>JGI994J12354_10000177_pt1 | contig 61462 bp, 52 predicted proteins | sample IntmicLarv3ML3BL_FD_12354 | JGI IMG/M metagenome (IMG submission 12354) | reverse complement strand
ATAAGCGAGGCAACCACCGTGCTCATGAGCCATACCGACTGCGTTGAGGGCCTGCCCGCCGGCTTTGTAAAAACCGGCAGTACAAACGACTGCCTGAACGCAGCCTGCGAAAACCCCGAAAAAAAACTCTTCGCCACCCAGTTTCATCCCGAAACCGAACTGAGCAAGGAAGGCACAAAAATCATCAAGAACTTCCTTTTTAACATATGCAAAGCAACTGCTGATTATCGTCTTGACGACTACCTTGCGCGGCAAATAAAAGAAATCCGGCAGCAAGTCGGCACCGAAAAAGTTATCCTCGGCCTTTCCGGCGGCGTTGATTCCTCTGTTTGCGCAAGTCTTTTGACAAAGGCGATAGGGGAGCAGCTCATCTGCATTTTCGTTGACCACGGCTTTATGCGGCAGAACGAAGGAGACGAAATAGAGGCTATTTTTTCGCACCGAAATCTCACCTTCATACGGGTAAACGCGGCGGAGCGCTTTCAGGAAAAGCTGCGCGGCATAACCGACCCGGAGGAAAAACGGAAACTTGTCGGCACGGAATTCGCCCGTGTGTTCGAAGAAGAAGCAAAAAAGCAAGGCGACGTAAAATTCCTTGCCCAAGGCACCATTTACCCCGACGTAATCGAATCGGGCGGTGCATTAGGTGCCACCATAAAAAGTCATCACAACGTAGGCGGCCTGCCCAAAAACCTGTCCTTCACAGGGCTTGTGGAGCCATTATCAGGGCTCTTTAAGGATGAGGTGCGCATTCTCGGCAAAAAGCTTGGCCTCCCAAAAGCCCTAATTGAACGGCAGCCCTTTCCCGGCCCCGGCCTAAGCATCCGCGTCATGGGCGAGGTGACAAAGGCGAAACTTGACCTCCTGCGCGCCGCCGATAAAATTCTCTGCGACGAGCTTGCAAAAAGCCGCAAAAGGCCGCAGCAATACTTCGCGGTATTCACCGATGTCCGCTCTGTAGGTGTCAAGGGTGACAGCCGCACCTACGACAATGTAATTGCCATCCGCGCGGTAACCACAAGCGATTTCATGACCTGCGACTATACAAAACTGTCCCATAAAACCTTAGAACGCATCTCCGCCCGCATTACAAACGAGGTGCAATCTGTCAGCCGCGTGGTGTACGACATCACAAGCAAGCCCCCGGCAACGGTGGAATGGGAATGATAAAATACATAAAGGAGCCGCAAAATGAGCAACTGTAAAATCGGCATCATTGACTACAAAGCGGGTAACGCCCCAAGCGTCCTGAATGCCCTGAAAAAACAAAACATTCAAGCCGAGCTTGTTTCAAGCAAAGCCGAACTAAAAAAGATGACCGCCCTCATCCTCCCCGGTGTCGGCTCTGCCGGTGCAACCATGCGCTCCCTTGCTGAGCTCTCTTGCAAGGAGCTTCTTTGCGACCTTGTACAGAAGGAAGGTATCCCCTTCCTCGGCATCTGCGTCGGACTGCAAATCCTTTTTGAACACAGCGAAGAGGAGGACACCTCTTGTCTCGCCCTCTTGCCGGGACGGGTGCGGAAGTTTAACTCTTCAGCGGTACGCGTGCCGCAAATGGGCTGGAACAGCGTGGATTTCACAAAGGCATCACCCATTTTAGACGGCCTAAACCCTTCCGAATATTTCTATTTTGTAAACTCGTATTACGCAGAGCCCGCCGACAAAGAAATCGTCCTTGCAACCACAAACTACGGCAGCAATTTTTGCTCCATGGTACAAAAAGGCAATATCACAGCCACCCAATTCCACCTGGAAAAAAGCGGCGAGGTCGGCCTGAAGCTGCTGCAAAATTTTGCAAAACAGGGGGGCTTTACATGCTAACCAAACGACTCATTGCCTGCTTTGACGTGCGCAACGGCTACGTCACAAAGGCACACAAATTCCAAAACAATATTGACATCGGCAAAGCCGAAGAGATTGCCTGCAAAATCTACGAAGACCAAATTGACGAAATCATCTTTTACGATATAACAGCCAGTGCAGAGAAGCGCAAAATCGACATCGGCATGGTAAAAAAAGTCGCAAAAAACGTCTTCGTTCCCTTTACAGTCGGCGGCGGCATTAAGACCCTCGGCGACATGTACGAGGTGCTAAAAGCCGGTGCGGAAAAAATCAGCATCGACTCCATGGCCGTCCGCAACCCTGGTATTATAAAAGAAGGTGCCGCTGCCTTCGGCAGTCAATGCATTGTTCTAAGCATGCAGGTAAAAAAGGTCGCAAAAACTGAACGTATCCCAAGCGGCTATGAAATTGCCGTTGACGGTGCACGGGTGTTTACCGGCATGGACGCTGTGGAGTGGGCGAAAAAAGGCGAGGCCTTAGGTGCAGGTGAGCTTTGCGTAAACAGTATTGACAACGACGGCTCCCACTGCGGATACGATACGGAAATTACAGGCCGGATTGCCGGCGCCGTCAATATCCCCGTTATCGCCTCCGGCGGTGCAGGAACGCCGCAGCACCTGGTCGAAATCTTCAAGGAAACCCAAAGCTCCGCCGCCATTATCAGCTCCATGCTTTACTCCCCGCGTCTGGAGCGCAACTATTCGGTTCGCGAGCTGAAAGAAGCACTTGCGGCAGCAGACATTCACGTCCGGCCCCGGATTGGATTATAAGGAGGCAGCATATGAATATCAATAAAAATTACCTTGCATTGCAGGACAGTTACCTCTTTTCAACCATTGCAAAAAAGGTGCAAGCTTACAAATCAGCACACCCGGAGAAAGACATAATCCGCCTTGGCATCGGCGATGTAACACTGCCCCTTGCCCCGTCTGTTGTAAGTGCCATGCAAAAAGCCGTTCTTGAAATGGCGGAGCAATCGACCTTCCGCGGCTACGGCGAAGAGCAGGGCTACGGCTTCCTGCGCCAAGCTATCGCCGGGTATTATAATGGCAAAGACGTCACATTGGACGAATCGGAAATTTTCATCAGCGACGGTGCAAAAAGCGATTTGGGCAACATCCTGGATATCTTTGACACCGATAATACCGTACTCATCCCTGACCCTGTGTATCCCGTTTATGTGGACACAAACCGCATGGCCGGCCGCAAAATCCTATTTGCAAATGCAACTTCCGATAACGGCTTCCTACCCCTTCCGGACAACCGCGTGAACTGCGATATTATCTACCTATGTTCGCCTAACAATCCTACAGGTGCCGTGTACACAAAAGAGCAATTGCAGCAATGGGTTGACTACGCGCTGGCACAGAATGCAGTGATTTTGTTTGATAGTGCCTATGAAATTTTCATAGAGGACAGCAGCCTGCCCACAAGCATTTATCAAATTGACGGCGCGAAAAAGTGCGCTATAGAGTTCTGCTCTCTTTCAAAAACCGCCGGATTTACCGGCACCCGCTGCGGCTATACCGTAGTGCCCCGCGAGCTGATTCGCGGCAACACATCCGTAAATAAGCTGTGGCTGCGCCGGCAGACAACCAAGTTTAACGGTGTTCCCTACATTGTGCAACGGGGCGCGGAAGCCGTCTTTTCCGCCGAGGGACACGCGGAGATAAAAAAGAACATCGCCTATTACAGGGGCAACGCCCGCATCATGTCCGAAACCCTGACAAAGTTAAATATCCCCTTCACAGGCGGCAGCAATTCGCCCTACATCTGGCTGCGCTGCCCGAACAATGTGACATCCTGGGACTTCTTTGACCTTCTGCTTTCAACTTACCAAATCGTAGGTACACCGGGTGCAGGCTTTGGCGCAAACGGCGAAGGCTTTTTCCGTCTGACCGCTTTTGGCAATCGGGAAAACGTAGTGACCGCCATGGAACGCTTTGCCGCACTTTCGGTATAAATGCACAGCATTTTTCCCGCACAGGGAAAAACCAAAAAAACCCATTCTTTTATATTGACAGCGACCCGCAATAATGGTATACTAATAGCGGACAACACACGGTAGAAAAATACAAATTTGAATTGTGAGGGTTTTGAAATGAAAAAAATCGTATCCTATCTCTTGCTGGCAGTTCTCGTTTTGGGCTGCTTTGCCGCATTTGCAGGCTGCAACACCACACCCAAGGAACCTGTTGAAGGCGCTTTTATCGGCACCTATCTGCTGGATTCCGCTTTGTCTGAAGGCATCACACTGACACGTCAGCAAATGATTGACAACAATGTTGGTGACATGTCCTACACCTTCAAGTCTGACGGAAAAGTAAACTACGCAATCGGCGAAACAACGGGAACAGGCGACTTCAAAAAAGAAGGCGATGTCGTTACCATTTCCATCGGCGGCCAAGTTCTTGCTGACATGACTCTGGACGGCGACACACTTGCGCTGACCACCGGCGGCGTTATTTTCTACTTGAAGAAGCAATAAAATTAGATACCACAAAAAGCCCTTTCAGTTTTGAAAGGGCTTTTTTTATGGCAATAATAAAACATAAGAAAAAGCCCCTTCGGAATTTCCGAAAGGGCTTTAGTTTCCTTGTTAAATAAAGGAACTCTGGCTTACATGCCTTCTTCCTTCATCTTTGCAAAGCAATCGCTGCAGTAAACGGGTCTGTCAGACTTGGGCTCGAAAGGAACCTTTGCTTCTGCGCCGCAAGATGCGCAAGTAGCGTTGAAGTACTCTCTGGGGCCGCGTGCAGCTTGCTTTCTAGCGTCACGGCAGTTTTTACATCTTTGGGGCTCGTTTTGGAAGCCGCGCTCAGCGTAAAATTCTTGCTCGCCAGCTGTGAAAGTGAAATCTTCGCCACACTCTTTGCATTGTAAGGTCTTGTCTTCGTACATGTTTTTTCCTCTTTTCATTGTACCCAACGAACTGTGCCTTAAAGTCTTCGGTTCTCCTGTGCCCTAAAAAGGTCTGTGGAATACGCTCTGCTTTTAAGTCTTGGCCTGGTGGGTAAGTATATTTGCGTCGGGATACCCCGATATCGCCATAGATATTAAAGGCATTTTCGTGCCTTTGCGCGTGCGCGCTGCAACGCATTGTAAATGCTTTTGGCATCGCGGCCGGTCGCTTCCTGTATTTCAGAAACCGAATGCCCTTCCATGGAAAGAAGCAACACCTGCCGTTCCCATGCCGTCAAAACAGGAAACAGCTTTTCAAGAAAGCCGGTGCCGGTCATGGCGTCTTCTACCTGTTGCTGCACATCAATCGTAGAGGTGAGGTGCGCACAATCGGCAAGAGACGAAGCCACCGCATTTTTAGAGTCCTTGCGCAAAGCGGAAATCATCGCGTTTTGCATACAAGTGCCCGCATAAGTTGCAAAGCTGGAATGCATATCTGTCCGAAAAGTGGTGACTGCGGAAAGAAAAGACAAGAGTCCAATCTGCACAAGATCCTGCCGCCCAATAGTCTGGGGGGTAAAGCAAGCGGCAATTTTTTTTGCATAAGGCAAATACCGCGCTGTTAACAAATCTATTGCTCGCGAATGCCCCTCATTGGCAAAAAATACCAACGATTCGTCGCTATCCGTATCAGAAAAATTCATAGAAATATACATACACTACATCACAGTACAGAGTATACACTGTGAATGTCAATTTGTCAATAGTTTTTTGTGAAATTTCTATAAATTTATTAAAAAAGCGGTTTGACAGGCATTTTTTCGTATGGTATACTATCATAGAAGAAGTCTGCCCCTGGAAAATTGAAGGGAAACTTCTGCAATTATATTATAAAAACCATTGCAAAATGAGGAGGCGCTATGGCAAAAATACAAGCACCTAAGGGAACGAAAGATGTCCTGCCGGGAGAGGTTTATAAATGGCACATGCTGGAGCGGGTGCTGCGTTCGGTTGCCGATGATTTCGGCTGTCGGGAGATTCGCTTTCCCACCTTTGAGCATACCGAGCTTTTCCTGCGCAGCGTAGGGGAAACCACCGACATTGTCAATAAAGAAATGTATTCCTTCGTGGACAAGGGCGGCCGCGACGTCACCCTGCGCCCGGAAGGTACTGCGTCCGTAGTACGCGCTTTTATGGAGCATGCCTTGCACTTGGAAACCATGCCCGTAAAGGTCTATTATATTGCGCCGAATTTCCGATATGAAAAGCCCCAGGCCGGCCGCCTGCGGGAGCATCACCAGTTTGGCGTTGAGTTCTTTGGTGCGGACGGCCCTGATGCGGACGCGGAGGTTATTTCTCTTGCCAATACCTATCTGCACCGCTTAGGTATCACAAATGTCATTGCCAATATAAACTCTATCGGTTGCCCCGACTGCCGCCCGAATTTCCAAAAAGCGCTGGTTTCCTACTTTGAATCTAAAAAAGACACCCTGTGCGAAACCTGCCTGACACGGCTTGAAAAAAACCCCCTGCGCATCCTGGACTGCAAAAGTCCCGTCTGCGCCGCCCTTGTAAAAGACGCACCGCAGCCTATTGATTACCTCTGCGCAGACTGTGAAGACCACTTTACAAAGCTGAAAGGTTACCTGACTGCAATGGAAATTCCCTTTGTGGTCAATCCCTTTATGGTGCGCGGCCTTGATTATTATACAAAGACTGTTTTTGAGTTTATTTCCACCGACATCGGCGCCCAAGGTACAGTTTGCGGCGGCGGACGGTATGACGCGCTGGTGGAGTCCATGGGCGGCCCTAAGGTTTCCGGCCTCGGCTTCGGCTCCGGCATGGAGCGGCTCTTAATGGTGATGGAAGCCGTGGGCGCACCCTTTGACGCCCCTCCCGTCCCCGACGTATTCCTTGCGTCCATGGGTGAGGAAGACAGCAAGCTGCAATGCCTGACCCTTGCCCTGCGGCGCCTCTGCATAAAGGCCGAGCGCGACCTCTGCGCCCGCAGCTTTAAGGCCCAGCTCAAATACGCCAACAAAATCGGTGCGAAGACCATGATTGTCTTTGGCAGCGACGAATGGCAAAGCGGCAAGGGTATGCTCAAAAACATGCAAACCGGCGAACAAACCGAGGTAGCATTAACCGCCGAAGCCATCGCAGAACAAATAAAAACAATCATAAAATAAACAATTAAAGCCCTGCACAGTCCGCCGCAGGGGCAAGACGGAAGTTTCGCGGACAGAAAGGCAATGGAGAAAAAATGGAAGCACTGGGTAATTTTAAGCGTACACAATATAACGGCACTTTTCGTGAGGCTCACGTGGACGAAACGCACTCCGTCTGCGGCTGGGTACAGCGCGCACGGAATTTAGGCGGGCTGCTTTTTGTTGACCTCCGCGACCGCAGCGGCATTGTGCAATGTGTGTTTGACGAAAGCGTTGACGCAGCATTGTTTTCTAAAGCGTCGGCCATCCGCTCGGAATACGTCCTTGGCATCACAGGCAAAATCCGCAAGCGCGGAGGCGGTATAAACGAGCATATTCCGACAGGCACGGTGGAACTTGTTGCCGATGAGCTATGCATTTTCTCCGAAGCCGAAACCCCTCCCTTTGAAATTGTTGAAGATAGCCAGGTAAACGAAGTACTCCGCATGACCTATCGCTACCTTGACCTGCGCCGCCCTGATATGCAGAAGATTTTGGCCGTTCGCTCCAAAGTCATGCAAATTACCAGAGAATACTTCTCCGAAAACAACTTCTACGAAATCGAAACCCCTTACTTAACAAAATCCACCCCTGAAGGCGCACGGGATTACCTTGTACCCTCAAGAGTGCACGAAGGGAAATTTTACGCCCTGCCACAGTCTCCCCAGCAGTATAAGCAACTGTTGATGCTGGCCGGCTTTGACCGGTATATGCAGATTGTGCGCTGCTTCCGTGACGAGGACCTGCGTGCCGACCGCCAGCCGGAATTTACGCAAATTGACCTTGAAATGTCCTTTGTGGATATGGAAGAAATGATGTCGGTAAACGAAGGCTTCCTGCAAGCCCTCTTTAAAAAGGTGCTGGACGTAGATATAACCCTGCCCATCGAGCGGCTGCCCTATACAGAGGCCATGAACCGCTTCGGCAGTGACAAGCCCGACCTGCGCTTTGGCTTTGAGCTGCAGGATATTTCCGCTTTGGTAAAAGACTGCGAATTTAAGGTGTTCTCCGGCGCGGTGCAAAGCGGCGGCTCCGTCCGCGCAATCCTTGTAGACGGCGGTGCCGAACAGCTGACAAGAAAGGAAATTGACCGCCTTGCCGAATGGGTGAAAACCTACCGGGCAAAAGGCCTTGCTTACATGCGCCTTCTTGGCGGCGAAATGACCTCCTCTTTTGCAAAGTTCCTAAGTGAAGCGGAAGTAAAGTCCATCATAGAAACCCTCGGCGCAAAAGACGGCGACTGCATCTTTATTGTGGCCGATAAGAACGAGGTGGTCTTTGACAGCCTTGGTGCTTTGCGCGTAGAGCTTGCCCGCCGCTTAAACCGCATAGAGGCAGGTACCTACCGCCTTGCATGGATTTACGACTTCCCCCTCTTTGAATATGACGAGGAGGAAAACCGCTTCGCCGCAAAACACCACCCCTTCACCGCCCCCCGCGACGAAGACCTTGAAAAACTCACAACCGACCCCGCCTCCTGCCGCGCAAAGGCCTATGACATCGTTATCAACGGCTATGAAGTCGGCGGCGGCTCCCTTCGTATTCACCGCAGCGATGTCCAGCGGCAAATGTTCTCTGCTCTCGGCTTCTCCGACGAGGAGGCAAACGACCGCTTCGGCCATCTGATTCGTGCGTTTTCCTATGGCGCACCGCCCCACGGCGGACTTGCTTACGGCCTTGACCGCCTTGTCATGATTTTGGCCGGTACGGAAAATATTAAGGACGTCATCGCCTTCCCCAAAATGCAAAACGCCGCGGAGCTGATGATGCAAAGTCCCGATGTGGTTGATACAAAACAGCTGGACGAGCTATTCATTCAACTGAAAAACACAGAACAATAACCAATAGGAGGAGGCGTAAAAAGTGATTCAAATTTCCGAGTTAACAAAAGTTTACGGCCGTCAACGCGGTGTTACAGACATTTCCTTTGAGATAAAGGAAGGCGAAATCGTCGGCTTCCTGGGGCCAAACGGCGCAGGAAAAAGCACCGTAATGAATATTTTGTGCGGCTATCTGTCCCCCACAAAGGGCAGCGTAAAGGTAAATGGTCACGACACAATCGAGTCGCCTATGGAAGCGCGCACCTGCATCGGCTACCTGCCGGAGCAGCCGCCCCTGTACATGGACATGACCGTGAAGGAGTACCTCCATTTTGTCTATGAAATCAAGAAAGCGGCAAAACGCGTGTCCGTAAGCGAGAAGGCGCACATTGATAAAATTCTGGATATCGTAAAAATCAAGGACGTGGAAAACCGCCGCGTGGGCAACCTGTCCAAAGGCTATAAACAGCGGGTAGGCCTTGCCCAAGCCCTCGTCGGCGACCCGGAGGTGCTTGTCTTGGACGAGCCGACTGTCGGCCTTGACCCCATGCAAATTATTGAAATCAGGGAAGCTATCTCCTCCCTGCGCGGCCAGCGTACCATCCTGCTTTCCAGCCATATTTTAAGCGAGGTGCAAGCCATCTGCAGCCGCGTCCTGGTTATTAATGAAGGGAAAATCATCGCCGACGACACCCCGAAGAACCTGTCCGACGCCCTTTCGAAGGACGAAAGCATGGTTGTATCCATCGACGGCGACCGCGACCGGGTGTACAAGCTTCTCCGCAGCATAGACGGCGTAACCGCGGTAAAAGACACAACGCCCGGCACGGAGGGCGGCGTCTCCTTCATCGTAAATGCAGTAAAAGGCACCGACTTAAATAAGAAAATTTTTGCCCTTCTGTCGGAAGAGTCCCTGCCCCTTTTACTCTTAAAACCCCATGACCTAAGCCTTGAGGACGTCTTTCTCACCCTGACAAAAAATAAAGGAGGCGCAAAGAAATGACCGCACTGATAAAAAAAGATTTCAAAAGCTACTTCTTTTCGCCTCTTGGATACTTCTTCTGCGCCCTGTTTGCCCTTGTGATGAATTTGTTTTTTTTCATCGACAACCTGTCAAGCGGCATCAACAATATAAAGCCTCTCTTTTATGACATGATTCTGGTCATGTCCCTCATGGTCCCCATCCTAACCATGCGCAGCTTCTCCGAGGAATACAAGCTAAAGACCGACCAGCTGCTCTTAACGGCCCCCATAAGCACCCTATCTGTTGTTATGGGAAAGTTTTTTGCGGTGCTGTCCGTCTGTATGTGCGCCATTGCCTTCACCCTGCCCTATGCCGGCATTGTCGCTGTTTTGAGCAAGCTGCCTGTAGGCGAAATCGCCGCCTGCTATTTTGGGCTGGTGCTTGCAGTGTCGGCTTGTGTTTCCATCGGGCTGTTCTTCTCTTGTATTACAGAGAACCAGATTATCGCCGCCAGCGGCAGCTTTGCGATTTTCCTGGTGCTGCCCTTTATGGATTACCTGTACAACCTGCACAATCCGATTATCAACGGCCTTGCCGACGTCTTAAACTTTTACATGCGGTTTAGCTCCTATTTCGTATCGGGCACGGTTCGGTTAGTTGACGTAATTTATTACCTGAGCATCATCGCTATATTCCTTTTCCTCTGCATGCGCGTGCTGGAAAAAAAGCGGTATAATTAAAAAGAAAGGCGGCAAAAAGCTATGAAAAGAAACGCAAAACTCGGCATGATATCCATTGCCTTTACGCTGACCTTTATTGCGGTGGTGATTCTTGTCAATATCGTGCTGTCACTGGTGGCGGAAAAACTGCCCTTGCGGCTGGATGTTACAGAGAACAGCATCTTATCGCTCAGCGATGAAACAAAGGCTATTTTAAATGAAATTGATACGGATATAGAGCTTATCGTTACCGACAATCGGGAAAACGCGCTGGCCCTGACAAGTCCCGTAGGCGGACGCAAGCTGGGCGCCGAAATGGTTGGCATCCTTGAGCGCTATGTACAGCAATCACCGAACATCACCATCCGTTACGTGGACCCCCTAAAAGAGCCGGGCGTCATAAAAAACTATATCGGCGACACGCCCTTCGACGAGCTGTCGGTCATCGTACACAGCGGTAAGCGGTTCAAAATCGTCCCCCGCTCCACACTGTATGTGGACCAGCAGGATAACGAGTCCATGCTGTTTGTGGCGGAAAAAGAGCTGACCTCCGCCATCCTATTTACACATTTGGACAGTATTTCCAGTGTGGGCTTTGTCACCGGGCACAACGAGCTTAGCTCCGCAGACGAATATCTCTCCTCTCTGACAACCCTTCTGGCCTTTAACAGCTATGACTTCCGTGACATTAATATGCAGGTTGAAGAAATTCCGGCAGACACCACAATACTCTTTATCATCTCGCCTATGGTTGACTTCTCGGACTCTGAAATTGCGGCACTGGACAAGCATGTAAAGGCCGGCGGCCACGTATTTTTGGTTCTAAGCCCCGAATGCCCCGAACTGCCGAATCTGGAGCGGTATGCCGCCGAGTTCGGCATTGTTGCCGAGCGGGACTTGCTTGTGGATAACGATGCATTCCTGGCCGCATACCAAACGCCTGTCGCAACAACCGGCACGTATGCGGACAACGAATTTGTCCAAAACTTCCATTTGGGCAACCGTCTTGTGGCTGTTCCCATCGCGCGCACCCTGACAAAAGCCTTTGAAACAAAAGGCACCCGCATGGTAACCCCCCTGCTTGTTTCGTCGAAAACAAGTTTCACATTGCCCTATGATGAGGCACTTCTTTCCGCGGGGCAAACCTATGCAAAGACCGCCGACAGCAAGGCCGGCCCGCTGCCCCTTGCGCTGCTCTGCACGGATACTTCCGGGAAAGAGAACACCTATTTCCTTGTGCTGAGCGCCTTCGATTTCTTCGACCCTGTTTTCATGGACAATCTTTCTCTTGCAAACAACGACCTTTGCTCCTCGGTAATCGCCTCCATGAGCGGCGAATTCCCCTATACAATCGCACCCAAAACCATTTATTATACCCCCATGCTCTTAGACGGCCAGCAGGGGACAATCATGTGGATTTTATGCCTTGTGCCGATTCTCTTTATCATTTTCGGCATATTCGTCTACTTCCGGCGCAGAAACCGCTAAAGTGATGGAACAAAAATTCATGGAAGAAGCCATGGCTCTGGCAGCAGCGGCTGCAGCTGAAGGCGAAGTGCCTGTCGGCGCAGTGGTGGTTTTCGAAGGTGCCGTTGTCGGCCGCGGAAGGAATGCACGGGAAACGGACAAAAACGCCCTCGCCCATGCCGAACTCATTGCTTTGAACGAAGCCTGCAAAACCTTAGACCGCTGGCGGCTTTTCGGCTGCGACTTGTACGTGACGCTGGAGCCCTGCGCTATGTGCAGCGGTGCCATGATAAACGCCCGGATAGAAAACCTCTACTTCGGCGCATACGACAAGCGTTTTGGCTGCGGCGGCTCCCTGTGCAACCTCTTTGACCTGCCCTTTAACCACAAGGTGCAAGTAAGCGGCGGCCACCTGGCTGAACCCTGCGCAGCCCTCCTGTCCGCCTTTTTCAAGGCGCGGCGATAAGTATAGTTGCAAAAAAGCCTTAAAAACAGTTTGTTTTTAAGGCTTTTTTTGATTTTCCGCGGCAATAATAACATAAAACACGAACGGACTATAAAAATGTGTACATTTTTATAGTCCGCTTTCTCTGCGTTGAAACATCAACTATTTATAAATATACCACAAAAATATGAAAAATGCAAGTACAAAATTGGAAAATTTTTCATTAATTTGACCAACGGGAACGATTACAAAAATGTACACATTTTTATAATCGCCCAAATTAAAACTGTAAGGAGATGGTTGCTTATGAGGAAAAAAATTGTAGGGTTATTGGTCATAGTGGGCTTGTTGATGTCCATATGTCCGGCGTATGCAGAAGATTCCATAACAATACGTATTGACGGGAATTATCTGTATAGTGATGTTGCACCATTTATTATGAATGGCAGAACGATGGTTCCGGTTCGTGCCATAAGCGAAGCACTGGGCTGTACGGTGGAGTGGTACGGCGGCGAACAATACGTAGAAATAACCAATTCGACGCATATAGTAGTGATGTATATAGGCATCATGCAAGTCACGAGCTTGAACCGTCAAGCCCCCCCTAGTTCCAATGTGCACAGATTTGATATTGATGTGCCGCCGATGATTGTTGATGGACGGACTTTCCTTCCGTTGCGCGCAGTCGCAGAGAGCTTAGGGGCGGATGTTGAATGGGACGGAAATACGAAGACGGTACATATTTCTTCTACAGGGACCGCTCCCGGTGATAAGCCGGTTCTGCCACCTGTGCCGGACGAGGATGATTATTTAGATGAAAGTTACGGAGAACATGGTAAAGGCAATGACGAAGATTATGATGAGGAATATGACAATAGTTTAGAATCAAAAAAAGAATAATGGAAATATCATAAAGAAAGAAGGTATATGCAGATGAAAAAAACTGGGAGAATAATTGTATTTTTGACGCTTTTTGCTTTGGTAATGACAAATTTAAGCGTTAATGTTTTTGCATTGAGCAAGTCAGACAATTCGTTGCTTTGGCCTGTTGACCATGCTGCCACAAAGTATTGGATTAGTGCTTTGGATGTCTATAGTGGGAGTGGAAACGCTCATGGAAGTAGCGGTCAAGGCATTGACATTTACGGTGCTGATAAAAACGGACAAGGTACAGTGTATGCCATTGCAGATGGAACTGTTACAACAAAAAATGATACTTGTACACATGTAAACAAATCTACTGACACTTGTGGTGGCAGATACGGAAATTATATCAAGATAAAGCATTCTGATGGCTCTTATTCATTGTATGCTCATTTAGAAAAAGATTCTTTAACATCGAAAACGAATGTAAAAGCGGGTGAAGCAATAGGACGAATTGGCAGTAGCGGCAGTAGCTCTGGATACCACTTGCATTTCGAGATTTTCACAAGTAATAATAAAAAGGATTATGCTTTCGATTATTATATCAACAACCCCCTTTGTCAAAAAAAGTTTTTATTCAAAGACGGCTTGCAAAAGTATAGTAAAAAGTATGGTAATTGGATTAAGGAGAACTATCAAACAAAGAGTGGATCTTATTGGAGCTATAGCGGGAGCAATAATGAAAACACCAAAATTGTTTCGCCTGCCGCGCCTACAGGCCTAAAAGCCGTAAAAGCAGGTGAAAAAACAGCAACCATATCATGGAACGCGGTTTCCGGCGCAACCTCTTATGAGGTGCAGTATTATAGCCAAAGCGGAGCGTCCTGGAAAACCGACCCTGACTACAAACCCAAAACAGCCACATCGTATGTGTCAACAGGCCTTGGGCTTTATAATTCCTATAAGTACCGCGTTCGCGCTGTAAACTCCGCGGGTACATCACCCTGGGCGGAAATTACCTATAACAAGCCGGCGGCATCGGCAGCCCCATCAGTCAAAACCCCTTCTGCGCCTACGGGGCTAAAAGCAGTAAAAGCGGGTGTAAAAACAGCAACCATATCATGGAACGCGGTTTCCGGCGCAACCTCTTATGAGGTGCAGTATTATAGCCAAAGCGGAGCGTCTTGGAAAACCGACCCTGACTACAAACCAAAAACAGCCACATCATATGTGTCAACAGGCCTTGGGCTTTATAATTCCTATAGGTACCGTGTTCGCGCCGTAAATTCCGCAGGCGTCTCGGGTTGGACAGAAATCACATATAAAAAATAAAGTCAGAAAAAATTTCTTCTAAAACACTACTTTTATACTGAAAGCGGAGCCTGCAATAAAAATCATTGCCGGCTCCGTTTTTTGCGCTTTGAAATCATCACTATACGCAATTCAAAAATCGAAAAGACGGCGAAAGTTACGTCCCGTTTGATGAAAAAACGAACTAATGACGAAAAAGGAAAACCCCGATAACCAAAACGATTATCAGGGTTCGCCTATTTGTGGGTTTGGTGGGCCATCACGGACTCGAACCGCGGACCATCCGGTTATGAGCCGGACGCTCTAACCAACTGAGCTAATGGCCCGTACATGTCAAGGCTTGCGCCTCATATGTGCGTTTTTTCACCTTGTACAGTATACCAGAAAACAGGGGCGTTTGTCAATAGGGCAGCCGCTAACACCCAACAAAAATTCCCGCCGCCTTTCCGCTGCCATTTCCCTTGACAACAGCAAGGATTGCAGGTATAATTGAATATATGTTTTCGACATTTTTTGAAAGGGCTTATTCTATGAACACAATCGAAACGGTTTTCGGCGATTTATCTTTTCACGACGAGGTTATGCGCAATCGGCTGTCCGATGAGGTGTATGTCGCATGGCAAAAAACGCTCCTTTTGGGTGAATCCTTGTCGCCGGACCTTGCCGACAGCATTGCTGATGCCATGAAGGTTTGGGCGATGGAAAAGGGCGCAACCCATTATTCCCACTGGTTCATTCCTATGACGGGTCTGACTGCTGAAAAGCATGACAGCTTTCTCACACCCTTGCCAAACGGGCGAGCGGTTGCGGAGTTTTCCGGTAAGAGTCTGATAAAAGGGGAGAGTGACGCGTCCTCTTTCCCAAGCGGCGGCTTGCGCGCCACCTTTGAGGCGCGTGGCTATACGGTGTGGGACTGCACCTCCCCGGCTTTTGTTAAGGATGGGACGCTGTGCATCCCAACGATTTTTTGCGCCTATACCGGCGAAGCCCTTGATAAAAAAACACCGCTGCTGCGCTCCATGGCCGCGCTTTCAAAGAGTGCAACCGCCTTCTTGCACACACTTGGGAAAACCGAGGTGCAATCGGTGTCCCCCGCTGTTGGTGCCGAGCAAGAATATTTTCTTGTAGACAAGTCCTTTTTTGACAAACGCCTGGATCTCCTCCTTTGCGGCAGAACGCTGTTCGGTGCGCCGCCGCCCAAAGGTCAGGAGATGGACGACCATTATTACGCGAACCTAAAGCAGCGCGTTTCCGATTATATGAAGGACTTGGATGAGTCTCTTTGGCGGCTGGGCATTCCTTCTAAGACAAAGCATAATGAAGTCGCACCGGCCCAGCACGAGCTTGCCCCGGTGTTTGAAATTGCCAATATTGCCTGCGACCACAACCACCTTCTCATGGAGGTGATGCAAAAAGTGGCGTTGCGGCATAATCTGGTTTGCCTTCTGCACGAAAAGCCTTATAAGGGCGTAAACGGCAGCGGCAAGCACAATAACTATTCCCTGCGTACCGACAGCGGCGAAAACCTGATGCGCCCGGCAAAGGTGAAGGAGGACGAAGTACGCTTTTTCCTCATTATTGCAGCCATGATGCGGGCGACCTTTCTGCACAGCGACCTGCTGCGCATGTCCATCGCCACTGCAGGCAACGACCACCGCCTTGGCAGCAATGAAGCGCCTCCCGCCATTGTCAGCATGTTTCTGGGCAAGGACCTTATGTCCCTTTTGACCGACTATGCTGCAGGCAAGGGGCAAGCGAAGAGTGCCCGTGAGGTTTTTACCTCCGGCGTTTCCACCATGCTGCCCTTTAATAAGGACGAAAACGACCGAAATCGAACTTCACCGCTGGCATTTACCGGCAATAAATTCGAATTCCGTATGATTGGCTCCTCTGCCTCCTGCGCTACCTCCACAACGATTCTAAACACCATTGTGGCGGAAAGCCTTGACCACATCCGCGAGGAGCTGTCCGCAGGAAAAAGCCCGGAGCAAATCGTATCCGACATCATTGAAAGCTGCGGCGCAATTGTTTTCAACGGCAACAATTACTCCGATGAGTGGCTTCTGGAGGCCAAAAAGCGCGGCCTCTTAAACATCTCAAACACCGTAGACGCAGTCGCCTGCCTGGCGGAAGAAAAGAATATTGCCCTCTTCACGCACTACTGCGTGTACAGCCGCGCGGAGCTTTTGTCCCGTATTGATATCCAGCTGGAAAGCTATATAAAGAGCATTCGCATTGAAGCACTGACCATGGTTGAGATGGCAAACAAGCAGATTTACCCTGCCGCCCTGGCGCAGCTGAATGAGCTGCTTGACAGTGCGCAAAAGAGCGCTGCCGCCGCAATTGACCCGCCGGCTTCATTAAAGGCGCTGATTCGCGAACTAAGCCGCGGGCTGGACGCCTTAGACCGCGCATCCGCAGCACTTGCCGCGGCGTTGAAGGAAAACGCAAGCTCGGTTCATCTGCAAGCCAAACAAACGCGGGACAAAGTCCTTGTGAAAATGGACGGCCTGCGCAAGATTGCAGACAGCCTGGAAGGCCGCATTTCCCTAAGCAATTACCCGATTCCTACATACATTGATATGCTGTTCCGAGTGTAAAAAAAGGCCGCGGCCCTGTGCTGCGGCCTTTTTTGTCCGCCGCAACAGGGATAATAAAAGCAACAATTTGTGAGACCTTGTATAATAAAAACAGTAAGGATGTACATCATGAAAATTGTTTTACAACGGGTTTTGGCAGCAGAGGTCAAGGTAGAAGGTGAAGTTGCCGGCAGTATAGGCCGCGGTTATGTGCTGCTTCTTGGAGTAGGGCAGGGGGACACGGAAGCATCCGCTCTGAAGCTTGCAAACAAGGTGCACTCCTTGCGCATTTTTCCCGACGCGGCAGGGAAAACCAACCTGTCTGCCGCAGACATTGACGGTGAAGTGCTGGTAATTTCCCAGTTTACGCTCTACGCCGACTGCAAAAAAGGGAGTCGTCCAAGCTTTACCGAAGCAGCCGGGCCGGAGCTCGCAAAAGCACTCTACGCGTATTTTGTCACCCTCTGTGAAACCCGGTTTGCAAAAACCGCCCAAGGCATTTTCGGCGCGGATATGAAGGTAAGCCTCATAAACGACGGCCCCTTCACCCTGACGTTGGAAGCATAGAGGCACCGCACAAATATCTAAGCACAGCACACAACCCAACGCCCCCCGCAGGGCGTCCCTGCCAAACGCCATTCCACCCGCCCCATAATACCCAAACACCAAAAACAAAGGAGCCGCCGCCATGCGAACCGTCAAAGCCAAAACCATCGTCACAAAAAACAAATCAAACGCCTGGTTTGGCAGCGAATACACAATGAACATTTACCGCGGCTGCTGTCACGGCTGCATTTATTGTGACAGCCGCAGCAGCTGTTACCGCATAGACAACTTTGACGAAGTAACTGCCAAGGAAGACGCCCTGCGCATCATCCGCAATGACCTGCAAAAGAGGCGAAAAATCGGCATTGTCGCAACCGGCTCCATGTCCGACCCCTACAATCCCTTTGAGGAGCAAGAACTGCTTACGCACAACGCCTTAAAGCTGCTGCATGCCGCCGGTTTCGGGGTAACAATCGCCACAAAAAGCCCCTTAATCACGCGGGACATCCCCGTGCTTTCCGATATAAAGAAGACCGCCCCGGTGCTTGCAAAAATCACAATAACCGCGGCGGATGACGAACTTTGCAGCAAGCTTGAGCCTAATGCACCTCCTTCAAGTGCGCGGTTTAAAGCCGTAAACGACCTATCAAGCAGCGGCATTTTCTGCGGCATTTTGCTGATGCCGGTGCTGCCTTTTGTTACTGATTCGGAGGACAACATTTTGCGTATTGTGGAAGAGGCAGCACTTGCCGGCGCGCGGTTTATCTACCCCTCCTTCGGCGTCACCCTGCGGGAGAACCAGCGAGACTATTTTTATAAGCAGCTGGACAGCCTCCTCCCCGACGTAAAAAGGCGCTATATTGCAGCCTTTGGCGACAAATATGTCTGCACAAGTCCACAGGCAGGCGCACTTTGGAAAACCTTTAAAGCAGCCTGTGACGCCCGCGGCATCCTGTACAAAATGCCGGACATTATCAGTGCCTATACAAGCGGCTATCAAAAAGCGCAGATGTCCCTTTTTTAACCCCCCATACGCAAAAAAGCATCCTCTAAAAAAAGAGGATGCTTTTATTGGTATGTAGGCGTTGCCGCTTTATTGGGCAGTACGTATCGCCGCGTCCAATTGTGTCAGCCACGATTCCAGCAGGTTTAAGCCGTCGGTCAGCACTTGCTGCTCGCTGTCTGTCAAATGTGACAGGTCAATGGCGAGCCCTTCTTCCAGCAACACAGACAGAACATTGCGCAGCTCTGACGCAACTGCTAAAATCTCGGACAAATCTGCTGAGTTTTGTATCGTGTTGTACTTAACAAGTATGTCAGCCGACACGTCTTCTATATGACCTGCCCAAATTTCGAATGCATTTTTTTCAATATGCTTTTCCAGGGCAAGTACAATTTCAGGCGTCTGATTGCTAACCAGATTGGCAAACGCGTCAACCTTCGCAAGGGACGCATCCACGTCTTCCGAAGTTCCCGCCGGGTTGCAAGCGGAAAGACCGGTTGCAAGCAGCAAAACTGCCAGCAAAACCGCCAAAATTCTACTATGTTTCATAAAAATGCCCCCCTTTTATTTGTTTGCCGCCAATTAGGCCGCAGGGGTTTCTGTGAGCTGCTCGGGCTCTTGTTCTTCCGTCACAGGGGTTTCTTCAGCAGGCTCAGTAGGCTCCTCCGCTGCATCAGGTGCAGGACTTTGTTCAGCTTGCTCAATAATCGTGTTCATCTGGGTCAATGACGTTTCCAGCACCGCGATATCGGCGGTCAGCTTGGCCTTCTGCTCGTCCGTGAACTTGCTTTGGTCCAGCGTTTTCCCCTGGTCAATCAGCAGGCTCAGTGTGTCACGGTATTCAATTGCGAGAACAAGAATTTGCGCCCCATCGCCGCTCTCCAAGGCTTCAGTCATTTTCGTTGCGATGTTAATGGATGTGCTTTCAACTGCCGTTGCCCAGTCTTCCAGCGCAGCCGCCCTCTGTGTACCGGCACAACCGGCAAAAACCGTTGCAATCAACAGGGCAATCAGCATAAGTGTCAGTATATTTTTTCCCTTCATGTCAAAAATCCTTTCTATCGTACAGTTTTATTTTCTTGCAGGAAATCCCGCGCATAAACGATTATGATAACCGTTACGCACGGGATTTGCTTTTTTGTTTGACCGCTGAATTATGCAGCGGGTTCAACGGGAACTTCTTCACCTTCAGCAGGAGTTTCTGTGTCAACAGGTGCTTCTTCACCTTCAACAGGCGCGTCTTCGTCAGCAACTTCCGGCTCAACAGGCTCTTCAACGTCGCTGCCGTCCAGCTTGGAAAGTACATCAGCAAGGTTGTCTCTGGAGCTTTCAAGCATAGCAAAGTTTGCAGTAACAACTTCCTTTTCCTGATCGCTGAGACCCTTCAGGTCAAGGGCTCTGCCTTCTTCAAGCAGCTCATCGAAAGTGGTGAGATATTGGGTGCAGGCAGCAATGGTTGCTTCTGTGTCGCCGCTTGCTTGCGCTTCGTTAACAGCAGTCAGCATTTCGTTGTAGTTGGTTGTTACCTTGTCAACCCATGAGTTGAACTTTGCGATTGTGTTGGATCTTTGGCAACCTGAAAAAACAACTGCAATCATCAGTACAGCCAGTGCCAGAGCAAGAATTTTCTTTGATTTCATGAAAAAAATCTCCTTCCAAATTATAAAACGTGCACATATATTCATGGTAATATTTCCATGAACAGCGTAGGCATTATATCATAAGCCCGCGGGAAAGTCAATAGCAAAAGCAACGAATGTTCACCCTGTGGAAAAGGCGGTGAATACAGCAGGCACATTGCAAACAGCTCTTGTACAAATTGTCGGACTAAAAGGGCGAAAAAACGGCTCTTTTTACCCATTTCGTTGCAAAGAAGTGTTTGCAATTGCAGGAGCTTTGTGCTATACTTTTATTATTATGATGTTTTCACAAAAAACAAATTGCGCTTGTTAAAAAAGAAAGGCGGAAACATATGGAGCAGAATAAAAAAATGGTGTCAGAAATCACCTCCATGCAGGATGATTTCGCAAAATGGTACACCGACATTGTAAAGAAAGCGGAGCTTGTGGAATACTCTTCCATCCGCGGGTTTATGGTTATTCGACCCTATGGATACGCTATTTGGGAGAATATTCAAAAAGCCTTTGACACAAGGTTCAAGGAAACCGGCCACGAAAACGTGTACATGCCCATGCTCATTCCCGAGAGCCTCCTTGAAAAGGAAAAGGATCACGTGGAAGGCTTTGCGCCGGAGGTTGCCTGGGTGACCCACGGCGGTTCGGAGAAGCTGCACGAGCGCTTGTGCATCCGTCCCACATCGGAAACGCTCTTTTGCGAGCATTATGCAAATATTATTCATTCCTGGCGCGACCTGCCAAAGCTCTATAACCAATGGTGCAGCGTAGTTCGCTGGGAAAAAACCACAAGACCCTTCCTGCGCAGCTGTGAATTCTTATGGCAGGAAGGCCATACCATTCACGCAACAGCCGAGGAGGCACAGGAGGAAACTCTGCGCATGCTGCACATTTACGCGGAAATCTGCGAAAATGTCCTTGCAATCCCTGTTGTAAAAGGCAAAAAAACCGAAAAAGAGAAGTTCGCAGGTGCCATCGACACCTATACTATAGAAGCCATGATGCACGACGGTAAAGCGCTGCAAAGCGGCACAACTCACTACTTCGGCGACGGCTTTGCAAAAGCCTTCGGCATCGAATATACCGATAAGAACAATAAACTTATAAACCCGCACCAAACCTCCTGGGGTGTCTCCACGCGGCTCATCGGCGGAATTATTATGACCCACGGCGACGACAACGGCCTTGTCCTGCCTCCCAAGATTGCGCCCACGCAAGTTGTCATTATTCCCGTTGCCGCCCATAAAGCAGGCGTCCTTGAAAAAGCAGGGGAGTTGCTTGCCTCTTTGCAAGCTGCCGGCTTCCGTGCAAAACTGGACGACAGTGACAACTCTCCCGGCTGGAAATTTGCCGAGTATGAGATGAAGGGTGTGCCCTTACGCCTTGAAATTGGTCCCCGTGATATTGAGAATAACCAATGCGTCCTCGTTTCCCGCGTCACAGGTGAGAAGACCGTTGTCCCTCTTGAAAACCTGACCGCGGAAACCGGCAAAGCCCTTGATTCCATTCAAAGTGCTCTCTATCAAAAAGCACTGAAAAACCGCCAAGACCACACCTACACAGCAAGCACCTATGAAGAACTTACGGCAGTTTCGGCGGAAACTAGCGGCTTCTATAAAACAGCCTTCTGCGGCAGCCGCGATTGCGAAGACAAGGTGAAGGACGATCTGGGCCTCTCCACCCGCTGCATGCCGCTGGACGAAGACGCCCCGGACGGTGCCGTTTGTGCTGTTTGCGGCAAGCCTGCAACCACCGAAATTTACTTCGGCCGCGCATACTAAAGCGCAAGACAAAGACCCCGGAAATTATATACTTTTTATTTAAGATAGGATTTGTACGCACACAACTGTTTCATAAAAAAATATGATGATGAAAAAACAGTTCAACGCGCTATAAGTCCTATTTTCACGTTTAAATCTATATTTGTAATATGAATTGAGGTGGTTCCTAATGGAACAAATCAAGTGGATTTGGGAGCGCATGAAGGGCTTTCGGTTTACCTTTGTTTTGGCAATGATCTGCGCGGCTCTGGCACCCTTTCTGACCTTTCTCGGCCCGACACTCTACCGGCGCGTCATCGATGATGTTGTCATCGGGGAGGCAACCGAACTGCTCATTCCCCTTGCGATTTTAATTGTCGTGTCCATGCTTACCCGTTCATCGCTGTATTATTTGTCCATCTTTTTTGCCGAGCGCTCCTCCAAGGGCCTTGACAAGAAAATTCGCGATGAAATGTTCAAGAAGCTCCTGACCTTCCACCCGGAGTTTTACGCAACCTATCGCACCGGCGACATTATGACCCGCCTGACCGGTGACCTTGAGTTCATCCGGCACAATTTGGCAAATGTCTTCCGTCAGCTTCTCTCCAGCATGGTGCTCTTTGTCACGATTACCGTTTACCTCTTCACCATCAGCGTGAATTTTACACTCTGCCTGTTGGCGCTTACCCCGTTTGTCGCCATTGCCTCTTTTCTGTACTTCCGCAAGGCGCGCCCCTTGTACACCGTTCTGCGGGACAAGCTGTCGGGACTAAACACCTGCACACAGGAAAATATTGCCGGTAACCGCGTGGTAAAAGCCTTTGCAAGAGAAGACTATGAAATCGCCAAGTTCGCCGAGAAAAACGATGAGTTCCGCCTGTCAAACCAGCGTGCATCTCAGTTTTGGCTGAAGTTTTACCCCATCCTTGAAACCCTTGCAAACTCGCTGACAATCATGACCTTACTTGCAGGCGGCCTATTTGTTATCCGCGGCGAAATCACGATAGGACAGCTGGCCGCTATAAACGGCGTAACCTGGGCGCTTGCCGACCCCATGCGGCAGCTGGGCGTACAGCTCAACGACCTGCAGCGCTTCTTCGCTTCGGCCAATAAGGTTATCGAGCTGTATGAAGTCGAGCCGAAAATCCTTTCCTCCGCCCATTCCTTTTCCATGACAAATGAGGAGTTCCGCGGCGAAATTGAGTTTTCCGACGTCTCCTTCCGTTATGGCAGCAATGAGGTTCTCAAGGATATTTCCTTCCGCGCAGCCCCCGGCTCCACCGTCGCAATTATGGGCGTAACGGGCAGCGGTAAGACCACCGTCGCAAATCTCCTGACGCGTATTTACGATGTTTCAAAAGGCAGCGTCCGCATAGACGGCGTGGACATCCGCCACTGGGATATTAAAAATTTACGTAAAAAAATCGGTGTCGCCACCCAGGACGTCTTCCTTTTTTCTGATACCGCGGAGGGCAATGTGGCCTACGGTGATGCTGACCTGACCCTTGCGGAGGTGGAGAATTTCGCAGGTCTTGCCTGTGCCTCCTTTATTGAAAAGCTAAGCGACGGCTACGACACCATCATCGGTGAGCGCGGCGTCGGCCTTTCCGGCGGCCAGCGGCAGCGAATCGCTCTGGCACGTGCCCTTGCTATCCGCCCGCGTATCCTGATTTTGGACGACACAACCTCGGCGGTAGATAATGAAACCGAAAAAATTATGCAGGAAAATCTGCGCAGCTTAGACTTCTCCTGCACAAAGGTCATTGTTGCCCAGCGTATTTCCTCGGTAAAGGACGACGCCGACACAATTCTGGTGCTGGAAGACGGAAAAATCGCCGAGCAGGGCACTCATGACGAGCTTATAGAAAAACGCGGCGCGTATTACGAAATTGCCTGCATCCAGCAGGGTGTAAAAAGTGAGGTGAGCGTCTAATGGCACGAAATAAATTTGACATCGATGAACGTCTGGACGCGAAATTCAATACCGCGCATATAAAACGCTGCATGGTCTACATAAAGCGCTATAAAAAGCAGCTAATCGTCGCCTTTATACTGAACATAATTGCTATGCTGCTATCCCTGTCTGTGCCCCTGTTTTTGCAGCGCATCATGGACGTCAGCATCCCGGAAAAGCTGACGACCGAGCTTTTCATCCTCTCAGGCGTGCTGTGCGCCATCTTTATTGCTGTCGCGCTCCTCATTGCGCAAAAAGCACGGCTGACAAATACCGCCGGTCAGGGCATTATTTTCGACATACGCCAGGACCTCTTTATCCATCTGCAAAAGCTGCCCTTTTCCTACTATGACGACCGCCCGCAGGGCAAGATTCTGGTACGCGTCGTAAACTATGTAAACAGCGTATCCGACATGCTTTCCAATGGTATTATCAATGTTATTTTGGAAATGCTGAATGTTATTTTCATAGCAGCATTCATGTTCTTTGTGGATGTAAAGCTAACCTTCGTCACCCTTGCAGGCCTGCCGATACTCATTATAATCCTGCTGATTATAAAGCCCCGCCAGCGCCGCCTTTGGCAGGATACCGCCAATAAAAGCTCCAATCTGAACGCCTACCTGAGCGAAAGCATCAACGGCGTAAAGATTTCCCAGCTCTTTGTCCGGGAGGAAACAAACGAAAAGATTTTCAGCAACCAAAACGAAAAGGTACGCAAAACCTGGATAAAAGCCGTTATGACCTCAAACGTCATCTGGTACAGTGCCGACAACCTGTCACAAGTCGTCTGCGTACTTATTTACCTCTGCGGTGTTTTGTGGTTCCGCCCAATCGTTACCGTTGGTACCCTCATCGCCATGACAAACTATACCTGGCGCTTTTGGCAGCCCATAAACAACATCGCCATGTTCTACAACCAATTTATAAACACCATCGCCTACCTGGAGCGCATTTTTGAAACCATGGATGAGCCGATTACCATCGCCGACCATGAGAACGCTCTTCCTCTGCCGGAAATCACCGGTGAAGTAGAGTTCCGCAACGTAACCTTCGGCTATGAAGAGGGCAAGAATATCTTAGAAAACGTCAGCTTCAAAGTGAAAAACGGCGAAAGCATCGCCCTTGTCGGCCCAACCGGCGCGGGAAAAACCACCGTCGTAAACCTGCTTTCAAGGTTCTATGACATCCAAGGCGGCGAAATTCTCATTGACGGCCACAATATTTCCGACGTAACCCTGCAAAGCCTGCGCTCCCAGATGGGCATCATGCTGCAAGACAGCGTAATCTTCTCCGGCACAGTAGCCGATAATATCAGGTACGGAAAACTGACCGCTACCGACGCCGAGCTGCAAAGAGCGGCCAAAGCCGTAAACGCCGATGTCTTTATCAGCAAGATGCAGGACGGCTATTACACCGAGATAAAAGAGCGCGGCTCCGACCTTTCTCAGGGGCAAAAGCAGCTCTTAAGCTTTGCGCGCACCTTTGTTTCCGACCCCCGAATCTTGATTCTTGACGAGGCAACCTCTTCCATCGACACCATGACCGAGCAAGCGGTGCAAGAGGGTATCCGCACACTTCTAAACGGACGCACATCCTTTGTTATCGCCCACCGTCTGTCCACCATCCGCGATTGCGACCGCATCCTTTACATCAGCGACAAGGGTATCAAGGAGCAGGGCTCCCACGACGAGCTGCTGGCGCAAAAGGGTGCCTACTACAAACTCTACATGTCGCAAATGCAAGAAGCCGTTGTGTAACACAATTACAGAACAAAGGGGTAATAAAACCTATGGAATTAAATCAATTAAAACGCTATTGCGGCAACCTGTCGCAAATCGCCGGCATCAAAACCAACCTTCGGCAGGACGGCAAGGCAAACGGCACAAAGGAGCTGTCAGTAACCACCGGCGGCGGTCTTGAGTTTTGCGTAAACGCCTCCCGCGGCCTTGATATCACACAGCTGCGCTTTAATGGACACAACATCGGCTTCCTTGCAAAACCCGGCGTTTGCGCCCATCCGACGGTCTTTCATGACAGTGCCTTTCTCGGTATGCTGACCACCTGCGGCCTTGGAACAAGCGGCAACGGCTCCGAATCCCAGCCCTTCCACGGCAAGCACGGCACCTTGCCCGCAAACCACCTGTGCACACGGGCTGACGGCGAGAACATCATCATTTCCGGCACCATGGAAGAAGGCACCCTCTTCGGCACAAATTCCGCCTTCACCCGTGAAATCTCCTGCAAAACCCTTGAAAACACCATCAAAATCCACGATACAATCGAAAACAATACCGAAAACCCCATGCCCTACCATCTGCTCTATCACATTAACTTCGGCTATCCCTTCTTAGATGCCGGACTTGAACTGAAGCTTCCGAAGCACATCCTGCAGCCCCGCGACCCTGCGGCGGAAGCCGGTGTATTCGACTACGCAACCATGTACCCGCCCATTGACAACTACCCGGAGCAGGTCTTCTTTTTACAGGAAGCCGAGGCAAAAGACGGCGTAGTCACGGTACAGCTCATCAATAAAAACCTTGGTATCGGTGCAGAAATCACCTACGAAGACGCCCTTTTACCGAATCTTGCCATGTGGAAATCTTTGAAATCGGGCGACTACGCTCTTGGCATCGAGCCGACAAACAATATGATAAAGGGCCACCTGAAAGAGGCCAGTAGCTTCGCGATACCCGCCTTTGAGAAGGTTTCTTTAAGCCTGACCCTGCGCTTTTTCACGCTGTAATGGTTATCGACATTCACACCCACGCCTTTTCTGACAACATTGCAGGCCGCGCACTGGACAGCCTCGCATCCAAGGTGGCGCACATCGTGAAACCCCACTGCGGCGCAACAATAGGGGAGCTGGCGGCTCACATGGAGCGCAGCGGTGTAAACCGCTTTGTCCTCCAACCCGTTGCCACAAAAGAGTCCCAAATGGACCCTATCAACAACTGGGCGCAAAGTGTTCAGACTGAACATATACAGTCCTTCGCCGCACTCTATCCCCATATTACACAATATAAGGAAGCCATAAGCAACATTGCTTCCATGGGCTTCAAGGGCGTAAAGCTGCACCCGGAGTATCAGGATTTTCAGGTAGATGCGCTCCATATGCTGCGGCTCTATAACGCCCTGTTTGAAAAAGGGCTTGCCGTCATGATGCACACCGGCGTAGACCACGGCATGCCGGCACCCTATAAAAGCAGCCCAAAACAGCTGAAAAACGTAGTACGCAACCTGCAAGGCGGCATTTTCATCGCGGCACACATGGGCGGCCATGCCATGTGGGAGCAGGTGGAGGCGCATCTTCTCGGCGAAAACATCTATCTGGACACCTCCATGGGTTTCTCCTTTTACGGCAGTGAAACCTTCCTGCGCATTGCAAAAGGGCACGGCACAGACAAGCTTCTTTTCGGTTCGGATGCCCCCTGGAGCGATGCGAAAAGTGAACTTGCAGCTTTCCGCGCACTACCGCTAACCGATGATGAAAAAGACGCAATCCTATATAAAAACGCGCTGCAAATCCTATAATCAATGGGTAATAATCGGCAAAGGAGCACCTTATGGCACAAGGCATGATTTTCAACATACAGCGATTCTCCACCCATGACGGGCCGGGTATCCGTACCGCCGTGTTCTTCAAGGGGTGTAATTTACGGTGCATTTGGTGCCACAACCCCGAATCCATCAGTCCCGCAATTGATATGGAATTCTACCCCGAAAAGTGCATTTCCTGCGGCTTTTGCGCAACCGTATGTGAGACAGGAGCGCACTTTTTCGAGGGCAATACCCACCTGTTTGACCGCAACCGCTGCAAGAATATGCATGCCTGCGGCGTTGGTTGTTACACCGGCGCACTGGTGGAAATCGGCAAGTATATCGAAACCGAGCCGCTTATCCTGAGCCTCTTAGAGGACGCCCTCTATTATAAAAATTCCGGCGGCGGCGTAACCTTTACCGGCGGCGAATGCATGCTGCAAATTGACTTTCTGGAAAGCATGCTAAAAGCCTGTAAGGAAGAGGGCATTCACACCGCTGTAGACACCGCGGGCAACGTCCCCTATGAATATTTTGAACGTATAAATCCTTATGTTGACCTGTACCTGTACGACGTGAAGGCCATGGATTCCGGTGTACATAAAAAACTGACCGGCGTAGACAACACCCGCATTTTGGAGAACCTGCAACGGCTTACAAGCATCGGCAAACGTGTCTTTGTAAACATCCCCCTGATTCCCTTCTGCAACCACGGCGAAATGCCCGCCATTGCCTCCTTCCTAAAAGAGCTGCCCATCGAAAAGATAACCATTTTACCCTATCACAAGCTGGGCAACGCCAAATACGAAGCCCTCGGCATCGAAAACCCCGCGCAGCAAATCGCTCCCCCCACCGGCGCTCAGCTACAAGAGGCGCAAAGTTATTTTAAATAACGATAAAGATAAAGAGAGGTTGTTTTATGTTAAACACAGAGCCTGTACTCCTTTCACCGGCGGTCAAATCGCGCATCGACACCCTGCACAAGGACAAGCTTGCCATGAACGACAAGAAAATGCAGCTAATTGGTCACATTGACACCGACGACTGGGGCTTTGTTTACTACCCGGATTTCAAGTTTTCTTACGAGCCGAACCACGAAAGCGGCGTCGTCTGCGGCCCCCTTGCAATCGGCCGTGTCTTCCGCAAGTTCATGTGTGAAATTCCTAAGTTTGTCAATAAGGCAAGCGCACTGGGCGGCGCATGGATTGGTCCCATTACAAATTATGTGAACATCAGCATTCATCCCGATGACAACGTGTCCGAGGAGATAGGCGAATGCTGGAAGAAATACAGAACCTTCCCCGGTTTCACCGCCATGAACCATTGCGCCGGTGATATGAAGATGGGTCTTACCCTCGGCTGGAAGGGCATCTTAGAAAAAATCCGCTATTACCGCGCCTTTAACAACCCTGAAAACACCGATTTTTACGACGGAGAAGAAGAGGTCGTACTGGGCATCATGGCCTTTATTGAAGGCACTGCCGCTGAAGCTGCCCGCCTTGCCGCCGAAGAATCCGATTTGGACGCAAAGGCAAACCTGGAAGAAATCGCCCAAGTAAATCGCAACCTCTTAGAAAATCCGCCGGCAACTCTGCGGGAAGCCTGCCAGTTCCTTGCCCACTTCCAGTCTGCCGACCGCACCTATTTTGTAGGCGGCGCAATGGACCGCCTTGACGAAGTGCTTCGTCCCTATTACGAAGCCGATGTGAAAAAAGGCATCTTAAAAGACGAAGACGCCGTCTGGTACGTAGCAAGCCTTCTTTACAACGACACCCACTATTCCCAGCTTGGCGGACTGACTCCCGACGGCAGCCGGGACACAACAAGCCGCATGTCCTTTATTATTCTGGACGCCATGCACACCTTGAAAATTCCCGCCAATATCGCCATCCGTGTCAGCAGCAAGATGAACGAAACCCTCCTAAAGCGCTCCATTGCCTATACGATGGAGGACGGCTCCGGCGTCGATTACTCCTGTGAAACCGGCTGTGCGGAAGGCTACGCCAAAAACGGCTTCCCCACGGAGCTTGGCCGCATACGCGCAAAGGTCGGCTGCAACTGGACGGCACTGCCCGGCGTGGAGTACCCCTTACAGGACGTAACCCGCTGTAACATGGGCTTTGCCCTGCACTACGCACTGGAGGAATTTCGCACAGTTCCTGACGATAAAAAGGATTTGGAGCTGCTCTTTTCCGTCTTCTGTACCCACACCGGCATTATTATTGACAGTATCAAAAAGGGCTATGACAAGCATTACGAAATCATGGGCCGCAACAAGCCGGAGATTATTTACAACCTCTTTATGCACGGACCCATTGAGAGGGGTCTTGATTGCAGCGGCGGCGGTGTTGACATTCTAAACTTCAATATTGACGGCACAGGACTGGCCACGGTTGCCGATTCCTTTGCTGCCATTGAGCAGCGGATTTATAAGGAAGGCCGCCTAACCTGGGAAGCGCTGTATGCGGCCATGGACGCCAATTTTGAAGGTGCCGAACCCCTGCGTCTTATGCTGAAAAACAGTGACCGCTATGGCATCCCCGGCTCCTTAGGTGAAAAATGGGCGGTGCGCGTCCGCGACTTCTTTGTAAAGCACTGCAAGCAAACCGGCACGCCCAAGCACAACCTGCCCATCATTCCCGGCCTTTTTTCTCACGGAGCCGTCTACGAATATGGCGCAGAGTTAAAAGCAACTCCCAACGGCCGCAAGGACTTTGACCCTATTTCCCACTCGTCGGAGCCTGACCCCGGCTTTGCAAGCGGCCTCTTCTCATTCTCCCCATCCCTAAAGGCAAACGCAGTGGCAAAGCTGCAGGCCGGCTATGGAAACTCGGCACCCCTGCATCTGGACATTGACCTTGACATGCTGGAGCAGGAAGGCGGCATTGACGCCCTGGCTGCCCTCATTCACACCCACGACGAAATGGGCGGCACCCTCATAAACCTCAACTGCATGACCGAAAAGAAGCTCTTAGAAGCCCACGCCGACCCGTCCAGTCACCCGGATTTACTGGTACGTGTAACCGGCTACTCGGCCTTCTTTGCCTCCCTATCCAAGGACTACCGCCAGCAAATTGTTGACCGCTTCCTGGCGAAAAAACAAGGCTAATTCCATTGCATAAAACACAAAACCCCATGCGGCACAAAATAGTTGCCGCATGGGGTTCTTTTTTTATAGCATTACAACAGATGTGGCTGCATTCCGCACAAAGGCGCTGTCATGCTCCACAAAAAGCATTGTCGGGCAGTACGTAACAAGCAGCTCCTCAATCTGCATCCGCGACAGCACATCCACAAAATTGAGCGGCTCATCCCAGATATAGAGATGCGCACTTTCTGAAAGACTTTTTGCAAGCAGTACCTTCTTCTTTTGCCCGCCGCTAAAATCCTGCATGTCTTTGTCAAACTGCTCCCGCGAAAAGTCAAGCTTCCGCAAAATCGCTTTAAATAAGCTTTCGTCAATGCCTGCACCCTCCGCAAACGCCCGTAAATCTCCCTGCAGGAACGAAGTATCCTGCGAAACATAAGACACACTAAGCCCGCTGCACACTTGCATCTTGCCGGTAAAGGCAATTTCCTCGCCCAAAATCAGCTTTAAAATGCTGGACTTCCCGCTGCCGTTTTTTCCTTGCAGCGCAATACGTTCACCCGGCTGTAAGGAGAAACTGATCCCTTCACACACCGGCCTGCCGCCGTAAAATAACGATACATCCTCAAAGGAACAAAGGGTCTTAGCCGGCGGGGCAAGCGGATGAATTTTCAGTTCATCTGCCCTTTCAATATTGTGAAGAAGTGCAGACTTTTCCGCAATCGCACTCTGCTGCCGCCCTTCAATGGCCTTTGAGCGCTTCATCATTTTTGCCGCCTTTCGGCCGATATAGCCCTTGTCGGCACTAAGCCCCGATTTCAGAGGCTGATGCTTGCTCTTTTCCACCTTGTCCGACCAATCGGAAGTGCGCTTTGCCGCTGCCGACAGCCTCTTAATATCCTTTTGCAGTTTGTCATTTTTTGCCAGCTCAAAGGCATCTTCCTGCTCCTTATTTTTCCGCCAGGAGGAGAAATTTCCCCGCTGCACCGTAATATCCGTCTTGTTAATCACCAGAATATGGTCAATGCAGTTGTCCAAAAATTCCCGGTCATGGGATACCAAAATAAACCCCTTTTTGCGCTTCAGGTAATCACTGACAATCATCCGTGCCTTGCTGTCAAGATGGTTTGTCGGCTCGTCAATAAGCAGAAAATGATTCTCCTTCAAAAACAGTGCTGCCAGCAGCACCTTGGTTTGCTCCCCGTTGCTCAGCGTACAAAAAGGGCGGTACAAAACGGCGTCATCAACCTCCAGCAGCGACAATTCCCGCAGCAGCTCCCACAATTCAAAGCCTGCCGTTATCCCCTCCGCCACGTCAATGGTATTCTGGGAATCATCCGCCGCAGAAAAGGGGAAATAGTCAAAAAGCACCGACGCAGAAATACTGCCCGTAAAGGAATACTTTCCCAAAAGCAGCTGCAAAAACGTGGTTTTCCCCCGCCCGTTCCTGCCGGTAAGCCCCAGCTTCCAATCGGTATCAACTTGAAAAGACACATCAGAAAAAACAGGGTCATAACACCCATCATAGGTAAATCCCAGCCGTGAAACAGTAAGTAAAGACATAAAAAAAGACCTCCCATAAAAAAAGTAGCTGCAAGAAAGTCTTCTTAAACAGCACTCAAAATACAGGAAGCAATACGCTCAAAAAGAGCATACAAACCCACCCGGAAAATTCGAAAAGAACAGCGTATTTTAAGGTAACTTTCTTGCACAGGGCGCAATAACACCCCGTAAAAATCTTTGATTTAGCAAGAAAAGTTACGCATTTTTTCACCTCTAAACTGTACTTAACGATATAATCAAACCACTTGAAAAACTGTTGCACGGTTTTTCAACAGCAAGCTTTGCTTGCCGGGCGGCAAAGCCGTCGTGGATTGTCTATGCACGGCTACCAACAGTGCTCCGCGTTGTCACCGGTAGGGCGAACCGGTGCTTCAAAAGTGTTTCACTTTTGAAGTGGTATGAGTATAATTCCATATTTTTTTTAATAATGAATCCTTACGTGCCGGTCTGCCGATTCGAAGGGTCAACGGCTTCAACGAAGCATCCTCCAGAATACGCAGCCGCTTGATAGAAAAGGTCTCCTGCAACGCAATCTTGCCGGAGCCCCGGTGTCCGACAACCTTTGACGTATGCCGCTTTGGCACATATAGGGTCACGTCCGCCGTGTCCTTTTCTTTTCGAAGCAACGCCTCCGCCGCCCTTTTGTAGCACCGTGTATAAACAAGCTCACCAAAGCTTTCGTGATACACGCCTGCTGCAACTTCCGCCGCAAGCTCGTCCGAAGGATTCAGCCCCATGCGAATAACCGGAATCGAACGCTTTACAAATAATGCCAGACAGTCCGCCGTAACATCCACCGCCTGCTCTAAGGTCAGCGGCTCATAAAGCCCTGCCTGCCACAAGGAAAAAAGCTCTGTATGCCGCAACACTGCAGCCGGGTAAATACGCACACCGTCCGGCTTTAAAGCAGCCAGCCTCCGCGCTGTATGCAGGGTTTCTGTCTTGCTGTCCCCCGGGAGCCCCGCCATCATCTGCAAAATGCAGGAAATGCCGCGTTTTTTAATAAGCCGTGCCGCCCGTTTTGTGTCCTGCGCACGATGCCCGCGTTTCGACTGCAAGAGCACCTCATCCGACATGGACTGCGCCCCAAGCTCAATAACCGCAACCGGGTACTGTAACAGAAAGTTCAAAATCTCCCACGAAATCGCGTCCGGCCGTGTAGAAATCCGAATGCCCGAAATTAAGCCGCCCTCAAAAAGAATCTGCGCCGCATCCAGCAGCTCCCGCTGCAAGCTCCGTTCAATCGCCGTAAAGCTGCCGCCGTAATAGGCAAGCTGCGGCTGCGTCGTCTTTTGCAGCTGTGAAAGATACTCCCGTGCCTCACGCAAAACAGTCTCGCCTGTAATGGCGGTTTTCTGCCCCGTAATGCTATGCTGGTTGCAAAAAACGCAGGCGTTTGGACAGCCCAAATGCGGCACGAAAAACGGGAGAATCGCAGATTTCTTTTCCATAACCTATTGACCCATGAGCTTTAATGCTTCCCGTGCAGCGTGCTGCTCTGCTTCCTTTTTGCTCTTGCCGCGGCCGGTTGCAAGCTGGTTGGAGTTGAGGCAAGCCGCCACAACAAATTCCTTATTATGGTCCGGCCCGTCGCTGCCAATCAGCTGATAAGACAGCTGCTCCCCTTGGTTTTTCTGCACAATTTCCTGCAGCATGGTCTTATAATCCTGATTCAACCGGCCCTTTTGCGCAATATCCACAAGTGCCGGAATAAACTGTAAAATAAGTGCCTTCGAAGCCTCTAATCCGCCGTCTAAAAAGACCGCGCCGAAAATCGCTTCCATAGCGTCGGCCAAAATGGACACACGCTGACGCCCGCCGCCGCGCTCCTCACCCTTGCCAAGCAGCAGATAGTTTCCTACCTGCAGCTTTACAGCAATTTCGTGCAGAGACGCCTCGCAAACCACCGCCGCGCGAATGCGCGTCAGCTCACCCTCGTCATACGACTCCAGATGGGTATACAGGTACTCCGTGCAAACAATGCTAAGTACCGAATCCCCAAGGAATTCCAGCCGCTGATTGCTGACAAACGCCTTGTCGCTGCTTTCATTTGCATAGCTGCAATGACTAAGCGCCATAGCGAGCAGCTTCTTATTCGCAAAGGAATAGGACAGCCCTTTTTCCAGCCTTGAAAAATCGTTCATTATCTGCTCTTAATAAATTCAATAGCCGCGCCAACCGTAGTAATCGCCTTGGCATCATCCTCGGAAACCTCGCCGATATCAAATTCATCTTCAATTGTCATAAACAGCTCCACCAAATCAATGGAGTCTGCGCCCAAATCCTCAGTGAAAGAGGTTGCTTCTGTAATGTCCTCGGCGTCAACGCCAAATTGCTCCGCCAGGATACCTTGCAGTTTTTCAAAAATCATAATGATACTCCTTTTCTAATGATACCAAAAAATCTGTGTGTGTTTACATATCATATTATGGTGAAAAATATGCGTCTTGTCAAGAGGTCATCCTTAGTTGTTTTCAACAATATCGCTTTGAAGTGTGCGCGAAATTTCGTCAATAGTGTTGGATGAGGCATATCGAATGGCCTGTTTAATGGCACCGCGAATGGCTTTTTGGTTGGAACTGCCATGGGCCTTGATAACCGGCTTTGCAAGTCCGAGGAAGGGCGCGCCGCCCACCTCCGTATAGTCCATCATCTTGCGGAACTCGGAAATGCTCTTTTTCACAAGCATGGCGGACATCTTCGTCTTGGCATTCTTAAGGAACGTCGCCTTCAAAAAGTCATTGACAAACATGCCGGCACCCTCAATGGATTTAAGCAAAATATTCCCCGAAAACCCATCTGTAACAAGCACGTCGCAAACATGCTGCAGCACGTCGCGTCCCTCCACGTTGCCGATAAAATTCACTTTGCCCTCGTCCTTTGCCTTAGCAAGCATTTGGTAGGTCTCTACACGCACATCTCCGCCCTTGCTTTCCTCACTGCCAATATTTAAGAGACCCACACGGGGGTTGTCAACACCCAATGCACAGCGTGCATAGGCCTGCCCGATATATGCAAATTGCATCAGCGCCTCCGCTGTGCAGTCGATATTCGCGCCGCAGTCAATAAGCAAGGTTCCGCCTGCCATGGTGGGGATAACCGGGCATAAAGCCGCCCGGCGAACGCCCTTAATGCGCTTTGCATACAAGGTTGCCCCCGAAAGAACCGCCACCGTGCTGCCCGCGGAAACAAAAGCGTCTCCGCCGCCGTTTTTAAGCAGATCCAATGCAACGGTCAAAGAAGAGTCCCGCTTTTGCCGAACCTCTTCTGCATGGCCGTCCATAGGAATAACGCTCTCCGCATGCACAATTTCAATGTTTCCCGAACCCTCTAAATCCGCGCCCCGCAGGATGTCACGGATAACAGGTTCCTGCCCCACAAGCGCCACTGTTACGTCAAACTCCGCTGCCGCAGAAGCAGCTCCCAAGACAATGTCCTTTGGCGCAAGGTCGCCGCCCATAGCATCTACAATGATTTTCATCTTTTGCAATAGTTCCTTTCGGTAAAAAATAGAATTTCCAAAGTAGCGAGGTGCCTTACAGCACCTGCGCCAAAAGTCCGTCAATTTCTAAAAGACTGCGCTGTGCCATTGCCCCGGCGCGGTCGCGTTTTTTGCGTATCCGCTCTGTAAGGGGTGAAAAAAGCCCGAAATTGCAGTTCATGGGCTGGAAATTCACAATACTTTCGTTGCTGATATATGTCCCCAGCGCACCGATTGCGGTGCAAGGCGAGAAGACAGTCGCCGCTTTCCCAAGCAGCCGTTCCGCCAGGGCGAGTCCGGCAACAAACCCGGAAGCTGTCGATTCCACATACCCTTCCACGCCGGTCATCTGCCCTGCGAAGTAAAGTCCTTGCCGCGTCCGCACCTCATATTGCGCGCTTAGCAGACTTGGTGACTGAATATATGTATTGCGGTGCATAACGCCGTAGCGAATAAACTCTGCTTTCTCCAATCCCGGAATCATAGAAAACACCCGCTGCTGCTCATGGAAGCGCAAGTGCGTTTGAAAGCCCACCAGGTTGTACAAAGTGCCGCCGCTGTTGTCCTTGCGCAGCTGCACAACGGCATGGAATTGCTTCTCCGTCCGCGGATCCAGAAGCCCCACCGGCTTCAACGGCCCGAAGAGCAGTGTATCCTTCCCGCGCTTTGCCATAACTTCCACCGGCATGCAGCCCTCGAACACCTTGTTCCCTTCAAAGGCCTTTAGCTCCGCAGTCTCTGCAGAAACAAGCGCCTCATAAAACGCCGTATATTCCGCCTCATCCATGGGGCAGTTGATGTAATCAGGTGTCCCCTTGTCATACCGGGAGGCAAAAAACGCCTTCGACATATCCACGCTTTCCCGCGTAACAATCGGCGCCGCTGCGTCAAAAAAGTACAAATGCTCCCGCCCGAAATACCGTGCAATAGACTGCGAAAGCCTGTCAGAAGTCAACGGCCCGGTTGCCACAATGACGTCGCCGTTTGCCGGCAACTCGGAAACTTCATCTTCAATAACGGTAATAAGCGGACATTCAGAAATCCGCTTGGTCACAAGAGCCGCAAAGCCCTCACGGTCAACCGCCAACGCGCCGCCGGCTTCCACCCGCGTTTCGTCAGCACAAGCAAGAATCAGCGACCCAAGCCGCCGCAGCTCCTCCTTTAACAGTCCCACCGCATTTTCAAGCTGGTCTGAGCGCAAAGAATTGGAGCAAACAAGCTCTGCAAAGCTGTCGCTATTTTGCGCAGGTGTGCGCTGCTTCCGCTTCATTTCATATAAGGTGACAGGAATGCCCCGTTTTGCAAGCTGCCAAGCCGCCTCGCATCCGGCAAGTCCTGCCCCGATAACAACTACACTCATGAGCCTTCCGTATCCTTTTTCGCTGTTTTCTTAGCAGGCGCCTTCTTGGCGGCAGTCTTTTTAGCCGGTGCCTTCTTAGCCGCCGTTTTCTTGGCAGCGGGCTTCTTCTCTGCGCCCTCTTCCGCCGCCTCTTTTTGCTTATACTTCACATGAATTTCTTGATAATCGCATTCAGGGCTCAGGCACACCGTGCTCCGGCCTTCCTTGGAAATATGGCGGAACAGGGTCTTGTTGCACTTGGGGCAATTGTTCTTCATAGGCGTGTCCCAAGTCATGAAAGTACAGCCGGGGTACGCCTCACAGCCGAAATACTTATTGCCGTTCTTGGACTTTTTCTGCAGAACCTTGCCGCCGCAAATGGGGCAGAAGCCGCCCGAATCCTTGGTAATCGGCTTGGTATTCTTGCACTCGGGATAGCCCGGGCAAGCAAGAAACTTCCCAAACCGCCCGGACTTCACAATCATCATCTTGCCGCAAAGGTCACAAGGGATATCCGTAACCTCGTCCGGCACGGCAATTCGGGTGTCCGCAAGGTCTTCCCGCGCCGTGGTAAGATCCTTTTCAAACCCGGTATAAAAGCTGGTAAGCACCGCCTTCCAGTGCTGCTCACCATGCTCAATGCTGTCAAGGTCTTCTTCCATATGCGCTGTAAACTTAACATTGACAATATCCTTGAATTTGTCAATCATCAGGTCCGTGACAACCTCACCAAGGTTTGTGGGACTTAGAAGCTTACCCTCTTTTTTCACATACTCACGGTCAAGAATGGTGCCGATAGTCGGCGCGTAGGTGGACGGTCGGCCAATGCCGTTTTCCTCCAACGTCCGAATGAGCGTCGCCTCCGTATAGCGCAAGGGCGGCTGTGTAAATTTCTGCTCCTCGGTAATCTTGATGTTTTTCAGGATTTCTCCCTCGTCAATGGGCGGCAGCTTGCTGTCGTCCGTTGTTTCAGGTTCCTCGTCCTGCCCCTCTTCATACAGCACCGTGAAGCCCTTGAACGTCACCGTAGAACCCGATGCCTTGAAGATATAACCGCTGTTTTCAATATCGGCGGAAACCGTATCATACAGAGCCGCCGCCATCTGACAGGCCACAAACCGCTCCCAAATAATCTTATACAATCGGTACTGCTCACCCGTGAGATTCCCCTTTATCATCTGGGGCGTAAGCTCCGGATAGGTTGGGCGAATGGCTTCGTGCGCGTCCTGCGCCCCGCCCTTTGTCTTGAATACACGCTTCTTTTCAGGCAGATATTCCTGCCCGTATTTGGACAGGATAAAGGCACGTCCGTCGTCCACTGCCTGGTCGGAAAGGCGCAAGGAGTCAGTACGCATATACGTAATCAAACCGATAAGTCCGCGTCCTTCGACTTCCACACCTTCATACAATGCCTGCGCAACAGCCATGGTTTTCTTCGCTGGGAAGTTTAAGCGCCGCGACGATTCCTGCTGCAGCGTTGAGGTAATAAAGGGCGGTGCCGGTTGCTTAACCTTCTTGCCCTTTTTGACGGCTTTCACACGGAAATCCTTCTTGTCAACAGCTGACAAAACCTTCGCTGCATCTTCTTCACAATGGAGTTCAATCTTCCCCGAAGCATCTCCGTGAAAGCGCGCAAAAAAGGTACTCTTGCTATCCAGCTTTTGAAGCTCCGCGGCAATGGTCCAATATTCCTCTGCAACAAAAGCGGTAATCTCCCGCTCTCTGTCCACAACAATTTTTGTAGCCACAGACTGCACCCGCCCGGCCGACAGACCTCTGCGTACCTTTTGCCACAGCAGAGGCGAAAGCTGATAACCCACAATACGGTCAAGGATACGCCGTGCCTGCTGTGCATCAACCAAATCCTGGTCAATCACCCGGGGCGACGCTACTCCGTTTTTAACGGCGCGCTCGGTAATTTCGTTAAACGTAACACGAAACGCCTTCTCATCCGGCAGCGCAAAAAGCTCCTTAATATGCCAGGAAATCGCCTCACCCTCGCGATCCGGGTCAGTTGCAAGGTAAACTTTGTCCGCCTTTGCAACTTTTGTGCGGATTTCTTTAATCAGAGGTCCTTTTCCCTTGATGGCAATATATCTAGGATCGAAATTATTTTCAATATCAACGCCAAGAGTACTCTTAGGCAAATCGCGCAAATGCCCCATAGAAGCCATGACTTCAAAGCCGCGGCCCAGATATTTGGCAATGGTTTTTGCCTTGGCAGGGGATTCCACAATGACTAAATTTGCCATTATATCATACCTTTCCGGCTCACAAAATCATAAAGCACCGGCGCCGTGAGCCACGAAAACGCCGTATGGTTGGTAAGAACCATGAGCCTTTCCGGCTCATAAAGATAAGAAAAAAAGAATCTAAAGCTCCTATTATGAGCCTGAAAGGGCGGTTAAATAACGTACAAAAGCCGCTTATCCACCCGCACAACACCCTTGACCTCAAGCACGGTCAGAATGCCCATTGTCTGCCCGGTTGGCAGCGGGGACAACTCCAACAGCTCGTCCGTGGACATGCCGTCCTCTATAAGAGTGAACACAGACTGTTCTTCCTCCGTCAAATTCGGCTGCAGTGCCGCTTTCGGTTTTGCCTTTACTGCAACCGTGGTTTTATCATAGGATAGGTTATAATAGCTCAAAATATCCGAAGCACTTGTCACACACTGCGCCCCTTCTTTGATGAGCGTGTTGCTGCCTACATGGTCAAAAAGGTCCGCATTGCCCGGCACAACGAACAAATCCTTGCCATACTCCAAAGCACGGCGAGCCGAAATCAGCGCACCGCTTTTCTTTGGTGCATTAACAACCAGCATGCCGTCACAAAGCGCCGCCATAATCCGATTGCGCACAGGAAATTGCAGCGGCGAAGTCTTCACCTCCGGCGGATATTCCGACAGAAGAACACCGTCAGCCAAAATACGCTCATAAAGCTTCCGGTGAAAGGACGGATAAATAATATCCACACCGCTTGCAAGCACAGCAACAGTCGCCGTACCGCCGCGCAGTGCGCCGTCATTTGCCGCACCGTCAATACCTTCCGCCATGCCCGACACCACAAGAACTCCGGCCTCCGCCAGGTCACTTGCAATAGTCTTCGCCATCTTGCAGCCGTAAGCGCTGGCCTTCCTTGTTCCGACAACCGTGATAACCGTCGTTTCCTCCAGCTTCGGCAACGCACCCTTGCAGTAAAGCACCATCGGCGCGTCCGGCATTTCAAGCAGCCGCTCCGGGTACAATGCGCTGTCCCTGGTGAGGATTTCCACCCGCTTTTTCGTGCACAGCTCAAGAACTGCTTCCGCTTTCTTTGTGGACTTCTCTAGCAGCGCATCCTTGTCCTTGCTTGTCAAATAGGGGATGGTGTGAAGACGTTCCTTGTCGAGAAGATAAACCTCCTCAATCCCGCCCGCATCGTCAAGCAATGCATTCTTCGTGCGGTGCGCAATTGAAAGCTCCGCAAACCAAACATAGTAAAGTGTTGACCTCATAAATATCCACTCCTGCCACAATTTCTCTCTCTAATGTCGCATGAAAAGGGATGTCTCTATTTTTTTTTATGGAACACATATAAAAGGATACCCGCCGCCATAGCCGCGTTGAGGCTCTCCGCCCCGGAAATGGGAATGCAGACGCCCCGCGTTCCTGCAGCAAGAAACAGGTCAGAAACCCCGTTTGCCTCGTTTCCGATGACAAAAGCCGCCTTGCCTCCCTGCACATCCTCCGGCAAGTAGGCATCTTCAGAAAGAACCGCCGGGTAAATAGGAACCGCCGCCTCCGCAAGCCGTGAAATAATCTCTTCACCGCCGCCCTGATACAAAGGCAGCCGGCAAACCGAACCCATACTGGCGCGCACCACCTTCGGGTGAAACGGGTCAACCGACCCGCTTGTTAAAATCAGCCCGTCTAAGGAAAACGCCTCCGCCGTACGAATAATCGTTCCCAAATTGCCTGCGTCTTGCAGAGAGTCCAGCACCAGAAAAAAGGAACCGGCAAGCCGTGAAAGCGACGTATCCGGCATCTCACAGGTAAAAAGCACGCCCTGGGGCGTCTTAACATCCGAGAGCTGCTCCATCACGCTGTCCTTCACAAGAAAGACCTCTCTCGGCGCAAACAACGGCGACTGCGAAAACACAGCCTCCATCTCAGCGGTGATGTAAATCTCCTGCACAGGCATCCCTTGCTGTAAAAGCTCCAAAAGAACCTTTTCGCCTTCCAGCACAAAAAGCCGCGTTGCATAACGCTCACTCCGCTGTTTTTGCAACGTCTTTATCTGCGCCAACTGTTTTTTTGTAGGTGTTAAAACTGTCATATGCAGCTACTCAGCCGTTTCCGGCAGCTGCGCTGTGGACGACAAATCCGGTGCCAATTCCTCAGCTTCCAGCAACCGGGAAATAATCTTGTACTCATACTCATAATAGTCTTCTACACGTCCCGGAACATCACCCATATCCTGAATCAGCGCGAAAAACTCACGCTTCAGATAAGGCGGCAAAAAGCCCTTAGCCGCCAGGTTTCCCAATGGAATCTTCGCCGTATCAAAGGGCAAGCCAATATCCGACCCCTTGATAAAATCCGTCTGCTGCAGGTAAAAATCCGCCGTTTCGCTATCCATGAAAAAGAGCTTATTTTCCGGCGTGGCAAACAGGTTAATCAGCCGCATAGTATCCGCCTCGCCCATAGCCTCTTCCATTTCATTCCGCACCAGAATGGGATTAATAAGGTAGTAGAGCTTGCCGTTGCCGTCCGTGTCGCCCACCTCAATTGCAAGCAACTGCAAGAGCGGTGTCATTTCCTCTTCCGTAATGGGGAAGGGCGCAACAATCGCCATTTCGTAATCCCGCTTGGGCACATTTGCAAACATAACAACCATGGAAACCACCACAAAAAGCGCAAACAACCCGCCTAAAAAGTGCAAGCGGTAGTGGTACCAAAAAACATTCTCAAACCAATATTTAAATTTATGAATTTTTTCCTGCATAATCACACCTCCATAGTGAACCGTTTAGCGTAAGCGTCTTAAAGGGGCTTCATAGTCGGGAAGAGCAACACATCACGGATGGTCGCAGCATCGGTCAAGAGCATAATCATGCGGTCAATGCCGATACCAAGCCCGCCGGTAGGGGGCAGTCCGTATTCCAGTGCCTGGATATAGTCGTCATCCATCATCTGAGCCTCATCGTCGCCCTCCTCACGCAGCTTGACCTGCGCCATAAAGCGTCCCTTTTGGTCAATGGGGTCGTTGAGCTCCGAGAATGCGTTACCCATTTCCCGCTTGATAATGAAAATTTCAAAGCGCTCTGTCAAGCGCGGGTCGTCAGCCTTCCGTTTTGCAAGGGGAGAAACCTCCACAGGATAATCGCAGATAAACGTCGGATTCTGCAAAGTCGGTTCAACCTTTTCCTCAAACACAAGGTTGACAATCTTGCCCCAGCAGTCGTCTGTCTTGCCGGGATGCACACCCACCGACTTAGCCAGTGCAACCGAATCCTCGAAGCTCGCTACACTGTTAAAGTCCGCGCCCGTAACCTCCGAAATGGAGTCAATCATTGTAATACGCTTCCACGGTGCAGTCAGCGAAACCGCCTCACCCTGGTAAGAAAGCTCGGTGGTACCAAGGAGCTTCGAAGCACAGGTCGTAAAAATCTCCTCCGTAATATCCATCATGCCGTGATAATCGGTATACGCCTCATACAGCTCAAGCAAGGTAAACTCAGGGTTGTGACGAGGCGACATACCCTCGTTTCGGAACACACGCCCAATCTCATACACCTTCTCCAGCCCGCCGACAATCAGCCTTTTCAGGTACAGCTCCGGCGCAATGCGCATGTACATATCAAGGTCAAGTGTATTGTGGTGCGTAACAAACGGACGCGCGGTAGCACCGCCGAGTATGGTGTTCAAAACCGGCGTTTCCACCTCAATAAAGCCCTTAGAATCAAGGGTTTCACGAATAATCTTCAAGATGCTGCTGCGCATTTCAAAGACTTTGCGCACATCTTGGTTAACAATCAAATCTACATACCGCTGGCGGTACCGGCTGTCAATATCCGTCAGTCCGTGCCACTTTTCAGGCAGCGGCTTCAAGGACTTGGAAAGCAGCACATAGCTTACTATATCAACGGAAACCTCACCCCGGCGCGTACGGAAAACAGTCCCCTCTACACCGATAATGTCGCCGATGTCAAGCTTCTTATAGCTGGCATACGCCTCTTCGCCCAAGTGGTCGATTTTTATATAAAGCTGGATTTTCCCCGGACGGTCAGACAGGTCCGAGAAAAACGCCTTGCCCATATCGCGTTTTGAAAGAATGCGGCCGGCAAGACGCACAGTCTGCCCCTCCATCGCCTCAAAATTGGCGTGAATGTCCGAAGAGAGCGCTGTACGCTCAAAGACAGTTTGCGTAAAAGGGTCCTGCCCCTTGTCGCATAGCTCCTGAAGCTTGTCCCGCCGAACCTGTAAAAGCTCTGCAAGACTGGGTTCACTTGGGGTGGTGTCCATAGGGATTCTTTGCTCATCCATTGATTTCATGTTCCTTCCTAGAATTATATTATAATAAGCGCAATGCCACGGGGAAATGTCCTCGTGGCAATAAAATGACTATTTTTCGACAGAAATAAGCTTGTAGTTAAAGGTGCCTAAAGGTGCCTCATAGATAACCTTTGCGCCAACCTTTTTGCCCATAAGCGCCTTGCCGAGGGGTGACTCATCCGAAATCTTCGAGTTAATCGGGTCGGCCTCACGGGTACCCACAATGGTGTAAATCTCCGATGAATGGTCGCTTAAATCCTCCAACTTGACCGTGCAGCCAAGCGTTACAATGCCCTTTTTCGTATCGCTGTCCGAAATAATTTCATAGTTTGCCAGAATATTTTCCAGTTCAAGGACTTTAGAGTTTAGCTTGCCCTGTTCGTTTTTCGCCTCATCGTATTCGCTGTTTTCAGAAAGGTCGCCGAAGGCTCGCGCCTCTTTAATCTGCTCGGCAACTTCCTTCTCCCGCACGGTGCGGAGATAGTCAAGGTCAGTTTGCAGCTTTTCAAGCTCTTGTTGTGTAATTTTATATTTCTTTTCCATAATAAAACCATTCCTTTCGCAAAGTCGCGTGTAAAAACCTGCCAATTAAGCATATATTTCCAGCACATTATATAGAAAGAGGGCGTTTCTGTCAAGACTTATAGCCCCGCATCGCCGCCATTGTAAACAAACCGTGATATTTCCGGCGATTTTACAGCGATTGCGCCCTGATAAGCCAGCACAGATGCTTGCAATGACGGGGAAAACGCCGCCGGAAATGCGTACCGTGCCGCCTGCGCCGCCGCAAATTCCGCACTGTTAACCCGTGCAAGCTGCCCGGCGGAGGCTCGGTATTGCGCGCCGGAAAGCAGTGCCAGCTGCGGAATCCTTTCACTGCCCGGCATCGAAAGATGGCAGTCCAAAGCAACCTGCGTTTCGCACTTGACCGCCGTCCCAAGCCCGCCCTCAATAACAGGAATCCCGTAAAAATGGGTCAAACTGTCGCAAAGAATCCTGCAGTCCTCCGGGCAGCAAACCGTAAGCAGCTGCACCTCCGAAAGCATCGCCTTGCAAAAGCTGTAAACGGCCTCCTGTGTGTTGGCCCACAAGGCAAGCCTCTTGCCCAACAGCCCCCGCCGCCGAATGGCGCTTTTTGCTACATCCGCAAAGCGTGCACGATACAGCCATTCCTTGTCAAAAACCGCCGCCCCCGCTTCCTCTGCCTGCTCCGCAAAAGGGAACCCCTCTGCAAAAAGAAGCGTATCAAATTCCCGTTCCGAAAACACACGGTACAGCCGTGCCTCAATATCCCGCTCCCGCACAAACGGAACCTCAGCGTGGCACAAAATATCCGGAATCAACGCCCGCTCCCGCACAAGAGGCGGCGGCAAAAAGAGCATTCTCCGCCTGCTTTTTTTTACTGTTAAATATGTCATAGGCAAGTATACGCAAAGAGCAGAAAAAGTATGCCGCGAAGTAAAGGATTTCCTTTTTGGCCTTCGTTTCGTTCCTAAACGGTGAGACTTTTCGCCGTGTTGCAGGGCGAACTGTGTTCGCCTGCACCCTCGTCCCTGCGAACGAAGGCGAACACGAAGCAAAACAACACCCCTACTGCCCCCCGCACAGCGCGGCCGAGCGCGGCCGTTTTAGCAGCAGACCTTCGAATTGCCGCCAACCGGGCACCGCACATATATTTAAGCACGGTATCACAACAGACGTCCCCCGCTAAGCGCCCTTTTGGACACTTTTTGGCGCTGTAAAAAGTGTCGCCCCCGGCAGGGCGTCCTGCCAAACGTCCCCCGTCCGCGAGGACGAAAAAAGATCCTTACCTAGGGTGCCCTTTAGGGTATGACATGACGAGGCACCGTTCGTAGGGGCGCAGCAGGCGGCTAACAGCCAACAAAAAATAAAAAAGCTTGCATTTTTTCACCACCTATGGTATAGTATGTATCGTAAGATGATAAGTTGTGATGAAAGAGTGGGTTTCGGCCCACTCTTTCATGTAGAAACAGCAAGTTTTGAAATAGTAAAGGGACGTGAAACATGTCAAAGCTGACCGATTTAATAAAGACGCTGGCGGAGCCTATCTGCATTGCGGAAGGTGTGGAGCTGTGGGACATAGCCTTTGTGAAGGAAGGCACGGACTGGTATTTGCGCATTTCCATAGACAGCGAAAAAGGCATCAACCTGGAAAACTGTGAGCGTGTGTCACGGGCATTGGATGCCGACCTTGACAACATTGACCCCATAGAGGTGCAGTATTACCTGGAAGTTTCCTCCGCAGGCTTGGAGCGGCAGCTCAAAAACGAGGCACACTTTTTGAAGTTTATCGGCAGCATGGTGCGCGTAACCCTCTACCGTGCGGCAGACGGACAGCGCGAACACATCGGCAAGCTTCTTTCCTACGAAAACGGCAACATAGAGATAGAAACCGAAAAAGGCGTTCTGTCATTCGAGAAAAAAGCCTATGCAAAGGTAAAGTCATACTTTGAGTTTTAAATAAGCGGTGAAAAAAGCCGCATTTACGTAAATATACATAATAAATAAGGGAGCGATTGGGAAAAATGGTTGTCAAGGAATTATTTGCGGCGCTGGAGGATATTGAGCGCGAAAAAGGAATCCCCGCGGATTATATGCTATCGAAGATTACGGCGGCGCTGGTGACTGCCTATAAAAAGGATAACGCAGGCGCGGGTGAAAACGTATCGGTACACATCGACAAAGCCAAGAAGAGCATTTCCGTACTGTCGCAAAAGACGGTTGTGGAAACTGTAGAAGATAAGATCAACGAGATTTCGCTGGAAGACGCCAGAGAGATATCCAAGAAATCGGAGCTTGAAGACGTCATCAATGTAGAAGTAAAGACCAAGGATTTCGGCCGTATCGCCGCCCAGGCTGCAAAGCAGGTTATCATTCAGGGTCTGCGTGAAGCCGAGCGCGAAATGGTGTACGAAGCCTTTAATTCTAAAGAACACGAAGTTCTTTCCGGCACCGTGTCCCGCTTTGACGACCGCAACGGGAACGTCATTCTGGAGCTTGGCGGGCGTACCGATAAAGTGGAAGCCGTACTGGCACAAGGTGAGCGCATTGCCGGTGAAGACCTGAAAGAAGGCAGCCGCGTCAAGGTGTACCTTGTAGAAGTTCGCCAGACACCCAAGGCCGTAAATATGACCGTTTCGCGGACTCACCCGGGTCTTGTCCGCCGCCTTTTTGAGCTGGAAACACCGGAAATTCACGACGGCATTGTTGAAATTAAGTCTATTGCAAGAGAAGCCGGTTCCCGTACAAAAATGGCTGTCCATTCAAACAATCCGGAGGTTGAGCCAATCGGTGCTTGTGTCGGCCCTAAGGGACAGCGCGTAAACGCTATTGTCGCCGAGCTTGGCGGTGAGAAAATTGATATTATCAAGTATAGCGACGACCCGGAGGAATATATCTCCGCCGCCCTTGCCCCGTCGGAAACGGTTGCTGTACGTGTAAGCGGCGAGGAAAAGTCCTGTACAGTGTTTGTTCCCGACGACCAGTTGTCCCTTGCCATCGGCAAGGAGGGGCAAAATGCCCGTCTGGCCGCCAAACTTACAGGCTACAAGATTGACATAAAGCCGGTATCTCAAGCATAATTAAGGAGCAAGAAGATGCAAAAACCCAAAAAAGTCCCCGAACGTATGTGTACCGCCTGCCGCGAAAAAAAGCCAAAGGGAGACCTCCTGCGTATTGTCCGTGCAGAAGAGGGAGCTCTTCCGATTGTGGACAAAACAGGCAAGAAAAACGGCCGCGGCGCATATATTTGCAATAACATAGACTGCTTTAAAAAGGCACAAAAGACAAAAGCACTGCAGCGCGCTCTGGATGTAACGCTTCCGCTTGAATGGTACGAAGCACTGGAAGCAGAGCTGTTCCCTGCGAAATAAGAAAAGCGTAAAAGGTGGCACTATGCAAGATAATTTTTTAGGGTTTTTGGGGCTTATTCGCAAAAGCGGCGGTCTGATTCTGGGCGATGAAGCAGTAGGCTTGGCTTTGCAGCAGGGCAAAGGGCAGCTGCTTCTCATAGCCGAAGACAGCGCAAAACGGCTTGCCGACCGCATGAACAACCTTGCCGACATCTGCAGCATAACAAAGCGAACCCTGCCCTACACAAAAGAGCAGCTGGGCTCCGCACTGGGCAAGGCCGCCTGTGCCGTTATTTGTGTCAACGACCAAAAGCTTGCCGCGGCAATTCTTGCAAAAATCGACGCACTAAAAGCGGCGAAATAAACATGATAAAGATATGAACATAAACGGATTCTTAAAAAAGCGTCCGCGCCGGTAAGGTTCACCGGGAAACAATTAGGGAGGAACGATTGAATGAGCGCAGCACAGACAACGTATAAAGTAAACGATTTCGCAAAAGACCTGGGGCAAACACCCAAAGTTCTCGGAGACATTCTGCAGAAATATTTGGGTGTCGAAAAGCTTACCCAGCGTAAGCTGGAAGATGCCGAGGTGAATATTATATTTGAGGTGCTGACAAGGGAGCATGCCGTGGACGATTTGGACGCGGCCTTTGTGCTTGTAAGTGAGCGCTTTGAAGCCCATGTCGTTCCCGAAGAAGCACCTGCCTCCGAGCCGGTAAAAGAAGCACCGGCAAAGGAGCCTGCCGCTCCCGCAAAAGAGGCTCCCAAAGCCGCCGAGCCTGCAAAAGAAGCACCGAAAGCCGCGCAAAAACCGGCAGCAACGCCCGCCCCAAAGCCCGCGTCCCAGCCCGCGCAGTCTCAAAAGCTGCCCCAGGCGCGCCCCAAGCAGCAAACCATCACCCTTGCCCCAAAGCCCTTCGAGCAGGGGCAGGCAGCGGTATCCGCTGCGCCGCAGAACTCCCCGCAACAGCGGCACTTTGTTGACACACGTACAACCACGGTTGATACTGCTAAGTATGACGAACGGTTGGACGCTCTTGTTCCCGAACGCGCAAAGCATTTTGCCGACGCATCGCAAAATAAAGAGCGTATTAAGACTGCCGCTAACCGCCGCCAGCCCTCCTTTGGCAACAAGCGCCGCCAGGAGGAGCAGGATAAGCTGCGCAAGCTGCAGCAGCAGGTGCAAAAAACGGTACAGCTGCGCGTCCTCATTCCCGACGAGATTTCGGTAGGCGAACTGGCTGTAAGACTCAAAAAATCCGGTGCCGATGTAGTCAAGAAGCTGATGAAAATGGGCATTATGGCCTCTGTTTCACAGGTGATTGACTTTGACACCGCCTCCCTTGTTGCCTTTGAGTTTGACGCAAAGGTGGAAAAAGAGGTTATCTTGACCATCGAACAACGTCTCATTAACACCGCGGAAGACAAGAGCGAAGACCTTGAATCCCGCGACCCCATTGTTGTTGTAATGGGCCACGTTGACCACGGAAAGACCTCCCTTCTGGATGCCATCCGTAAAGAAAATGTCGTTTCCTCCGAAGCAGGCGGCATCACCCAGCACATCGGTGCTTATCAGGTTTCCCTCGGCGAGCGCCAGATTACCTTCCTTGACACACCCGGACACGCCGCCTTTACAAGTATGCGTGCCAGAGGCGCAAGCGTTACCGACGTGGCCATCCTTGTGGTTGCTGCCGACGACGGTATCATGCCGCAAACAATAGAAGCCATCAACCACGCAAAAGCCGCCAACGTCCCCCTCATTGTCGCCGTCAACAAGATGGACAAGGAGGGCGCAAATCCCGACCGCGTAACCCAGCAGCTCACCGAGCACGGCCTGGTAGCCGAAGCTTGGGGCGGCGATACGATTATCTGCCCCATTTCCGCAAAAAAAGGCGACGGCATCGACAAGCTGCTTGAAATGGTTATCCTGACCGCCGACATCTGCGAGCTGAAGGCCAACCCCAACCGCCTTGCTTCCGGTAGTGTTATCGAAGCCAAGCTGGACAAGGGCCGCGGCCCTGTTGCCACCCTGCTGGTGCAAAACGGCACCCTGAAGTCGGGAGATATCCTCATTGCCGGACAATCTGTAGGCCGTGTACGCGCCATGACCAATGACCGCGGCGAAAAGGTCGAATTTGCAGGTCCCTCCATGCCGGTTGAGGTCATCGGCCTTGCGGAAGTTCCCGAAGCGGGCGACCAGTTTAACTCCGTCGAAAACGAGCGTATGGCTCGTGAACTGGTAGACGAGCGCAAGCAAGAAGCCAAAGACGAGCGCAACCAACAGATTAATAAGGTAACCCTTGACAATCTCTTTACCCACATCCGCGCCGGCGAAGTAAAGGATTTCAACATTATTATAAAAGCCGATGTACAAGGCTCCGTGGAAGCCATCCGTGCCTCTCTGGAGAAACTGTCAAACGAAGAGGTTCGCGTACGCTGCATACACGGCGGTGTTGGCGCAATCAGCGAAAGCGACGTAATGCTGGCCTCCACCTCCAACGCAATCATCATCGGATTTAATGTACGCCCCAGCATCGCAGCCACACAATCCGCTATGCAAAGCGCGGTAGATGTCCGTCTTTACCGTGTTATTTACGATGCCATTGAAGAGGTTGAATCGGCCATGAAGGGCATGCTTGCTCCCAAGTTCCGCGAGGTAGTTCTTGGTACAGCCGAAATTCGCCAAACCTACAAGGTCAGCGGTCTGGGTACCATTGCCGGCTGTTACGTAATAAACGGCAAGATTGTCCGCAACGCGAAAATCCGCGTTGTCCGCGACGGTATTGTTATCCACGAGGGCGACCTTGCCTCCTTAAAGCGCTTTAAGGACGATGTGAAGGAAGTCGCCGACGGCTACGAATGCGGTATGCACGTAGAGAAGTTTAACGACATTAAGGAAGGCGACCACTTAGAAGCCTTCATTATTGAAGAATACAGAGATTAGAAGCAAACGCTTTAAATAGATAACTTGCGGAATGTAAGTCCGCAAGCGCAGTAAAAAACGGAGGTGCCATGCATGAAATTTGAAAACAAAATGGGTGTTGTTGAGATCACAAACGACGTCTTCTGCGCCATTGCCGGATATGCGACAACGCTGTCCGTCGGTGTGAAGGACATGGCGAATGCCGGACTAAAGGACGGAATCGCGCGCCTGATCAATAGTGAAACCATGGGAAAAGGCGTAAAAACCGTACTAAAGGACGGAAAGCTGTTGATTGAAGTGCACATTGTAGTAAAACACGGCGTAAATATTCCAGCAATATCCAAGTCCATGGTGGAAGCCGTGAGCTATCAGGTGGAGGAAATGACTGGCGTTACGGTTGATTCCGTGTCCGTCTGCATAGATTCCATTTTGTCGGACTAGGAGGATTGTAAGTTTGAAGAAAATCACAGGATTAGAACTGAATAGGATGCTGCAGCAGGCAGCTGCAAACCTTGAAAATAATAAGCAGAGCCTCAACGATTTAAACGTATTCCCCGTCCCCGACGGTGACACGGGTACAAATATGGCTATGACCATATCCGCCGCCGCGAAGATCTTGGAGCCCGACACGGAAAAGAGCGTAACCCTTATTGCCGATAAGATTTCCTCCTCCCTGCTGCGTGCGGCAAGAGGCAACTCCGGCGTAATTCTGTCCCTCCTTTTCCGCGGCTTTGCAAAGAGCCTGAAAGGCCTTGAAGATGCCGATGGCGCTGCTTTTGCGAATTCTCTCTCCGAAGGCGTAGAGGCTGCCTACAAGGCGGTTCTGAAGCCGGCGGAAGGCACAATCCTAACGGTAGCCCGCGTTGCGGCGGAAGAAGCAAAGCTTCTGGCTGCAGACGGCGAAACCGACATCTTAGTTATCCTGAAAACCACCATACAAGCCGCCGAATCGGCTCTTGCCCTGACCCCTTCACAAAACCCGGTGCTTGCAAAAGCGGGCGTCGTTGACGCAGGCGGCCAAGGCTGGATTTATATTTTAGAAGGCATGAAAGTCGCCCTTGAAGGCGGCACAATTGCGCGCGTTGCCGTCTCTGAAACGGCAAGTGAATCCCCTGAAATGCGCGTAAATATTGACGAAATCATCTTTGGATATTGCACCGAATTCATCATCCTTTTGGGCGAACAGCGCAAGGACGCCACAAGACTGCTCTCATTCCTGAATTCTCAGGGCGATAGCGTTGTTATGGTGGAAGACGATGACATTATTAAGGTTCACGTACATACAAATGCACCCGGACGCGTCCTGCAGGAAGCCATCCGTTACGGTGCCTTAGACCGCATCAAAATTGACAACATGCGGGTACAAAACGAAGCCCTTGGAGGCGAATCCGCCGAAGTAGGCGAAGCTGCCCCTGAGCGTAAATACGGCTTTGTAGCGGTAAGTGCCGGCAGCGGTATCAGTGAAGTATTTATTGACCTTGGCGTTGACAAAATCGTAACAGGCGGCCAGACCATGAACCCGTCCACCGATGACATTTTAAAAGCAATTCGGCAAATTCCTGCCGAGGTTGTGTTTGTACTGCCCAACAATAAAAACATTATTATGGCAGCCGAGCAGGCTATTGGCTTAACGGAAAAAATGGTGGTCGTCATTCCAACAAAGACCATCCCGCAAGGCATAACCGCCATGCTTTCCTTTGACCCTGATGCGGAAATTTCTGATAATACGGAAAATATGACCACCGCAGCAGCAGCTGTTCGAACCGGCCAGGTAACCTTTGCCGCAAGAAACAGCGATTTTGACGGTATGCACATTTCGGAAGGCGAATACCTTGCCCTGAATGAAAGTAAGCTTTGTAAAAACGCACCTGACTTGAAAGTCGTGCTTGACACACTGCTCACCGACATGCGGTTGCAGGAAGCTTCCTTTGTCACCGTATTTGCCGGTGCTGATGTAAATGACGAGGCGCAAGCAGTTTTGGACGGCTTGTTAAAAGAACGCCTGCCTGCCGGTGCGGAGCTGACCGTAATGCGCGGCGAGCAGCCCGTTTATTACTTTATTATTTCCGTTGAATAGGCCTATTTGTATAAAAAAGAGAACAACTTATTGAAATTTGGAGGGGAATATGGCAAAGTATGCACTTTTTACAGATTCAACAACGGATCTGCCGTACACGTATTTTGATGAAAACGAAGTTGTACCCGTCGCCCACTCCTATACGGCAAACGGCGTAACCGTCATTGACGACTGCGGCCGCGGCGCATATGACATAAACGAGTATTACCGCCAGATGCGGGATGAAAAAATGATGCCCACCACCTCTATGCCGAACCTGGCAGAGCTGCTGGCGCAATATACCGCTGAACTGGAAGCCGGTAACGATATCTTGTATCTATGCTTTTCCTCAGCTCTTTCCGGCACCTATCAGATGGTGCAGATGGCGGCGAATGATGTTTTGCCGTCTTATCCCGGCCGCCGCATTGTGATAATCGACACCTTCTGCGCAGGACTTGGGCAAGCATTGCTCGTGAAAAAATTGGTAGAGCAGCGCGACAACGGCAGGGGCTTTGACGAACTCATCGCCTATTGTAACGAGCTGCGCCATAAGATTCACCATTATTTCGCCGTAGACGATTTGGACTACCTCCACAGAGGCGGCCGGCTGTCAAAAACGGCGGCGCTCATGGGCGGCCTTCTGGGCATGAAGCCCATCCTGCACTGCAACAAGGAAGGCAAGCTTATGCCCATAACAAAAGTCCGCGGCAGAAAGAGCGCTATGGAAACCATCCTTACCTATGCGGAAAAAGCGGCGGTCAACCCGTCGGAACAAGAAATGATGATTATTCACGGCGACTGCCTTGACGACGCGAAATACATAGAATCTGAGCTGCAAAAACGCCTTGCACCGCGTCTCATTACAACGGGCATTTTAGGTCCGGTCATTGCCTCCCACACCGGACCCAACGTCATTGCCATTATTGTCATCGGCGAAGCAAGAGAAGTATAAAGATAAGTTCTGATTACCCATAGAAAGGAAGAATATCCCCGATGATTGATAAAAAAGAACTGTACAATTGGTGTAAAATATCTCCCTATGATCTGGAAACGCACAAAGCTAGAAAGACCCCCTTTCAGCTGGTAAAAGACAGCGGGGAGATGGGTATGGTTATGGCGCGAGAGCTTGCCGACGAGCTGATTGCAGCAAATAAAGACGGCCGAACCTTCCGCGCAATTATCCCCTGCGGACCCAAGTGCTGGTACGCACCCTTTACAGCCATTGTAAATGCCGAGCGCATTTCACTGAAAAACTTTGTCGTCTTCCACATGGACGAATGCCTGGACTGGGAGGGTAACCTTCTGGCGGAAAACGACCCCTACAACTTCAAAACCTTTATGCTGAAATATTTCTACGGCGATATTGATAAGGAACTGGCCGTACCGGACGAAAACCGCTACTTCTTGGAGCCGAAAACCGCCGAAAGCATTAAAGCGGAAATTTGGCGCCGGCCCGTGGACTACTGCCTCGGCGGCTGGGGACAAGACGGCCACATCGCCTATAATCAGGCACGCCGCCACCCCTTTTCACAGCTGACGCTGGACGACCTGCGAAATGCCTCCATCCGTATCCAGGACAACAACCTTGACACAATCCTGACGCTGGCGCAGCGCAGCTTTGGTGCAGCGTATCAATTTGTCCCGCCCATGAGCATCACCCTTGGCGTGAAGGAATGCTTATCCGCAAAAAAAGTCCGCGTATACTCCGACACCGGCAGCTGGAAGCAGACAGCCCTTCGTGTGGCACTCTTTTCAACTCCTGATGTGGAGTACCCCCTAACCCTCTTGCAGGAGCATAAGGACGCCCGCATAACCGCAACCTTTGACACCGCCGCGCACCCGATTTTCGAAAATCCCGACTGGGAATTCAAAGGGATAAACATATGAGATTTTCAAAATATATCGCCGTAGGCGGCATCGGCACAGGCATGGTCTTCCGCCTGCTTGGCAACCACACAATGCTGCGGGAAGAAAGCCGTCTGGGGCAGCTGACTGACTATAAGGACTACTGCAAAGGGCACATTATCACTCATTATGCGGCGGTGCTTTCGGATATGCAGTGCCACCTGATTGGCCGCGTGGGTGACGATGCCGCAGGCCGTACCCTGCTTGCCGAGCTGCAAGAAACCGGCATCAGTACCAAGTACGTAGACACCCACCACACCGCAAAAACCATGCTCTCCGTCTGCTACTTATACGAAGACATGGCCGGCGGAAACATCACAACCGCCAATTCCGCTTGCGGCACCGTAGACGCACAGTATGTTTCTGAGTGCCTGAAATCATTCGGCATGGACGCCGAAACCATCGTCCTTGCCGCGCCGGAGGTTCCCCTCTTTGCAAGGGAAGCCCTCTTAAAAGCCGGTAAAGAAAAAGACGCATTCACCGCAGCCTCCTTCTTAGCCGAGGAGCTATCCCTCGCCGTACAGGCGGGGCTTTTTGCCGTTATTGACCTGGTTTCCCTGAACCATGCGGAATGTGAAATGCTGTCGGACACCCCGGAAAAAGCCTATGAAATTTTGAGAAAACAGCACCCATCCATCGCCCTGCTTTTAACGGCAGGCAGCAGTGAAGTGCGGCTATATAAAGACGGAACCTGCAAAACTTACCCTGTACCGGGGGCCGAAGTTGTATCCACAGCAGGCGCAGGCGACGCGCTTCTTGGCACCGTCCTTGCCGCAATTTCAGGCGGCCTTTCAGTAGATGAAGCCGTACCCTACGGCATTCGCGCTGCGGGAATCGCGGTGGGCGACGAGAACTCCATTTCCCTAAAAGTAACAAAAGACGCCATCAACTTGGCATAAACTGCGCAGCATATAAAAAAGACAGGAGGTGAACAGGCGCAAGATGAACCGTTTTGAAACAATGCCCGCTGAACACGTGCTCGCAAAGCTTGGTACAAGCCCGCAGCGCGGCCTAACCGAACAGCAAGTCGCAGCAGCACGAAAACTGCAAAAGAGAACAAGCAAAAACGAGCCAAAAGAAAAAAGCCTGTTAAAGCTGTTCCTCCTGCGTCTTACCGCCGGGGAAACCATCCTGGCCGTCCTATTGATTATTTGTATGTTCTTTTTAATAGGTCTGCGGCAGGGCTTGATTGCCCTTTTTGTCTATGCCGGTTACGCCTGCTTCTCGGTGCTTTTCGAGCTGCAAGCGGAAGGTATTTTACGCTATCACACCAATCGGGTCAAGCCTAAGGCAAGCGTCGTTCGGGACGGCCAGATACTGGCACTTCCCTTTGAGGAGCTTGTCCTCGGCGACCTGCTGTTTTTGACAAAAGGCTCCGTTGCACCCTGTGACATCCGCCTGATTGAAAGCCGTGAATTGGTTGTGGACCAGTCGTCCCTCTCCGGCCCCGGCAGCATCCTGCCAAAGGACGCCGCAGAGCTGTGCGACGGCGCAATTTTCAACTCCGGCAAGAAAAACATGATGTTTATGGATAGCATTGTGGTGTCCGGCGAAGCAGCCGGTGTGGCTGTTGCCCTTGGCGAGGAAACAGAACTCGTCAAACGGCTGGAAGTTGTGCAGCAGCCGGAAGAAAAGCTTGCCGTCCTGCGGCAATACGACCCCATCCGCCAGTACAGCTATTTTGCCACCGTGTTTTTTACACTCCTGACCTTTGTTTTGTGCATTTTGCGCCAGCGTCCGTTGGAGGAAATGATACTGGCACCCCTCTTTGTAGCCTTCTTGACCTTCCCGAAAAGTTTGCGCGCCGCGGTAACCATCCTCATCGCAAGAGGCATTCGCCGCCTTGCAAAAAAGGGGATTTACATCGCAAGCCTTGCCTCCGTATACAAGCTTGCGGAAACAAAAGTCTTCCTCTGTGAAAAATCCCAGGTGTTCACAAAAGAGTACCCGCTCATTGACCGCGTCTATTTTAAAGAACGGGTTGCAAACATGAAAACCGTGGCCTACCAGCCATTTCAGCTGCTTCTGCAAGGGATTACCCTGTGTTATCCGAAGGTAAGCGGCCTGGATAGCATTGTGGATTATTTTACAAGCCGCGACCTTTCCCTCCGCCGGGTTACGCAAAACTTCACTCTCGTTGCCGATAAAACCGAGGAAAGCGGTCTCTATTCCGCGCTCTTTTCTGCCGGAAATAACCGAACCGTAACCTATTACCTGGGTAATTTTGCCGAACTGCTGCCGCGGTGCAACAGCATTATTGCAGCGGACGGTATTCATCCCATCGGCAAAAATAACTATAAAAAAATGAAAGCAGCAGCTCTGGAAATGACAAAGAGCAAAGAGCGCCTTCTCTGTCTCTGCATGCGGGGCGACGACAAGACCATCGAAGGTGACGGATATATTTTCGTAGGACTCCTATCCCTTCGTGAGCGCCTGCGCAGTGATGCCAAAAAGTTAAGTACGGCTGTTTACGATTACGGCATGCAACTTGTACTTTTTGCCGACGGCGACAATGCTGACGTAAAGGAGTTTGCACAAACCATCGGCATGCAGCGGAAGAACCTTTCCATCTTGGACACCCGGCAATTTGACCGAATCCTGGACGAAAATATTCGAAAACACACCATATTCACAAACCTGACAACAGAACAAAAAAGGCGTGTGGCAAAAGTATTCGCAGGCAAACAAAACGCAGTACTCACCATGTCTGACCTTGGCGGCGGCGTGAATATTTCCACAGGGGAAAGCCCTGACAGCGAAAAGATTCATTCGGACATCCATCTGCGGGACAGCTCCCTGCTGGGCATCGTTTCAGCCGTTGTCAGCTGTCAATGTATTTGCGGCAACATCAAGAAATATATCAAGCACCTGCTGATTCTCTCCTATTCGCTGGCCTGCGTATTGATGGCGGGACTCTTCATTTACGGCTACCCGCTTTTTACAATCAGCTACGCTTTCTGTATGCTGATGCTTGGCGGTTACGTTCTTGCCCTCTTATTTGGGGAAGAATTGCCGAGGCGGGAATCCTTCTCCCGCACAAGGGTGGACAGTATTTTCCAGAAGTGGGATGTCTTGGACCTCTTCCTCTTCACACTGTTGAACACCGTAATTTTATTGATGGGACACTCGGCGGATGTACTGCGAAGCTGGACTACCTGGCGGGAGCTGCTGATTTTCGCCTGCTGCTCCTTCACCTTGAGCCAAACGCTGCGAACCCAAGGCCGTTCCTTCTTTGCAAACCCCTTTTTCCATAATATGCAACTCTTTTTCACAGGTATTTCCATCTTCGGACTGGCCGCATTTGCCTTCGCGATTATCCCCAATATCGCCATGCCCATTCCCATGATTTTGCAATGTATGCTGGTGGGCTTATTGCCCTTCGCACTGGGTGAAGGCCTTGCACTCCTTCGGATTGTGGTGCGCAAAGCACGGTAAAAAAATAAGAAAAACAAAAGCACTCGGCTTCTTGTAGGCCGGGTGCTTTTATGCAATATGTAAAAATCAGCCGGAAACATTCTCCGTAAAAACGCCGCATTCCTCAAAGCTCACCGAAGTAATAAGCCGCAACGGAATCACCGCCACATGCTTACAAGTGGTTGAAATCAGGCGGCTGCGCTCCAGCATTTCCGCATAGCGCGGAAATCCGGCTCCATACGGATAAATCGGTGTAATACCGCAAGCATTACAGGCGTTGCAGCAGCTGCAAGGATTACAGGCACCGCAGCAATTCCGCTGCTCTCCGCAACCGCCGCCGCATCCGCAACCGCCGTCATAGCCGTACCCATTTCGGCTGCCGCAACCACAGCTGCCGCCATATCCGCCGCCGTACCCATACCCGCTGCCGCCATACAGCGAGATGGTGTCGTCCATACCGCCGTTGCCGCCCGGATATTGCGGTCCGCCGCCGCAGCCTCCGTTGCAGGGCCTTCTGCAGGGACAAGGCCGCCGCCCGCAGGAATACCCGCACCCGCAGCCATACGTCCCGCGGTAATGGGGATACAATGTATTCTGCAGCCCATAAAGAGTATGCATACTTCGCGTATGCTGGTTTCCATTGGGGTAAGCAAGCAGCCCAATTGCCCCCGGCCCCACCGTCGTTTGTTCGCAGTAAGGTGTTGGCTGCCGTATATAAGGGCAGTCCTGTGCAAGCCGCTGCATTGGTTCTCCCGCAAAAACATCCCCTCCGCAGCCGCATCCCCGGCAGCATCCGTTTCCGCAACTGTTACAAGGCCGGCAGCAAGGGTCAACAGGGATTATGTAGGGTGCCGCAATTGTTTCATCACAAGCCATCTGTGCGCAGCCGTTGCCCGCAAGACAGGACAGCTTCACGCATTCCGGTGTAACCTCCAAGACAATTCCGCAGTAGCTTTTCTCATCCCGTCCGCGCACACAAGTATAAAGCCCGATTCTGTCCGTAAGCGTCTGAAAAATTCCGCGTTCGTCACCGGAGCTCTCAATTCGGTCGTTTTGCAGAGACATATTCATCCACGCTCCTTTCCGTATATCCTAGTATATGATTGCGGAAAGAAATGGTCACTATATTGCTTTATTTGCGGGCTCTTCCTCTGCCGCAGAATGGAAAAAGAGTGCATAAGATATGTGTGTATTTTTAGGTTAGCCGACTATACTATTGTAGAAAACGCATAAATTTGAATTTTTTATAAAAAAAGTAGTGCAAAATTTTCCATAATGTGCTATACTTATAAAACAGTAATAATTTAAAGACAATTTCACGAGGAGGAAATAATTGATGTCAAAAAAGTATGTCTATCTGTTTTCCGAGGCTGACGGCAGCATGCGTGAGCTGCTGGGCGGCAAGGGTGCGAATCTGGCGGAAATGACCATGTTGGGCCTTCCTGTACCCCAAGGCTTTGTTGTAACAACAGAGGCTTGCACACGCTACTATGCCGACGGCGAGCTGATTCACGCGGATATCCAGGCCGAGGTCTTCAAGTACCTTGCCGAAATGGAGAAAATCAACGATAAAACCCTTGGCGACCCCAAGAATCCGCTTTTAGTATCAGTACGCTCCGGCTCCCGCGCCTCCATGCCCGGCATGATGGATACGATTTTGAACCTTGGCTTAAATGACGAAGTGGTAGAAGGTCTTGCGGCGCTGACGGGCAACCCCCGCTTTGCTTACGATTCCTACCGCCGTTTTGTGCAGATGTTCTCCGACGTTGTTATGGGTGTTTCCAAGAAGCATTTTGAAGAAACCATTGACGAGCTGAAGAAAGAACGCGGCATACAGTTTGATAACGAAATGACCACAGAAGACTTAAAGCTTCTTGTAACAAAATTTAAAGCACAATATAAAGCCTTTAAAAACGAAGATTTCCCCAGCGACCCCAAGGTACAGCTGATGGAAGCCATCAAGGCCGTATTCCGCAGCTGGAACAACGAGCGTGCCGTAGTTTACCGCCGCATGCACGACATCCCCGGCTCTTGGGGCACCGCTGTTAACATCCAAGCGATGGTATTCGGAAACATGGGCGACGACAGCGGAACCGGTGTTGCCTTTACCCGTGACCCCTCCACAGGCGAGAACCTTTTGTACGGAGAATTTCTCATGAATGCCCAGGGCGAAGACGTTGTTGCCGGCATTCGTACCCCCAATAAGATTTCCCAGCTGCGTGACATTATGCCTGCCGTATACGATGAATTCGTCGGCATTACAAAGAAGCTGGAAGACCACTACAGAGATATGCAGGATATGGAGTTTACCATTGAAAAGGGCAAGCTCTACATGCTGCAAACAAGAAACGGCAAGCGTACCGCCACTGCTGCTTTGAAGATTGCCGTTGACCTTGTAAATGAAAAAATGCGGACAGTTGAAGAGGCGCTTCTGATGGTTGACCCTAAGCAGCTTGACGCTCTTCTTCACCCCACATTTGACAAGGACGCCTTGAAGGCAGCTGTTGCTGCAACCACCGGCCTTGCCGCTTCCCCCGGCGCCGCTTGCGGAAAAGTAGCCTTCTCCGCCGAAGACGCTAAGGAAGCTGCGAAAAACGGTGACCCCGTTATCCTTGTTCGCCTTGAAACCTCCCCGGAAGACATCGAAGGTATGCACGCATCCGAGGGTATCTTAACCGCCCGCGGCGGCATGACCTCTCACGCAGCTGTTGTTGCAAGAGGCATGGGTACCTGCTGCGTAGCCGGTTGCGGCGACCTGCAGGTATTCGAAGACGAAAAGTATTTCATGCTGAATGGTGCGAAAATCGTTGAAGGCGACTTTATTTCCCTTGACGGCTCCACCGGTAATGTATATATCGGCAAGATTGCTACCGTTGACGCGCAAATCAGCGATGATTTCGGCACCTTTATGAAGTGGGCCGACGACGTCAGAACCTTGAAAGTACGCACAAACGCAGACTCCCCCGCCGACGCTGCGCAAGCAGTTGCTTTCGGTGCGGAAGGCATCGGTCTTTGCCGTACAGAGCATATGTTCTTCGAGCCTGACCGTATCCCCGCCATTCGCGAAATGATTGTTGCCAAGAACGTGGAACAACGCGAAACCGCGCTTGCAAAGCTACTTCCTATGCAGAGAAAAGATTTCTATGAAATCTTCAAGGTTATGGCCGGACGTCCTGTAACCATCCGTCTCCTTGACCCCCCTCTCCATGAGTTTGTCCCCAAGGAAGAGGCTGACATCCGCGCACTTGCAACCGAAATGAAGCTTGGCTACGACGAGTTGAAAAACGCCATTGACGGTCTTCACGAGTTTAACCCCATGCTGGGTCACCGCGGCTGCCGCTTGGCTGTAACATATCCTGAAATTGCCCGCATGCAGGCCACCGCTATTATCGAAGCGGCTATCCAGTGTGAAAAAGAAGGTCTTAACCTTGTGCCGGAAATCATGATTCCGCTGGTAGGCGACATCACCGAACTTAAGTATGTAAAAGCCATTTGCGTCGATGCAGCTGACAAGCTGATTAAAGCAACCGGCTCAAAAATCACCTACATGATTGGTACCATGATTGAGGTTCCCCGTGCAGCGCTGACTGCCGACGAAATTGCAGGGGAAGCTGAATTCTTCTCCTTCGGCACAAACGACTTGACGCAGATGACCTACGGCTTCTCCAGAGATGACGCCGCGAAGTTCCTGGAGGACTACTATAAGAAGGCCATCTTCGAATCCGACCC
>JGI994J12354_10000176_pt1 | contig 61919 bp, 61 predicted proteins | sample IntmicLarv3ML3BL_FD_12354 | JGI IMG/M metagenome (IMG submission 12354) | reverse complement strand
TGGGGGGGGGGGAGCCAGTAGGTAACTGGACTGATTTTGACAATTATGACATAAGTTGGTATGTTGGTCATGAAAGTGATTCATCATACACTATTTCTACGGCTGAGGAACTTGCAGGCCTTTCATATTTAGTGACGCTTGCGAGTACTAAGGTTACTTTCAATGGCAAAGTCATCGCTCTCGATAACATTGAAGGAGTGATTGACCTCTCAATGCACTACTGGACACCGATCGGTGATGATTCCGACATGTTCGAAGGCACGTTCGATGGTCAATACAATATCATCAAGGGACTTTACATAGGAACTGAAGCTTCACCTGCAGGGGATTATCTGGGGCCGTTTGGATCTCTCGGTTCAACCGGAACAATCAAAAATCTGGGTGTTGTAGGTGGAAAAATATATGGATATTATACGGTCGCAGGCATTGTTGGATACAGCGAAGGAGTTGTCGAAAACTGTTTCAATACAAATGATCTTTCAGGATACGGATCCATTGCCGGTATTGTTGGATTCCTCAATGGGGGCAATATTACGAACTGTTACAACGCAGGCAACCTCTCCGGATCTCTTGTTGTTGCAGGCATTGTTGGATTAGTTGGAGGGGGATACATTACGAACTGTTACAGCAGAGGTGAGATAACAAGGGATTTTGGTCACAGTCCGCTATGGGGAATTTTATTTGGGAGTATATCAAACTGTTATTGGCCAGATTACTTGGGATTCCCCCTTGTTCCGGGAGAAAGTCTCAGTATTGAGGAGATGACCGGAATTGACGCAGTGAATACTATGAACTTCGGACCAGAATGGGAAACAAGGGAGAATGGGGGCGAAATGTACTTCTTCCCGCAGTTAAAGGGTTTCTCTGAAAGTGACAATCCTATTGTGAGAGAATACAGTCTTGAAAGCGTTACCGTGGGCACAAAAACGGAACCTACGATAACACAGTCGGAACCATATACATTCACTGTCGGACAGAAACTCTCTGACATCGATCCGAAAACGTATGTCAGTGTTCCCTCTGGCGTAGAAGGAACATTCTCATGGGAGGATCCTGACAGAATGTTGGACACAGCTGGTGACTTCACAGCTAAGATAATCTTCACGCCGACGGATACGGTCATATTCTTCCCCACATCCATAGATGCGGATATCACTGTGAAAGTTCCCGGACCGAGTCCTGAACCTTCATCCGGCATGTACAGCTACTTGTTCTTCGTAGCAGCGATTATCGTGGGATTGATTCTGTTCTACATCGGTGTAGTAAAAGAAGAATGAACAAACGGTGACCGTCCGTAAGGGCGGTCACAACCTTTTTAATTTACTTTTCTAAAAAACAGTGTCGAATATAATAGAGTCCACTTTTTACAACCACTTCAGACGGATTGTTTTTTATTATATCAGTATTATACAGTAGGACAATAACTATTAAAAAAGGAAAGTTTAAACATGAACAGAAAGATGTTTTCTCTGGCGATCGCACTGTTATTCGTAACATCCGCGGCCGCAATTCTTACGAACCCTTCGGCTGTAGATGCCGATGGGGGGGGGGCACCAGTAGGTAACTGGACTGATTCTGGTAATTACAATATAAGTTGGTATACCGGTCACGAAAGTGATTCATCGTACACCATTTCTACGGCTGAGGAACTTGCAGGCATTTCATATTTAGTGATGCTTGCACCCACAAAGGTGAGCTTCAGCGGAAAGAGTATAATTTTTGATAATTCCGATGGAGAAATTGATCTCTCGGCGCATTACTGGATGGCAATCGGTAACTATTTCCCTTACCCGTTCGCAGGCAACTTTGATGGTCAGAACATTGTCATCAGAGGATTGTACATAGGAACGGAAACTACACCTGCAGGAGAATACCAAGGATTGTTTGGATACATTGACGGTGGAACGATTAAGAACATCGGCATAGAGGATGGGGAAATATATGGATCCAATCATTCTGGAAGTATCGCAGGATCTGTTCGTGCCGGTGGAACCGTTGAAAATTGCTACAACAAAGCTAGTGTTTCTGGAGGCGTCTATGCAGGAGGTATCGTAGGAACTATCATGGCTGGTGGAACCATTGAAAATTGCTACAACAAGGGAGTGATAACGGGAATAAGTTCTAACGGAGGTATTGTAGGAGGCTCGGATACTAGCCCACACATCAATTATTGTTACAACACAGGCGATATTTTTGGAAATTATTCCGGAGGCATTATCGGAATTTTGAGAGGAGCTACAGCAAATGTGACAGAATGTTACAACACAGGTAATATAACTGGAAATGACTCGGGAGGCGTTATCGGATTTTTACATAGTGGAACTGCTAAAAACTGTTACAACGTCGGTAACATAACTGGTGTAAATAGAATAGGAGGTCTTGTCGGAAACCTTACTGGAGGAACGTTTGAAAACTGCTACACCATGGGTGAAGTCAACGGTTCTGGTGCCGACTGTGGACCGCTTCATGGATTTTATGGTGGGACATACACTAATTCATACTGGCTCGACACTACCGGATTCCCTCTTGTTCCGGGAGAAAGTCTCAGTCTTGATGAAATGACTGGGATTGATGCAGTAACCACAATGGGATTGGGGTCCGGATGGGAAACGAAAAAGAATGGAGGAGGTATGTATTACTCCCCTCAGCTGGAGGTATTTTCCAAAAATACTGACCCCATCATAGTATCGGATAGTCTGAAGAGCGTTACTTTCGGTGATTTGATTAAACCAGTGATAGCGCAGACTGACACTCCCGAATTCGAAAAGGGACAGAAACTGTCGGATCTGAATCCTGCCGACTATGTTACGGTGACTCCCTATGTACCCGGAACATTCTCATGGGAAGATCCCGACATGGTTCTGGATACAGTGGGAGACTTCAAAGCGAAGATAATATTCACACCGACGGAGACAGAGTTCTATCTGCCATTGTCGATAGATGCGGACATCACAGTGGTAGCTCCTGAACCTGGTCCCGGCCCGGGTCCGGAACCTGAGCCTGAACCTAATGTTCCCCTGAATTGCTACTTGTTCTTCGCAGCAGCCATCATTACGGGAATAATCCTGTTCTACATCGGTGTAGTAAAGGAAGAATGAACAAACAGCGACCGCCCATGAGGGCGGTCGCAACCTTTCCATTTTACTTTTCCATCGTTTTACGCGTACATGAATGAACACGTTTGACCGTAACAGATATTAGTCGAATGTTGCTAACGGAGACACAAGCAGGGGTAATCAAGCCTGGCCAAAGATGTAGGACTTAGGATCCTATCCTTAGTGGTTCGAGGGTTCAAATCCCTTCCCCTGCACTTATTTTCTAACGTACTGCCGCACCGATCTTTTCAGCATCCTTCAGAGCATCCTTCTTCAGTATGTCCTGAGGTCCGTGAAGGTCCGGGACGATTATTCTTCCGATATCATTCCATTCCAAGTACGCTATGGCAAGTTCGTATGTTCTTGTCAATCCTCCAAAATCTATATCCTCATCAGTCTCCGCAACACAGAAAAGCATCGAATTCTTGTTTTTGATCAATTCCTTGCGTTTATACATCAATGCATGGAATTTGTCTATGACCGCTTTGATCTGCGATGAGAAAGTGAACCAATACAACGGCGTATCCAGAACAACAATGTCCGCCTTCTCCAGATATGGTGCGAATTCACTGAATGCACCGTCATTCGGGCACGCCATTCCATTGGAATAACACCTGCCACATGCGATGCATCCTTTCACGCCGCTTCCTGCTGCCTCAAACTTTGTGACGTTGTTGCCGGCTGATACTGCACCTTTGATAAATGCATCCGCAAGCATATCGCTGTTGGCCCCTTTCCGTGGGCTTCCCGTTATTACCAGAATGTTCTTTCCCATTGTTATACCGTCAACACTGAATGTGGTAAAAATACAAAAACAAGACCCTATACACTTTCGGGTTTTTTCAAAAGAATTTCGTCAAACATCTTCAGAAGCAGTTTCCATAACGTCATCGCAATTGCAAATCCCAACATCAACCCTGTTACGGCAGTTGTGATCATCACATTCATTTCGAAGATGTGCTGAACGCCCCAGTCGATGAACGTCGGAATCGCAAGTATCGCAATCATGAGCCACGTGACATTCTTCCTGACGAGATCCTTCAAAATGAAGAATGTGGCAATCAGTCCTACGGTCATACCGATTAACGTGCACGTATCGCGTACACAGAATGCCATCTGTGAACCGTTCAGCATTATCGATCGGGATTCCATCTGATGACACAACACGTCACCCAATGCGTACACTGAGCCCGAGAGCGGATTAATCGAACCCCATATGTCCGAATGGTCCATCACCCCCGTCGAGCCATCCAGCATCCTGAATGCCCCCGAGGGCTCGAGGAACGGTGATATGAAGAGTACTGCGACTATGAATGCAAAAATCAGCAGTATCACGTTCCTGACGGATTCGGGAGTCACGTATCGTCAACACAGCAGCAGTATTTCAGATGTTCAGTACCGAGAATGATACGAATACGATCAACGCAACCGGGAGGATCATACTGAACCTGTGCACCACATTCACTATACTCCCTTTGCTTCCGAGATATGCGGTAAGCACGGATATCAACAATGCCAATTCAATCAGATAGAGCATCAGAACGACTGTTACATCGGAACTCACCGCGGTACCCGAAACGGACGATAACGGCTTCAATAAGACCAGATTCAACCCCATTATCAGCGGTGCGAATATCGCGGACGTTCCGGTCATCATATCCATCATACTCTTCAGTTTCCCAATGATGCTCTTTTTCACTGAAACCTGATCCTGGACCTGATGACCCAGACTTATCGCCAATCTACCGGATTCACGTGGGTCCTTCAATGACGATTCATATATCCTGAGGTACATTCCCGCACACCTTTCCGAATATGGATCAAGCACAGATGAGATTGTTCCAAGGACATCCCCCTTGGATAGAAGCAATGTTCTTTCAAAGACTGATGCGACAACCGCGGTATCCTTGAGAGTTCTCAGGGAAATCGTCATCGCAGTCTCAAAATTCTCTCCTGACAACAATCTGTTCCCGATCTCAAAGAGCATATGGTCCAACGCCTCCTCAGTTCTGGTGCGTTTCTTCTCTTTCAGCACAATGGGGTATATTGAGACAAAACCTGCGACCCCTGCAGATATTCCCGCAATCAATATCGAGATCGGCACATCGTCAAATGTGAAGAATGCTGCCGTGAACACGGGGAATGCAACAATCATCGGTAATGCGTATACGAATCCCCTCTTGTCATTCCGTTTCTCCATGAAAGGATTGTTTCCTATCACTGAAACGACAACAACGGCAACTATGCCTGGTACCGCGACCAATGTGATGAACGATATCATCGATCCGTCAAGCATTGATACCGAGAACATTCCGCCGATGCTGAGCATCGGTAAAACAGACATGAGGATCATCGGCACCATCACACCTAGGCCGAATATCAGCATGCACGGACTGTTCAATGATGAACTGTAGGATTCGCTCATTTCCCTCAGCCCGACCAATGATATTGTTTCAGCATCCTTGATCATCCTCCTCCTTTCTATCTCATCCTTACTTTCCGACGCCGACGAGAGCATCATCACGCTCCGTCTGAACGGTGCGGTATCACGATGCAACGTTACCATCACGTCATTGACACTTTCCTTTATTCCCACGGACAATCTGAGATCGACATTCTTCACTGCCGTAGAGAACAGTTTGGACACGCCATTCGGACCGTTTGCGGCCACATCCCTGACTGCCGAATCGAAGGAACCTCCTGACATCATCTTCACCGCCATCATGCCTATTGCCGTAGGTGCTTCATTCATCAGTCGTTTCGGATCGTATTCCTTCTTCTGTCTTTCAGACGTGGCGACGAATGCGAACATCGGAANCAAAAATGCTAACGGGGCGATCTTCATCATTCCGTTCGTTCCGTTCGTTGTGTACATTGCAATGACCGTCGTCACAGATATTACGGCGGCCACTGCAACATATTGAATACGCTTATTGAGTGTTTGAGAAGCCATTGTACCTACCGAACCATTCCCTGAACTTTTCAACCACATCTTCCGATTCCAATTCCCTCGAAATGAAATCGTTCGCGAGTATCACCCATTCCGGGCCCGCGAATCTCCCCTCTTCCAATGACTGTTCCGCGAGGAAAGACCTTATCTCGGAACGGATGTTCACTTCGCGTATCACATCAGTCTGGGTCATCGACATTGTACTCATTATGCGCCTCATCATCGGTGTCCTGAAGAACGACTTTTCCAATTCATTGCCATCAGTGATGTTTACGAACTCCCCGGTCCTGTCTCCGGTGGAGACGATCTCTGACAGCAACCTCTGCTGCTCCTGTGTCCCTCTTGACCTCTTAGTTCCCATTGTTACGATAACGTCGGTGGCCATGAACGCCTCCGGTGCGATGTTCATATCGTGTACGACTCTCTCATAGACTGATTTCGCGGAATCGCCGTGTATAGTTCCGAGAATGGAGCTTCCCGCTTTTCCCGTTCTCATGCTCTGATACAATGTGCGTGCTTCCTCACCCCTGACCTCTCCCAGTACGATAGCCGACTCACCCAATCTCAGGGATACGCGCAATGCCTCGTCAGATCTTTTCAGAGCGTCTCCGTTCATACGGTCGCCGATAAGCATCGATTGCACCTTGTATCCCATCTTCCTCATTGTTTCACATGGCAGCTCCATTGTATCCTCGATCGTCAGGATCCTCTGCGACAACGGGAATTCAAACATCATTGCAGACAGCAACGAGCTCTTTCCTGAACCTCTCGCACCGCATATCAGGAACGTGGCACGGGAATCCATCAGAAACGACAGCAGTCCAGCAATACGAGCATCCAACGTTCCGTTCGCAACCAACCTTGTCAATGTCCAAGGTCTTGACGAATGTTTCCTTATGGCGACCGCATCGCCCTTCGGACTCATCGGATATCCCACTACAGTTGCTCTTGCATCATGTCCGTGGATGTCCGTCTCCAGAACAGGGGATGATTCGCAGAAGGGTAGTCCACTGTCACGTTTTAACGATGATATCAGGTTCTGAACCTCCCTCCTGTCGACCATGAGGTTAGTTCTGCACCTGAGGTGTGAATTGAAACCGTTCACTCCGTTCAATGTTACGTGGATACGATTCTTCTCACACGGTGCGTCGATGTAGATGTCCTCAATTCTTGAATCAGACAGAAGCACGTCGAATATCCCTAATCCCATCGTATGCCTGTACACGGCATCGGAAGCTTCCGCCAGTAATTCCTCCACCTTTCCAACATCGCCGCTTGTTATCTTCTCAAGATGTTCGATATTGTTCATCATACGGCTCCTTGCACGGTTCATGATGTTCTGTCTGTTAGGCATCTCATTCTTTGAAAGGAAATCAGAACGTATTCCTTCGATCGCTTCTTTCACCAATCGGTTCGTCGTGGTGTCGAAACGGTATTCGTGTGGGATCAGACTGTATTCAGTCTGACCATCGGGCGTTGTGCCGATGATCACATCGCCTGATCGTATTCTATATCCGTCGATCTGTTCCAAGGCATTCCTATCGCCTATCAACCAACAATCGGAATACACCGGTTTCGAACGCATGTTCCTACTCCCGATACGCGACATGGATGCGATTATCCCCGGCATCTCCACCTGAACCATTGACAATTCGTCGTTCGTCTCCGATTGTTTCTTTTCTGTTGCTTTTTCTTCTGTCGTCATATACGATTCGTATGTGTCGTCATCAACTTCGTTGACCTTATACTTGGAGGAGAATATGCTTGCCATACGTCACACCCCGATGAGATTGAACGCATATCTGGCACATTCTCTTTTCAATTCTTCCAACGCATGTTCCAACTGTTCCGATGAACGATATGTCTGCATGATGCATGCTTCACATCCCTTATTTCCAGGATTGAACGAATTCAGTTCGGAACGCACCGGACCCATATCGACCTCCGGGAAATTCACCCATGCCGATGACAACAATTTTGATGCAGACCTTGAGCATGATGAACATCTGCTCCTTCTCTTCCTCTCCTGCATCACGGCATTCGCAAGACCGTCGATCTTGGACATGGAAACCATTAATTCAACGACATCACCGGAATATTCCGTATCGTGTCCCGACCTCAGGACAATTCTATCAGGCATACCCGTTTCCGTTATGATTCGGGAAACACACCTCATACACTCCAATGTGCCTATATCAGGAGCGCATTCACATTTTCCACAATCCACCAACAGACGTCCTCCGTCGTTTTTGTAGATTGCGGGATCATCCTTTCCCCCGAGGATTCTGAATATCATAATGATGAATTCTTCGTCATAGCGTATATAACCGGAGTTATACAGTTAATATTACACATGAAAAGAAATAACTACTGAATAGCATAACCGTGCATGGAGATTTTAGCACCCGCAGGTTCCCCCGATGCACTCGTCGCAGCTATCGCAGGAGGAGCGAATGCTGTTTACTTAGGCGGTAAACAGTTCGGTGCAAGGAAATTCTCAGATAATTTTGAAGACGGTCAACTGGAAGGTGCGATTGCCTATGCACACGACCGCAACGTAAAGATCTACGTTACAGTGAACACACTGATAAAGGACAGCGAGATGCCCGACGTCGTCTCATATATACGGTTTTTGAAGAATATCAACGCGGACGCGGTGATCATTCAGGATACTGGACTTCTGAACAGAATCTCATCCGTGGAAATAGACAAGCACGCATCGACGCAGATGGGCATACATTCCGCTTCAGGATTGGACTGGTGTTATGATAATGGAATATCAAGAGCGATACTCGCCAGAGAAATGACGTTGAAGGAGATGCGTGAGGCCGTGAAAGGCTCCAAGATTGAGACGGAAGTGTTCGTTCAAGGTGCTTTATGCTATTCCATGTCCGGAGGGTGCCTCTTTTCAAGCATGGCAGGCGGAAGGAGCGGAAACAGGGGAGAATGCGCACAGCCCTGTCGTAAACGTTATATTGCACAGAATAGGGAAGGATACCTGCTCAACACACGCGATCTATACTGTGTGGACAAACTCAATGATCTGAAGAACATGGGAATCACTTCGATAAAGATAGAAGGAAGGATGAGAAGTCCCGCCCATTCTTATCTTACAGCGAAAGTATACTCCCTGTTGGAGAACGGAGGATCTACCGACGAGCTAGAGTATAACACGAAACTCTTGAAGACAATATTCAACAGAGGTTACGGCACAGGATACATGGATGGTGCCGACAACGTCGTTCAAACTTTGTATCCGGACAACAGAGGTCTTTTCCTCGGAACCGTCGAGGTGAGGAAGAACAGATTTAATCCTAAGGATATGGACATCAATGTCAAAGACGGTTTGTCATTGTTCTCCGATGAAAGGAAAGTTGGTGGGTTCAAAGTATCCGATATGGGCGTCTCGATACCATTCAAGATCAAGGACGGTACGTACGATATATTCAGAACATTCGATCCCCGTATCGACGAACTGAAAAACACATTCCCGAAAACACCGGAATTCACGGGTACGACGAAGCGCCCGCCGGCAGGACGTCCTGCCACCGGAAGTCCGCGCTCACCGGTAAAGAGCGACCTCTCATTCTACGTTGCGTCACTGAAGATATTGGATGCCGTAAAGGGCATCGCAAACCGCATTTATTTCGAACAGAACGCGCAGTTGGAAGAGGCGAAAATAGTATGTGCCAGCGCAGGTATTGAATTGGTGACGATACTGCCTCGTTTCACAGTCTCTGACAAGAAGACTGACGGGCCCGTCATGGTACACAATGTGGGGCAGATGAACTCCGCCTCCGGCACTGTTTACGGAAGCCATCACATGAACATGTTCAATTCATCCTTCCTGGGAAAAGTACACCAGATGACCATTTCCGAAGAGCTTTCGAGAAGTGAAATCGACAAGGTTCTCAAAGCATACGAAGGTCGCATAGAGGTGATGATCTTCGGACGGACGGAACTGATGTTCACAAGAGACCCTGAAATGGAATCCGGCGTTCTGAAAGATGAGAAGGATTACGTATTCCCTGTGTACAAAACATCCGATGGATGGTCCCACATCCTCAATTCCGCTGATTTGTTCTTAATGGACCACTTGGACAGTATGGAGAAGATGGGCGTCGATTCATTCGGAATCGATCTCAGAAGAAGGCCTATCGAACTTGCAAAGGCAATGGTCAGTTTCTTCTCCGGAAAGAATGACAGAAAGAAGGAAAAACTCAGAGAGATCTGCGGTTCCATTACGTACGGACATTACATCAAAGGCCTGAGTTAGTTTAATTGTATACTTCCCGTTGAAATACTCTTACCTCCAATTTTGTTTCATGAGACGCAATAAGCGTGCGGAAGGAGGGTTTATGGAGTCCATGATGGCTGTCATGGTCGTCACCATCGCATTGACGCTGTTCGTGGCAATTTTACCATCAATGATCGCCGAGGATTATATTAACGAAGAAATTCCCGAGGATATTCTGAATAACCTCAGCATATCCGACAATAAAGTTGACTCCGATGATCTGGAAAGGGTCGTTGAAGAGAAAGGGTTCATTGCAATGACCTTGAAGATCAGAGTTACAGGCACATCCGAATCTTACGAAATAAGCAAAGGCACACCAAAGGGCGATGATATTCTTCATCAGTCCGGGACTTTGTTGATGAACGTGAACGGATGCATAAGGAACATCGAATACGAAATGGCGGTATGGAAATGAGATTCGGCAGAAAGGGGATGGTTGCCGTCATGGATGCGATGTTCTTCATCATTATCCTTGGAATCGCCATTTCAGCGATGTTCGCATACGTGCCGCAAGAGAATGACGAACCATTGGCGGAACATGTTCATAACAACCTGATGAAAACGGAACTGAGAACTTCCGATGTGTTTGACATCAACGATACAAGGATCATCCCGATAGAGGAGATACTTGCCGCACATCTGTCCTCAGGCGAGGGCGACATTGAGAGGTATCTCTACGAGGTATTGCGTTCAATGATTCCCATATCGCATGATTTTGTCTTCGAATGCGAATTCAAGGGAAAATCGATGTCCGTGGGGAGCTCTGGAGATAACATGACGTCATACTACGAATCCAAGACGGACGTTGCCGGAAGTATACTGTTCACTTCGCTTAGGATATTCTAAGCGCCGAACTTTTCCGAACGGTTCGCTAGGTCCATGCATATCGGCAGAAGATCTGATCCCTTTATACGTCCGAGACGGCCTCTGGCACATCCCACTTCGTTATATTCCACCGCTTCGTCTACAGCCATTCCTTTGGTGTATATAGCAATCGGAACGGGATCTCCTGAATGATCCCCGAGATCGACGGGTGTGCAGTGGTCTGCCGTGAACAATACGACGAGATCGTCGGGCATGTTCTTCTTCAGGAACCCTGCCATTTCGTCGAGTTTTCTAACAACTTCGCACTTTGATTTTGCCGCACTGTCATGACCCGATACGTCGGGTGCCTTGACGTTCATGAGAATGAAATCGTACTTCTTCAGGGATTTAAGTGCAAAATCCATTTTGCATTTCATATCCGTGCTCAGTCCACCCGTGCAAACATCTGGAAGGTCGAGAACTTCAAGTCCGCAGACTCCGCATATTCCTTTGATCATTCCCACGCCTGCTACACATGCTGCAGAGATATCGTTCTTCTCCGGAAATGGAATGATATCGGGATAAGAACCTCCACCTCTGGGAACTAGTATGTTCGCTTCCGGAAGTCCCGCCTTGCGTCTTTTCACGTTCACGGGGTGATCCTTCATCTTTTCGTAGAATGCTTTAACGAATTTGTTCAATACGTCAGCTGTGAACTGTGACTGTTTGTCGGAACCCTTTGCGATCCATATCGGCCCGATATCGTGCGGATCAACGTCGGAAACGGCTGCTCCGAGCCCTTTTCCCCTCAGAATAAGGGCTGCACGGTGTTCTGTGCTCTCTTTGACGAGAACTTTCACGCCATCAATGACCATTCCGTCAACCGCCTTGATGAGTTCCGTCGTATCCGGTTTGTCAACCCTGCCGGCCCTGCGGTCAATAACTTCCAATTTGTCGTTTACCGTAGAGAAGTTACATCTGAATGCCACGTCACCGGGCTCGGATATCAGTCCGATTCCGGCAGCCTCGAACGGACCGCGTCCTTTGTAGGCCTTGTACGGATCGTATCCCAGAATCGAGAGGTGTGCGGTATCGCTTCCCGGCCTTACTCCGGGTGCGATGATGTCTGCCAGTCCGCCGTTACCATTGGCGACGAACCAATCGAGATTCGGCGTCGGCGTGTACTGCAGCGGAGTCTTCCCGCCAAGGTCTTTGCATCCTCTGTCTCCGAGACCGTCCATAACGATGAACAGTATTTTCTTCTTCTCTCCGGACATTTGTATCACTTCAGTTTTTTCAGGAGCCATGCCATATTCGAACCAAGATCTTTCATGGTCTTGACACCTTCCGCATCCTTCTCGAAATCGCCTTCCTCGCGTGCAAGACTCATGTTCCAATACGATGAGCCTGGCACAATCATTTCGTTGATCGTGAAGAAGTGGTTTATGCTGTCGAATACATGTATCGATCCCGCCCTTCTTACCGCCACTACTGCAGCGCCTGCCTTCCTCTTCAACGGATTGCCGTTGGACCTCAGAACGTAGCCGCATCTGTCTATCAGTGCCTTGGCTTCAGGTGTAAGGTCGGCGAAGTATGTTGGAGATCCTATCACGATCGCATCGGCTTCTGCCATTTTCAGAATGTATCCGTTCACTCCGTCGTCTTTCTGAACACACTTCATGTCAGCGTTCTTACGGCACATTCCGCATGCTTTGCATCCCCGGATATCCTTGCCGCCGACTTGTATCATTTCAGTGTCTATTCCCTCATTCTTGAGCTCTTCGAACATCGCCAGAATCATGTGTGCGGTGTTACCGTCCTTCCTTGGGCTACAGTTGAATCCTACTACTTTCATTATAATCACGCATCCGGCCACATTTCTGCAGACATCTCACGCAGTTTGAACTTCATTATCTTTCCGCTGGCGGTCATCGGGAATTCTTTGACGAAGGCGATATACTTCGGCGTCTTGTACCAAGCGATCTTTCCTTTGCAGTAGTCTTCCACGTCAGTCTCGGTCATGGAAACACCGTCCTTGAGGATGATGAACGCTGCCGGTTGTTCTCCGTACTTCTTGCTCGGAACACCAACGACCTGGACGTCTTTCACGCCTTCGATGTGATACAGGAAATCTTCTACTTCCTTAGGATAGATGTTCTCTCCGCCGCGGATGATCATATCTTTGATACGTCCGGTGACGAAGAAGTATCCTTCCTCATCCTTCAATCCTATATCACCGGAGTGAAGCCATCCTTTCTTATCGATGGCCTTGGAGGTCTCTTCGGGCATGTTGTAGTATCCCTTCATGACGTTGTATCCGCGACAGCAGAACTCTCCCGGTACGTTAGTGGGACACTCCTCACCCGTTTCAGGATCAAGAATGGCAACTTCAATTCCCTGGAGGCACTTTCCTACTGTTGAACACTTCCTTTCCAGACTTGGTTCGTCATAGGTGGTCTGCGTCATTCCCGGCGATGATTCCGTCAATCCGTAAACGTTTGTGACTTCACGCATGTTCATCTTGTCGACACAGTCCTGCATGGACTTGATCGGACATGGCGATCCGGCCATGATTCCGGTTCTCAACGAACTGAAGTCGAATTTGTTGAACAGTTTGTGGTCCATCATGGCAATGAACATTGTCGGTACACCGTACACGGCGGTACATTTCTCCTGTTCAATAGCTGTCATAGCATTAACGGGATCGAACTGTTCAAGGATTACCAATGTACAGCAGTGGTTGACAGCTGCCATTACCGCAAGTACACAGCCGAAGCAGTGGAATAACGGAACAGGTGTGCATATCTTGTCCTTGTGTGTGAAGTTCTGATTCACGCCAATCCAGTAACCGTCGTTGGCGATGTTGAAGTGCGTCAGCATAACGCCTTTCGGGAAACCTGTTGTTCCTGAGGTATACTGCATGTTGACGACGTCGTGAACGCTAACACTTTTCTTGCGTGCTTCGTACTCCTCGTCGGTGATCTGGCATGACAGCGACATCACTTCTGTGATGGAATACATCCCGCGGTGTTTCTGCGGACCCATGAATATCGCCCTCTTGAGATTCGGATACTTATTGGTGTGCATGTGCTCACGGTTCTGTACCTTCAGTTCCGGAACTAATTCGTATACTGTGTTGACGTAGTCAGTATCGCGGTAGCCGTCGATCATCATTATGTTCTCTGTTTCCGATTGTCTGAGAATATAATCGATCTCGGATGATTTGTAATTCGTGTTGATCGTTAGAAGGACCATTCCTATCTTGGCGGTAGCGAACATCATCGGAACCCACATTGGAACGTTCGTAGCCCAAAGAGCAAGTTTCTCTCCCTTCTTGCAACCCATCGCCATTAATCCTTTGGCCAGATCGTCAACGGTCTCGTTGAACTCCTTCCATGTAACACGGTAATCCCTGTCCACGAATACGAGAGCATCATTGTTCGGATGTTCTTTCGCACACCTTTCCAGCAAATCTCCCAGACGGTCTTCGCTTGTGATGTTCTTTCTTGCCATGTGTATCACATCGGAACGTACAGCACAGCGTATATCTCGGCCGGACCGCCGTCAGCTATCAGATAATGCGGTACAATGGAATTATAATACAACGAATCGCCCGCTTCCAGGATATGTGTCTCCTGACCGTACCTCAGTTTTATCTTTCCGGATACGACGATAATGAATTCCTCACCCTCGTGCGATGATAATTCCTCTTCCAGACCTTCCTCCATTCTGATGAAGAGCGGTTCCATGTGTCTGTCCGCCTTTCCCTTTCCTAACGGGAAATAGTGATATTTCGCACCCTTTCCCACATGCGGGGCATCTTCTTCCACCCTCTGTGAGGACTTTACGATCAAAGGACCTTTGACGAACTGGTCGTCCATGAATGTACTTACTTTCTGACCAAGGGCACGTGAGAGTTTGATGATGATCCCCAACGGCGGATAGATGTTGCTCTCTTCCGTATCGATGATCACCTGAAGGTCCACGCCCGAGTTCGTCGATAACTCCTGCTGCGTTAAACCTAGTCTTTCTCTGTATGTGCGGACCCTCATTCCAAGTTTTTCATGGTTCGACATTTTATTCCTGCCTGTATAGCATACGCATGCACGACCAAATAAAAACTTTTTACGTATGAAACAACCAAATTCAGGCGTTTCGGGATTAACTTTTTCTATATGTTTTCACTGCAAGGATTAAGATGCCCAAAGTCGACATAAACGGAATCAAACTCAACTATGAGGTCACCGGCGACGGAGAACCGATCATCCTGTTGACAGGTTTCGCAGGTGCAATGGCTTTCTGGAACGGTATGCTTCCGCTGTTGACCGATTATAAAGTTATCACAATGGATAACCGCGGTGCCGGCATGACCGAATACAAAGGGCAGTTCGATACGGATGATATGGCTGATGACGTTATCGCATTGATGGACCACTTGGGCATATTCAAGGCACACCTCCTCGGATGGTCCATGGGTACAACGATCGCGCACCGCATTGTTCTGAGATATCCCGAACGTATTTCCTCGCTGACATTCGTTTCACCATACACCAAACGTCCCGCGCGTTCAAGTTATGTAATGAACGCAGCGATACGTGCAGTGAAAGAAGGTGCGGATTTTGACGTTTTTTCAACGATACTGAACTCATTCTGTTTCGGCGAGACGACGTTCACGACAAGGGAGAAAAAGGGCCATGTGCTGAAACTCCCTGCGCCGATGTCAATCTATGGAATAGAGGATCAGATGAAGGTCGTTGATTCATACGACGGAAGAAGTATGATCAAAGACATTCCGTTTCCAACGTTGGTGATACACGGAGACGAGGATGTCATGGTACCGCCGTGGATCGGTCAGAAGATCGCAGAGAACATCAGAGGATCCAAATTCATCATGATACCTGAAGCAGGACACATAGTTCCGCCGAAAGCATACATCAGCTTCTTCAGGGACCACATTGCAAAGAAGTGATCTCAGAGCGGTGACGGACGGTTTCTTATCGTTTCCACAACAACGTCGCGTATCGACGATTTTATTACTGCGGTACAGGGCCATGAATCATCCATATAGGACAGGTCCATGTCAACACCATGGACAATATGAAGAAAAACAATGCTCATGAGCTTGGACACCATGTAAGGGAAATCCCTACATATTTCAGGGCGTTCCGACCATATCGTGCATCTGTTGTCTTTACCTAGGAAAGCACACGGCCCGTCCGTTGATTTTGAAAAGAGCCAGCGGTCGTCTACACGTTGCAGATACTTCGTAACAAAATCGTACGGATTCATTTCCAAATGGTCTGATATTCTGACGACTTCATCATCCATCACCGTTATGTAAGGTTGATGGCAGCATTTACCGCAGCACTCGCATTCCGCGAGTTCGCTGAGCTTCCTGCATATCTCGTATGAGAGATCGAGGTGGTACATCATATCCTCCGGTATCTCATCGAGACCGTCGAGAATGTATTTGCCGCGATATCTTGCCATTTGCCGTACCGTCAGAGAAGTGTGATGCCCATCATGAATCCCACGACGGACGCCAATATACCGATCATTGCAAGGACTAACATCATGGTGCGATTTGACTGGTCCGTTATTCTTACAAACGTGGTGGAATAGCCGCCGAAGACCATTCCGATTGCACCGCATACGATCGCACCATATGCGATATCGAGATACCACATCACCACTGCGATTATTCCCAGTACCATTGCCAATATCGGGAAATAGATTCTTGACACCGATACCTCACGTTTGTACGGTTGATCGGTTCTCCAGTCGCATTCCTCACAGAACAACGTTCCGTCAGGGTTGTTGAAACCACACTTGGGGCATCTCATATTCTCACGAATGCCAATCGTGGATAAATCATTTGTTCCGTTTTTCCAAAACAGCTTCGACACGTGAACGCATATCGCCGAACTTGGTCTTCGTTTCCACAAGTTCCATTGAAAGGATGTTGAAAATGCCGAATATGCTGAAAACTTCGTCTTCTGTAAAATATCTGTATCTTATCCCGTTTCCACGAACGTCGTCCGTATTGCCTTTGGCACGCATATCATTTACGCTGAATGACCTGAAGAATATTTTTCCGTTAGGTTTGAGGATACGATACAGCTCCGTAACAGCATCATTCATTTCCGAATCCGTAAGATGTTCGAATATGTGAACTGCGGCAATACCGTCAAACGTCTCGTCAGAGAATGGTATTGTCGTAACAGAACCGCAGGTAACCTTCATTTCAGGAAATTTATCATGACAGAACATCACCGCCTCTTCGGAAAAATCCATTCCCGTTACATTACAGCCCATTTCCATTAACGCAACAGAGGTCTTACCGTTACCGCATCCTACATCGAGAATGTGGTCACCACTTCCGAATATCCTCGGAATGTCTGACATTCCGCGCCACTGTCTGCCCTGTGACTGATATAGGGAATTCCAAGCATCCTTCTGTTCCACATTGTTCAATATGACGTCATTGAAAATGTACTTATCCCCATATTCCGATACGACGATCATGAGCGAACAGGACGATGTTGTTCGGGAACTGCACAAGATACCGGGAGTCAGTGAGAAATGCGCATTGGGGATGTATCTGCTCGGGATAAGGAAGCAGGATGATCTGAAAAATCAGAATCCCGTGGAACTGTACGCCAAACTGAAGGAAAGAAAAGATTTCTACGCCGAACCATGCATGCAGAATATGCTCAAGATCGCGGTGGCGATGGCAAACAAAGATGTAGAGAATATAATGAAAGGATGATTATTCCATTTTTGTCTTCGATTCGGCATCCATGGCATTCAGCCAGTGATAAAACAGATCGATTATCCTTTCCGAAAGGACGATGAATGTGTTCACGGGACCTTTCATCATCCTTCCCGGTCGCATGGATATTGTTATTCCAGCAATTTCGAATTTCTTTGAACGGTCGGATATGGAGTTGTTATGTGCCGCGAGGTTCCTCATCACCAGTATATCCTCCCATTCCCCGAACTCCTCCTTTGATATGATCCCCAGTTCCGCCGTGGCCTGGATGATGTTCCTCAGATAGAGGAAACTGCGGTTATCCAGTGATTTTTTCCGGACTCCAGTGGATTCGTATATGGCGACGGCTTCCTTGGACGTTTTCTCAATTGTTGAAACAATATCTACGAACAAATTCTTCGTGACGGTCACGATACGTTCGGCTATCTCTCCTCCCAGTTCCTCATCGTTGACGTCGATCCCTGCGGCATCCCATGACTTTCCGTAGAATGACAATATCTCACGGGTGATCTGTATGCGGTTGTGAATGTTCCAGAAGCACATTCCCCTGACATCGTTCTGTCTGTCCGATATGTTCTCTGATACGTGTTCCGCATATTTTTTTGACAGAACGGACAGATCATCCATGTCGGGGACAGACTTCATATCCGTCCGTAACGCGTTTTTCACTATAAATTTACATCTTCACTGAATTAATTTTATACTGTAACCGTAATCACGTGCACGGAGGTCACAATAATATGTACTGGGACCCGAAGATGGAATGTATGCCAAAGGAACAGATCAAAGAAATGCAGTTCAAAAGCCTGAAGAAACTCGTCTACAATCTTTACAGTTTCAACGCATTCTATCGTGACAGAATGATCAAAGAAAAGGTTCACCCGGATGACATCAAGACTTTGGAAGATGTGTCCAAATTACCTTTCATGCACAAATCCGATCTCAGGGAGAACTATCCTACGAAGATGTTCACATCACCCCGTGAGGATATTGTGAGATACCACGTTTCATCCGGAACCACCGGAAAACCGACACTCGTCGGTTACACAAAGAATGACATAGAATTCTGGACGGAGAGTCTTGCACGTTCGCTTACATCGATCGGCATCGGTCGTGACGATATCGTCCAGGTCTCATACGGATACGGATTGTTCACAGGCGGCCTCGGACTCCACTACGGTGTGGAGAGGGTCGGCGCAACAGTGGTTCCGGCAAGCACCGGCGGAACTGAAAGACAGTTGGAACTGATCATGGACCTCGGCGTTACCGCAATAGCATGCACTCCGTCATATCTGGCGCACATGGCCGGCATTGCGAAAGACCTCGGCATTGACTTCAGAAAGGACACGAAGCTCAGAAAAGCGATCCTTGGTGCGGAACCCTGGTCAGAGGGAATGAGGAAGCACATCGAGGACGCCACGGGAATCAAAACTTACGATATTTATGGAACATCCGAACAATCCGGTCCGATGTTCACTGAATGTGAACACTGCAACGGCATTCACATCTCACCGGACCACATGCTCGTGGAAATTGTCGACCCGGACACGGGAAAGACGCTCAAGGAAGGTGAACGCGGTGAACTCGTCGTCACAATGCTCAGGAAAGAAGCAATGCCGATGATCAGATACCGTGTGCGCGACCTCACCAGGATTGTCAAGGGCGAATGCAAATGCGGACGTACATCTCCAAGGATTGAGAGAATCACGGGACGTTCCGACGATATGCTCATCATCCGCGGAATAAACGTGTTCCCGTCACAGGTTGAGCATACGTTAATGCAGATACCCGAGGTCGGAGATCAATACATGATCCACCTGACCCGTGTCAACATGCTTGACATCATGACGTTACAGGTGGAGATCAAACCGGAAGCGTTCAGTGACAAACTCGATGACGTGCTGAAGCTGAAGAAGCGCATCTCCGACGAGATGAAGAAATACCTCAACATTGCCGTCAAGGTGGAACTGATGGACGCGGGAACGCTTCCGAGGTTCGAAGGAAAGGCAAAGAGGGTCGTCGACAAAAGGGAACTCTGATATCGCCGGAAACGGCGATGTCGAAACCTCAATAAATGTAGCCTCATGACATTTCTGTAGCAGGAATGCCGTGAATAACAGGGAAAATCATAGAAAATAATTAACAGGAGGAAAAGATATGTCTGAATACGTGATAAAACAACTGTCGATATTCGTTAACAACGAACCGGGAAGACTTGCGAACATCGCATCCGTGCTGAAAGAGTGCAACATCAACATGAAAGCATTCAACATAGCGGAGTCCAGCGGGTTCGGAGTCCTCAGGGTCATAGTGGACGATCCCGACAGGGCCTTCAAGGACCTTAAAGAAAAGAACATAATCGTCAAAATGACCGAGATCATGGCAATACCCATGGTCGACAAGCCCGGCGGACTGTTCGAGATATGCAAGATAATCGGTGATGCGAACATCAACATCGAGTACGGTTACGCATACACCGGAAAGAACTGCTCAGCGTTCTTCTTCAGAGTGGACGAGGTCGAGAAAGCGATCTCGGCGATTATGAAGCACGGACTGAGAGTCCTGAAAGAGAGTGAGATCTGAATGGGAAACCTGAACGTCGCTGTGCTCGGTGCAAACGGATACGCCGGAGAGATCGGAAAGAAGGGTACCGTCACAGACGTAACGTTCTTCAACCTCAAACAGGGCGATGATTCGGTAACTCTGATCGAAGCCACGAAGTATCCGGAAAAACTCTCTTCCCTTTTCTACTCCACAGCAATGTCGGAGTTTGTTATACTCGTTGTCGATAAGATCGACAGCAACCTTGGCGAAACAATACTGATGGCTGACGCCTTCGGTCTGAACAAAGGATGGATCGTACTCAGGAACTACATCCAGGAGGAACAGATCAAACCGCTGATCGCGGATACGTCGTTAGAATCGTTTACCTTTGTGGTCGACGATCCGATAAAACTCCGCGGCGACATACTTCTTGAAGCTGCAAAACTTGTTCACAAGGTCGACGGGGAATCATGCGGTTCTATCCCTGTTGACAGTCATTTCAACGTCAAAGGCGTCGGAACCGTTGTTCTCGGCTCCGTAATTGACGGTTTTGTAAAGAAACACGACAAATTGAGGATCGTGCCGCTTGAGGAAACCGTAGTTCTGAAATCAATACAGAAACACGACGTGGACAGTGACTTCGGCGCAAAAGGCGACCATGTCGGTATCGCACTTCGTGGAATAGAATCTGAAAGACTTGACCGCGGTTTTGTCCTTACGACAGATAAATCCGTCAAAATCTCAAAGGGTGCGAAATCACAAGCCCGTTTGGTGAAATACTGGCCTGCACCCATCAAAGAAGGAATGGTGATGCACATCGGACACTGGATGCAGATGATCCCGTGCCGCGTGAAATCGTCCGCTGGAGCAGACTGGAAGAACCCTGAACTCGACATCGAGATAGAAGGGGAAATGATACACAAGCCCGGCGACAAAGCAGTGATGATGTATCTCGAAGGCGGAAAGCTGAGGGTCGTCGGAACAATAACACTTCAATAAGCAAGGAGAATGAGAATGGAATACTGGAACAAGGAAATGGAGACAATGCCTCGCAAGGACCTAGAGGCACTGCAGCTGAAGCTGCTGAAGAAGCTCGTTTCCGAAACGTACCGGGATTCCCCGTTCTACAGCGCAAAGATGAAAAAGGCTGGAGTGAAGCCGGAAGACATCAAAACGTTGGACGACGTAAGAAAACTTCCGATGATGAAGAAGACCGACCTGCGTGACAATTATCCTGACAAGCTCTTCGTCAGACCGCAGAAGGACATCATTCGATATCACGTTTCATCAGGAACCACCGGTAAACCGACAGTGGTCGGATACACCCGCAATGATCTGGATAATTGGTCAGAATCGTTGGCAAGAGCGTTCACATCCTTTGGATTGGGTGAGGACGATGTCATACAGGTGAGCAACGGATACGGACTGTTCTCCGGCGGATTGGGAATGCACTATGGCGCAGAGAGACTCGGCGCCACTGCGTTACCCGCAAGCACCGGAAACACGAACCGCCAGATCGAGTTGATGATCGATCTTCCCGTAACGGCGATCGCGTGTACACCATCGTACATGTTCCACATCGCGGACGAATGCGATAAGATGAAGGTCGATTTACGTAAGGACACGAAACTCCGTGCAGGAATACTCGGAGCGGAACCGTGGTCGGAATCCATGCGCAAAAAACTGCAGGACAGAACTGGAATAATGGCGCAGAACTGTTATGGTGCGTCAGAACTCTCGGGGCCGATGTTCACCGAATGTTCGGAACAGAATGGAATTCACGTATGGGCAGATCTCTGTTTGGTTGAGATCCTGGACAAGAACGGCGAACCCGTCAAGGAAGGAGAGAAGGGCGACATGGTCCTCACGATGCTTCAGAAGGAGGCATTCCCGCTTATACGATACAAGATCGGCGACATCAGTTCATTGGAGTGGGAGAAATGCGCCTGCGGACGTACGCATCCGAGATTACAGAGATTATCGGGACGTTCCGATGATATGCTCATCATCCGTGGAATCAACGTATTCCCGTCACAGGTTGAAGACGTGATCGGAATGATGCCTTTCCTCAGTCCGTTCTATCACATCACCGTTTCAGCAGAAAACTACATGGACCGTATGGTTCTGGAAGTGGAACTGAATGAGGAATCACTGACGGATGATATGAACCTCCTGAACCGGATGTCACGTACACTGGACCAGAAATTGAAAGAGGTTCTGAACATCAAAGTTGACGTGAAGATCGTATTACCGGGAACGATGAAACGTTTCGAAGGAAAAGCGAAACACGTTACAGATACGAGAACGTACGAGTGATCTATTTCAAAAAATTGAAAGATGTTTGAAATTATGCCTTCCACAGACCGTGGATGTTGCAGTATTCTTTTGCTACGATCACTTTCGCATCGATCCTGAAGAATGCTTCCGGCACTTCTCCCGGTTTCAGATATTTCCTCATCTGAATTCCGTCGGCACAGATCTCGATGTAGACTATGTGGTGCTTCTCCTCCATCGGATGTGCTACCGATCCGACTTTGACAAGAACTCCGCCATCCTTCTTCTCTATGACCGGAACGTGCTTCTCCTTGGCAGCGTCCACAGTGTTCGCTTCGAGTTTCCTCATGGGTTTACCGCAGCATACCAGTTCACCCTTTCCTCCGAATTCAACCTCTACGGTATTACCGCATATGTCACAATGATAGACCTCTCTCTGCTTTGCCATAGTTATACCTGAATGTGTTATCTCATTGTTCAATATAAATTACTGATGTAACTACACATTTTGACCAAAAAAGGTAACGGATATTAATGGAAACCATTCTGAATCTTTTACATCAAATCATTAAAAAAAGAGTTACATTAACTGTAATATCATTGTTTTATGAACAATGAATGGAATTTTCAAAATGCCGAGGTTTTGGGAAGTCCGGGACGACCGTACTTACCACTACGGTCGGCCCGGAACCATTCCCGGTAGGAGGTGCTATATGCATTACCGAGCCGGATGCGTCCGGATTAGGATAATCGTTATCCTTCGGAATGCCTTGGTCATTATTGACCTCGACATACCGTAAATTACGGCGCGGTGGCGTCGCGTTAACAACGCCCGGTCCCTTCGGGGGCCGTTACCTCTTATAATTACGATTGTGCAGCTAGCTTATAAAACCTCGCCGTAGATGTAATCAAATTCAACTATTACGTTGAATGGAAGAAAAATGTGTTAGATTAACTGTAATATTATTGTTATAAACACATTGAGCTGAATTTTAGAAATACCGTGTGTTTGGGAAGTTCGGATACCTCCGAAGTTCTCTTTCGGCGGTATCCGGAACCATTCCCGGTAGGAGGTGTATATATGCACAACCGAAGCGGAGTGTTCCGTGTAAGGATCATTATCGTCCTTCGGGATTTTTTGGTCATTATTGACCTAGAAATTCCGTAAAGATATTCGCGTCGGCGTCGCGTTAACAACGCCCGGTCCCTTCGGGGGCCGTTACCTCTTATAATTACGATTGCGGGTCAAGATTATAAAACTTCGCCGTGGATGTAATTGTATACCTGCCTTTGAAAGAATGTGAACATTAATTACGGATAATCCGTTACCGTGATTGTGAGATACCTCGTAGCGATGACCGGAGCGTCTGGAAGCATTTACGGAATACGCCTACTCCAGGAACTCAAAGGCCGGAAGATCCTCGTCATTTCGAAGATGGCGAAACGTATCATCGAACATGAGACAGAATACTCCGTTGATGAGGTCATGAAGATGGCTGACGAGGTTTACGAGGACGACGATATGTTCGCTCCCGTTTCATCTGGATCGTCTCCAGTGGATGCTATGATTGTTGTTCCATGCAGTTCATCCAGTGTCGCAAAGATCGCGTCCGGACTTGCGGATACACTGATCACCAGGGCGGCAGCTGTGTCAATCAAGGAATCACGCAAACTGGTATTGGTCATACGCGAGACACCAAAAAGCCAGATCCTTTTGGAGAACGAGCTGAGGTTATCGCGTGCGGGTGCTGTGATCCTTGATGCCAATCCGGGATTCTACTCTGAACCGAAGACTCTCGACGACATTGTCAACTTCGTTGTCGGACGTTGTCTTGACCAGATAGGTCAGGAGCACGACCTTTACAGGAAGTGGGGTTACTCCAAGTAAATTGCCGGGCGTCCGGGTATTGCCACCTTTGATTTGTTCTGCGGATCGTATTCCGGTGCATCCGCGGATTGTACCGTCACATTCATTCCCAATTCGGATGACATGAATGATTCCGCATTTTTCAGGTGTTCATACTCATTCAGTCCGAGCACGTCAGCTCCGGATGCGTTTCTTATCAGATCCGTGGCAAACTTCCTTGCAAGTTCTGATGCCGCCTTACCGTTATTCCTTATCGTCTCGTCGGACATGGCCATCTTCGTCAGCGTCGGAATATCCAACTTACCTTCCTTCATCAGGTCAGCTGCCATTTTCAGGACCTTTGTCTTCCATGCCGGTGATGTGTACAGTATGATCTTCTTAGCGTCCAAGCCGGTGACCTTTACGATTTGGCCGATGTCTGTCATCACGTTACGTATCAATTCCTCGCCGTACTCTGCAGCAGCAGAGGTTCCTGATGTCTCCGACTCAGGGTAGTCTGCGGAAGCGACGAATCCCTTGAACTTGCATGATTCCCACATTTCCTCCGCTGTGTGCGGTGTTATCGGAGACATCACTTTGATCCATGCCTCCAGGGTCTTCTTTATGACCTTGGGGTTGCAACCGCCTCTGCGGATGTACCATCTCACGTCGTTCAATATATCGAAGTATGCCGTGGTAGCGGCTTGTCTGAGATCATATTTCTCCATTGACGCCATTGCATTGCCTGCATGGGTGTTCATCCTGGATGACAACCATTTGTCGATGTCTGTTTCCTTACCGCCTTTCATTGCAGCCAATTCCTCGATCTGCGATACGATACGATCGATCCTCTGACGATACGACATCACGATGTCCTCATCCCATTCGACATCCGCGAACGGTGATGCCACATGCGCATAATACAACCTGAGTGCGTCGACACCGAACTTCTCGGCCGCGCCTGGAATGGGCTGCGCCCCACCTTTTGATTTTGATATCTTTCCCTTCTTTCCGGTGATGTACCAATGGACCATGATTCCTTTTGGATACTTCTCCGGGGGCATTATCGCAACATGATTGAACAGGAACGCGGGGAAATGCACGGTCATGTGCTCCTTTCCTCCCAGATTCAGGTCCAACGGATACCAATAATCAACATCTGCGCGCATCTGCTTCAGCAGATCCTCCGATATTCCGGTGGATTTTGAGACATCCTTGATATTGCCCCTGTCTAACGCGACGTAATCGAACATCTCCTCGGTCATCTGTTCCGGCTTTATCCTTCCGTCGTTGGCGTATAATGAAATGAGATAATACAACGGATACAGTGTCGAGTCTGAAATGGCCTCTATGATCCAACGTTCGTCGAATGGGAACTTGGTACCAAGCCAGTTACCCTGTCTTACACAGGCGCGTTCTCTGAACCAGTCGAGTACGCCCTGTACATTGTTGTAATAGTCTGAGGGAAATATTCCCATTGTCTTACAGTGTGCCTGCGTTTTTTCTGTGAGGCCCTTGTCACCATAGTTGATGAACCACTGGTCATCCACACGTTTGATGTGAACGGGTTGACCGCATCTGCATATCACCTCTTCAGAGAGATCGAAGAACAGTTCTGCCTCGCCTGCCTCTATCATTGCAGCCTTCATCTTATCTTTGGCTTCCTCCACACGGAGTCCTGCGAATTTTCCACAGATATCCTTCATACGGCCGATGTGGTATCCGTCCTTGTACACCTGTTTCTTGGCGTCAACAAGCTTCGGATCACCGGATTTGGTGATTCCCATACGGTCCATTATGTCCTTTGCAGGGAATTCTCCGTAACCGTCCATTGATATGATCGATATAGGAACGGCCTTGTCGATTATTTCCGCCGTCAGTTTGGGGTATTTCTTTGTAATATCCTTGTCGTTTTTGACATCCTGTAACGAAACCCAATCATCCGGTGCATCCGACGGAACTGATGTTACCAATCCTGTACCGACATCTGGATCGCAGAATGCTGCCGGGAATACAGGTATGGAGCGGTGTATCATGGGCGCTTCGCACATCCATCCCACCATGTCCTTTCCTGCGATCTCACCAATTACTTCACAGTTGTCGATCTGCGACTTCATCTTCTCCGCCGCTTGAGGAGAAATGATCCATGTCTCGGACCCTTTCTTCATCTTTACGTAATTGACGTCGGGGTTAACCCAGAAGTTAACCTGTCCGTACACTGTCTCGGGACGTAATGTTGCAGCAACAAGGAATACGTCGCCGCACTTGAATTTCAGTAATGTGTACTCTTGCGTCTCGGCTGTACCGCCCTTCGATATGTCTGTTTCGGACGCATCTATCGCCACTGGACCGTGCACTAAGCATGCCGGGGCGTAATATGGCTTTTGAATCAATAAGTTGGCTTCCTTGAGCTTGCGGAACTGCCATTGCATGAACTTTCCGTAATCGGGATACAGTGTGCATGTGAATCGTCTCCAATCGGCGAGGAACCCGAACTTCTTCCAGTAATCGTTCACGTAAACGTCGTTGAAGAAGTTGACCACACCCATCGGATCTGTAAGACAATCTATTTTTTCTGCAGGACAACCGTTTCTTTTCAGGTAATCTATGAGGTCCGCATCACCGTTTTTGACACGGTTTGCTAAACTTATCGGGCCATTTCCGGTCGCGTGAGTGCCCACCGGGAACAGAACATTGTGACCTGTCATACGTTTGTATCTGCCGATTGCGTCAACATAAGTGTAACCGCGCATATGACCTACGTGTAAGTACCCTGTAACACCGGGATATGCGAAAATGAGCATGAATTTCTTCTTGTTTTTGTCGTATTCAGCAGCATCCAGCTTGGCTTTGCTCCAAGCTTCCTGCCATTTTATTTCCGCAGCCTTGTGATCCAAGATTACTCACACTCGATATCCATCGAAGGATAAAATGAATTAAATATTTATGTGATATCTCTATAGTATACAATATAAGAGGAAGACAGCGGACGTAATGCGTCTGTAATGTCTTCGTCTTACAGTTGTAATACAAAGTAATTTTTTGTAAGACAATTTTATATACTAGTAATACATACTCAGTTTTAGAGTCAAAGGGATGGGCTCTACGGTAGTAAAAAGGTGAACTGAGAATGGCGAACGACCCGCAGGTAACGATCAGGATGGGAACTGAGGAAATCCAATTCATAGAGGATTACTTAGCTGATCACCCTGAGGTCGGAAACCGCTCTCTTTTCATCAGGAACCTCGTCCGTGAATACTTCAATAGGGATGCTGAAGTTGAAGCGGAAAAAGCGGCTTCCAAGAATGATGCGGAAAGGGATGTCTGCATCGATCTGCCCGGCAACAACAAGTCTGAGATCCTTCTCAACTTGCCCCGCCGTTTTGCAGATGCTCTCAGAAGCGGCATAGAAGATGGTACCTACAACAATGAGGGAGAGTACATAAGATTCCTCCTGAAGGATATCCTCACAAGCAAAGAGGATCTCGTTCAGAAGGCGAAGGAGGCATTCGTGAAGACGGATGCGGGACTCTTCCAGCAATAGGCATTCAGAAGGGGTGGGATGCACAACAACAGAACCGGGAGACCGTAAAAAACCACTTGAAAAAACAAACAGGCAAATAAGGGGGACGAAGAAAATGATGATATCGGAAGCAATGTGTCAAACAACAATTGGAGCACTTGAGCCCAGAGTAGCTGTCGTAGGTGTCGGCGGCGCAGGGTGCAATGTCGTAAACGACATGTACTGGGCTGACGGGTCAATAGACTCAATAGCGATCAACAGCGACAAACTCGCACTTACAAAAATATACGCAGACAAGAAGGTCTGCATCTCTGACGAAGAGTTCACAAGCGGCACTGCCGGAAACGTTCTCGTCGGAAAAGAACTCGCAAAGGCACAGATGGCCTCGATCGAAGAAGCGGTCGCAGGTTATGATGCGGTCTTTGTAATAGCAGGCGTAGGCGGCGGAACCGGATCAGGTGTATCACCTGTCGTTCTCGACATTGCCGAGCGCCTCGGATCAATGACATTCGCAATAATGATCAAGCCGTTCTCGTTCGAGTCGGCAAGAATGAAAGCATCAAGAGATGCTATCGCTCAGATAAAGGGCATATGCAGGCAGACCATCGTTGTCGAGAACGACCTCGTTCTCAAGAACAACCAGGACTGCACGCTCGTACAGGCATTCCGCATGGTCAACTCTTCAATCAACAGACACATCTCTGAGATGAAGAAGAAGATCGAGGGAGCTTTCAACGACAGCTTATTTCTGATTGACGACGCCGAAGGCGCATCAATACCGTCAGGGGAACTGCCGGTCGAGATGCACTACTAAACTCCCCGTTTTCGAACGGCGCGTCAATCTTGCCTCATTTAAGACCGGGAGGGGGGCACATCCTCCCGGTCAACCCCAACATCTTGTTTTGTAGTATCCGCCACCAACCCCTTGGTGACCTTTTATAATTTCATTCAAACGGAATGAATTGAAAATAAAAAAAGAAAAAGAGTTGCTTTCGCAACTCAGTAGTTTTGTGCACGTACTTCGAAGTAGGACTTCGGGTGCTTGCATACCGGGCATGATTCCGGTGCACATTCGGCAACATGGATGTGGCCACAGTTCCTGCATTTCCACATTACCACTTTGTCTTTCTTGAATACGATTCCTGATTCAATGTTTGCCAGAAGCGTTCTGTACCTTGCTTCGTGCTCCTTCTCGATCTTGCCGACGCCTTCGAACAACGCGGCAATTTCATTGAATCCTTCCGCTTTGGCTTCCTTCGCCATTCTTGCGTACATATCCGTCCATTCGAACTTCTCTCCGTCCGCGGCCTCTTTCAGGTTTTCTGTGGTGCACGGGACACAACCGCCGTTCAATGCCTTGAACCACAGTTTTGCGTGTTCCTTCTCGTTACCGGAGGTTTCCGTGAAGATATCAGCGATCTGTTCATATCCCTCTTTTTTGGCCTGTGACGCAAAATAATCGTATTTGTTGCGGGCCATGCTCTCCCCTGCAAATGCTTCAAGGAGATTCTTCTCTGTCTTAGAACCTTTGAATTCCATTAGTTATACCTCTAAAAGTATGATTAACGGCGTAGATTATATTACTTGTTGAGGTACAGGATTGCCTAAAAAAGATAACGGATATTCATTTGCGGAATAATCCCTTTTTCTCTTTCCCATCCTTGAATTTCTTCTTCATCAGTATATCGAGGCCTTTCTGCGCGTTATAATTGCTCGGATCCAACCTTATCGCTTCCTCGAGATGTTCTCGACCCGCAACGTAATCCTTCAGGTCTTTCACAAGGATTATCGCATAATTGTAATGTATGTCGGACCGTCTCGGATTTATGGACAATGCTTTTTCGTAATATGCTGCTGCGCCCTCGAAATCAACCATCTGTTTCCTCAGGAATATGGCGTAGCTGCTCATCAGATCGATATCGTCAGGGAAATGCGCCAGGAGTTTGCGGTACATTTCGTCCGCATCCTTCTTTCTCCTCTTATCGACCCTTAGCATGAGGACCATTGCCTTCAGCGCATCCATATTGTCCGGCTCTATATCCAATATGATTTCGAGCTGCATCAATGCGGTCTGTTTATCGTTGAGATTGTTGACAAGTATCTGTGCCAGATACAGTCTTGGTTTGGTGTTGTGCGGGTCCTTTACGAGATAATCCTCGAGGGTCTTCTCGGCACCCATCGGGTTGCCGCCCTCGACCTGCCTTTTGGCCTTGCTCATCGCCTCGTACGCCGGATCTGCCATGGATGCCGATTGACCGCATACCTTATATTCTCTGTGCTTGCACAATGATATAATCATTGTACTGATGATTTATGAACAGATGTTAAATAGTCAGGAAGGCATTTCATAACCATGGCAACTAAAGATTCTGCTCCAGCAAAAAAAGCCGCGCCGAAGAAGACCGCCACAGCCGCTCCTAAGAAGGCAGCTGCACCCAAAAAGGAGGCGGCACCGAAGAAAGCTGCAGCCCCCAAGAAGGAAGCCGCGCCGAAATCTGATGCTCCTGCGAAAAAGGCAAAGAAATACCACGTCATGGTCCACCCCGAATTCGGATGGCAGGTAAAGGCGGAAGGTAACTCCAAAGCAACCGTCAGATGCAAGACCAAGGAAGAAGCAGAGGCAAAAGCCAAAGAACTGTCCAAAGCCCATGGAACCAAGCACGTCCCGCACAAGAAGGACGGAAAGATCCAGAAAACCAAATACTGAGTGATTCGACATGGCAAAAATGAATCCACTCTATGCACTCCTAGGTGGAATGATAATGACCATACTCCTGGTCGTCGTCGTTCCCTGGGTAACGGTGCAGTACATATCCCCTATGGTAGAGGACATGATCGGTGATGCGAACATCAGCACCGAACTCATCAGCGTCTCCTCGTCAGTCATAGCTGCGATCGTAATGCTGGTAATATTGGTCATATTCCTACTGGTTCTTGGCGGCGGTGCGATCGTCAGGAACTTCGGCGTCATAGGCGTCATAGGACTCGTGGTCGCATACTGGCTGCTTGATGATATTTACGGATGCGTACTTCCGATCTGTATCATCATACTGTTCGCGATAATATCCTACATACGGGAAAAGAAGAAGTGAAAACTATTCTTCAAACTTTTTTATTATCCTTTCTTTTATGTTGTTATTGAATCTTGAAAAGAATACATACGAGTACGTAACTGAGATCAATCCTGTGAATATGACGAATCCTATGTAGGTGTACGTCATTCTTATCACATCGGTGTTCATGTAAAGCGACATCATCAGCAGGAAGAATACGATCGATATCGCAAAGAAACTCTGGTATGTTCTCTTCTTCAATCCCTTCCACAGATAGAACGGACGTGCCTGGCTGATTATTTTTGTTCCGGTCTCCTTGGTAATGAACCACGGCATGACCAAAGCCGGAATGAATATCGACATGACCATTCCGATCATCAGTGTGTGGAATATCGTCATGCTACTGGTGAACAAGGGATTCAGGAATATGTATGATGATATCATGACACTCAGGAGGAATATGCTCATCGCCATGCTCACGAATGCATCAAACGGGAACGAACTGCGTTCTGTAGGTTCCATCTCTACATCTTTTATGTCGATGATATCCGGAACGCTGTAAAAGTTCAATGCGAACCTCCCTTTTCTACCGTCGGTACCGTCATTCTTCAGATTTGCCATGAATTTGTAGACGCCCGCGATCTTCTGTCTGAAGAACGCAGCGACAACGAATATGACGCCGTAGATTGCCATGCACAGCAATGCCATTATGGCGTACATCTCCAATATCATCACCAGAAGATCTTCCAGGAAATCCCCGGTGTGAACAAAAAACACTGAATCAAAGAGATCCGGAAGTATTGTCACGCCGATGAACATGTACAATCCCGCTGCAACGATCGGAGTTATGGCCAGAATTCCGATAATAAGATAGTTTTTTGACCTGTATCCGCGCAGGCCAAGGAAGAATATCGCTCCGAGCGCACAGAATCCCACGACGAAGACCATAGAGAAACGCAACAACGCAGACCCGAGGTCTGGTGCGTTGTTGGGTATGAACAACATCATTATGCCGATGACTGCGAACAGAAGCACGAGGTACGGAAATACCTTTATCAGTTTCATGTCGACCATGTCCTGATTCTTGTATTCGTTCGGCATAATTCACCATATCATTATTTTTTATAAAATAGTGATGCAATCTACGTTATTATGGAATCAAAAAAGAGGAGTAATGATGTTGAATCAGATGAGTCCTCTCTGGAATTTCTCTATGAATGAGGATATTTCAATTTCGAACAGTATGATCGGATGATCTATGTCGAAATCAGTTATCACCTTCGGACTCATTTCCCCGAAGTATCCTATCATCTTTCCACCGGAGACTATCTCTGCTCCCCTTCCTTCAATGAAAGTGGCGTACGAGCACGGCCTGATGGTGTAATCGATATTCATTTCCTTGAGGACTGATTCCGCTACGGATTTGGCTTCAGTGAATGATGCTTTCGAGTGAGTTGCCAACGCGCATATACGACGCTGTTTCTTCTCATCGCGGACGACATCGCCGACCTCGAATATCCTTTGCGGCAGATCGCGGTGCTTGTTACGTCTGAGTATTTTCATTAAGCTCGGCATGAGCGACGCGCGCAGACACGTGTGGTCTTCGGTGATAGGATTCTTCACTCTTACAGCGTCCATCTTCGGCAACCCGGAAATGATGAATTCCTCATTCTCGGAGCTCAGTGTCAATGTTGTTACTTCGTAATAACCGAGGCCCGTCATTATGTCACGGACACGTTCTGAAACGTATGTCGCATCACTGACGTTTCCGTTGGTCTGGGTCAGTGTGTGTGCACCGCCGAATCTTTCGAATCCGTACCCTATCGCAACATCCTCGTAAAGATCAACGGTGTGCATGATGTCAAGTCTTGTGGCAGGAACTGTTGCGGTCACCTTATCGCCTTTGGAGACAGCGTCCATGCCCATTCTCTTCAATGCCGACACTATGTCTTTGGTATCAATTTTCACACCGATGAACTTCTCGCATTCCTTTGCCGAGAACGACCATACGAACGGTGTGAGATCGGGCGACATCCTCGCCAATGATTTCATGTTCACCGCTCCGATACGACCTCCGCGCTCAGCTAATGCTGTGCATACGAGGTCGAGCGAACCTTTCACTGTCCTCGGGTCCATTCCCGTAACGTCGATGAAGAGATTCTTCGTTTTCGTTGTGACTGTTGTTTGGGTACCGTTAATGATCGGCGGGAATGATAACACGTCGTTGTTGGCGTCCAATATTATCGGATATGTTTTCTTGCCTTTGAGAAGGTGTGCGTACTCTTTTCCCTTCTCGTGTTTTTCCAGAATCTCATCAAGATTCCATTTCTCCGTTTTCGTCAACGGAACGAATGACATCTTCTTCGGTTCCACAGCTTTGTATGTGAACGGTGGCTTCACCATGTCCAGGTCATGAATCCCTATGGCGATCTTTGACCTTTTGCGGCCGATTGTCAAATGCAGTTTTTCCTGCATTTCCATTATCGATTTCAGTACGTTATCTGTCACATTGATGTCGAATACTGCCGCGCAGAGTATGTACGGCCTTACGGATTCAACGCTTTTATCACAGACGACTTCGATCTTTGTATCCTCAACGGGATATGACTTCATGCCAGGTTCCATATCGAGGAACGATCTCAGAGATCTCGCCAGACCCTCAACGGAAAATAAATCGGGACGGTCGGGGAAGAATTCCACTGACATAGCATCCTCGTCACCGTCATCGGTATCATGCATGTCCGCTCCGATGAGCGGGATCCTCTTCACCAGTACGTCTTTCGGAACATCCTTGCCGATAAGGCCGCATAGGTCATGATAGTCGAAGTTTATGACGGGCATACACTCGCGTAAGGTAAGAAAATATAAAAGACATAGGACGAAAAAATCATCGAAATCGATTGTATAGGTATCGAAGAAAGTTATACGGTATGTTTTCAGCAAAAACTTGATATTTACATAGTGTTATACCGTATACATGAAAATAACTCTTGTGCAGTCCCGAGGACACATCGACGACCCTGAAGCGAACTATGGGAAAATGAAGATGAGAGTCGGCCCAGTTGATGCGGACCTGTTCATATTCCCGGAAATGTACATGTGCGGATACGTCAGCACCAAAGCGAAGATGCACACGAAGATCATTGAAGGCAGGACGTTGGTGAAATATCTGGAATACTCTCAGAAGAGGGATTCCGTGATAGTCATAGGCGGTCCGCAAACTGATGGGGACAAGGTGTACAACACCCTGTATTACATTGATAAACAGGACGTGAAAACATACAGGAAGATCCATCTCTCATCGAACAATATCGCCAAGGAGACCGAATTGTATTCACCCGGAAGCGAACCGTTGTGTGTTGAACACAAAGGCCTGAAGTTCGGATTCGCGATCAGTCATGACCTGTACTTCCCGGAGATGTTCAGATGGTACGCTGCTAACGACGTAGATATAATGGTCGTGATCGCGGCAGTTCCCGAGAACATACTGGAAGATTACGAGAAACTGCTGCTTGCCCGAGCCGTGGAGAACTCCATGTACATCGCATTCGTGAACATGGTTGGTCCTGACCCGGGAGTACCGATGGTCGGAGGAAGCAAGTTCATCTCACCGACCGGGGAGATATTAGAGAATTGTTCCGACAGCAGCGACGTCCGTGAGATAAGGATCGACGAAAACGAAATAAAAGAAGCAAAGAAAAATCGTTTCGTTGTCAAAGAGACCCGTAAAGACGTGAACTGGAAGTTCTAACGTCCGAGCTCTTTGTGCGCTTTCCCCAAGTGACCTGCCGCCTGGGCTCCGAGTGTTGATAGTTCTCCGCCAAGAACCGTAACAGCAACGATCTCGGCGAACTTGTCCGCCTTTCCGGAACCGAGGCAGTCCATCATCTGTAACGCCTCGGACTGTGAAGGAAGCTTCGTTCCACCGCCGACTGTACCAACTTCGACTGCCGACATCCTGACTGCTATGTACAGGTCACCATCGCAAGCTTCGCATGTGGTCATTGTCAAACTGCCTTCAACAACCTGTGCCGGATCCTGGCCCGTCGCTATGTACAACGCGGCAACCATGTTGGCGGCATGTGCATTGAACCCCAATGAGCCAGACATCGCACTTCCCACTAAGTTCTTCCTCATGTTCGTCTCTGTGATTGCGTCAGCCGTGGTATGCAATTTGTCCTTGACTATCTTGCCCGGAATGGTACATTCTGCGACGACAGTTCTTCCGCGTCCGCTTATCATGTTGATCGCAGATGGTTTCTTGTCCGTGCACATGTTCCCTGAAACTGATATCAATACCGCTCCTGTGTTCTTCTCGATAAGACGACATACCGCCTCTGTGGCGATGGTGACCATGTTCATCCCCATTGCGTCACCGGTGTCGTACGAGAAACGGAGGAACAGACTCTTTCCGTTCGGGAATGCCTCTATCTGAAGCAGCTTTCCGTGTGACGTCATCTCCGAAACTGCGCTATCAATTGCTTCGGAGTTCTCGTTCATCCATTCCATTACGTCAATGGAGTGATCGATGCCTTCTACGCGGAACACGGGTGCACGCGTCATTGCGTTCCCAAAGATACGTACGGTCGCTCCGCCAGATTCTGAGATAATGGACATGCCGCGTGATACGGATGCCAGAAGGGCACCTTCTGTTGTAGCCATTGGAACAATGAACTCACCGTCAGCATATTCGCCGTTGATCTTCACCGGACCGGCAAACCCCAACGGAACATGTGTTACACCGATCATGTTCTCAACGTTCTTCGAAGCCACTGCTGGATCGAATGAGTAGTCTGATACCGACTTCAGTGTCGCCCCGGTGAATTTCTCGGCTGCCTTACGCCTTTCGTCGACGTCGGCACGCTGGTTTCCGCGGTTCTTGAGTCCTCCGGCCATGGTATATCCAATCTACATTCTGTAAATAAAGTCTATGGTTCTCCACATATCCGATAGTGACTGAACAGACCGTGAAAAAAAGGTATATTACATGTAATAATCGTCCTAAAAATAGAATGAATGAGATTTTTCAAATACCGAGGTTTGGGGAGTCCGTGTCGACCGGACTTAAGACTTCGGTCGACCCGGAACTGAACCAGGCAGGAAGTGCTATATGCATAACCAGTCTGGGCAGATCCGGATCAGGTTAATCGTTATCCTTCGGGATCGTGGTCATTATTGACCTAGATATTCCGTAAATGAACGACGCAGGGGTTGTCTGCGTTAACAACACCCGGTCCTCGCAAGAGGATCGTCACACTTCCTGAATATTTTATTGCGGACCTGGTTTATAAAACTGTCTCGCGTTTTTCACTATTCGGTCCTGAAAGGTATGTTCATTGCAGACCCTCTTCTTCCGATATCCTTTTCGGGCATTGCGAACGTGCCCGGAATGATTGATACTACTTTGGGAACATCCAATCCTTTCAAACCGACGGAATACTGCATCCCTGTTTTTTTGGAAACCATCGGCGCAAGTTCATTTCCGCGTACAGTGCCAGATATTAATATGGCAGCAGGTTTCACTCTCTCGGAAACATCCTTTATCGCTTTGACGTAATCGTCAGAACGATACTGATTCAGAACAACATTCCTTATGTGATACACCGTATCAACACCATATTCGAACAATTCGTTGTAAAGGTTCTTACGATCTGCGTCACCGAACAGCACTGCGAATACTCTTCCCATATCGAGTTCCTTCGCCTTTCCGATGATTTCGTAAACGGAGTTCTCAGTCTTTCCCATATCGTCCGTTTCGGCCCATACGAGTATTCCGTCATCGATCGGTGCGTTGATGTCGTATTCTGAAAGTATCCCTGGCGGTAATCTTGGTCCGGAACATGCGTTGCAGTCTTGATCCTGACCGCACGTATCTTTGGAACACTGTTTTTCGGTCATTCCGGCATCCTCGGGATCATTGCTGCCAGTACGGATTGTTCTGTCAGTGATTTCCTGTCCAGTAGCCCTTTGCTCAAAACGCCGACCGCACCTTCTTTCCTTCCGCGGCTGTCCTTTGTGTAAAGCTGTTTCATTGCTTCACCGACCGTCGCACCCTTTCTCAAAAGCTCGATAACGTCATCTGGATACCTGAAACCGGAACTCATTCCAATCGTCATCCTTCCGGCCTTATCCAGAATCACGCAGTGTTGAACGTCGTATAATCCATCGTAGACCTCGAACACACCTGCTTCAATACCTACTGAAAGGTCGCAGTCATTCATTGCCGCCTTCGCTCTGTTCACTGCGCCTTCGTATGTCTCTTCACCCCATGGCTGTTCGGAAACTCCGGAACTTACCTCGGATGATGTGAGTATCACTTCACCGTATATCCTTTCCATGACTGACCGGACGGCTTCTGTTTTTACGGGATTCAAAGAACCCACAGATACACGGATCGAATCCGTGCTGCCTCTCTTGGATGTCTTTCCTTTGACGACGTTCGTAGAACTTATCCTGTCGCCGTTACTGCCGTTCACCATTCTCAGAACCGAGATGGAAAGCGGATGCATTTCGCGTTTGATGCGTTCGTTGTTCAACGCAATACCATTCGTATACGTTTCCTCGGAAACAATGAGTACATCCAGATCGTCAATTTCTACAGCTGGGCCAAAAACGTCCGATATCTCACGGACCTCCCAACTTCCATCCTTTGTTGATAGGTAATCCTCCAGTGCCTTCAATCTCAGTCCGTACGGTATGACCGAATCACGGGTTGCGGATGCCATCGCATCAGACGTCAGTCCGATGAGAACATGATCCGATTCATTGAACGCCTTGTCTAAAAGTGCCTTGTGTCCTTCGTGAAGGACATTAAAAGTTCCACCGAGAGCCGATCTCATGTTACTGAGGTCCCATCATCCATAATACGATGAGTCCCATTGTGACCACTATGAAGACTGCCTCGATCATGAGATACTTGCGTTTCTTCTTCAACAGCTCGGACTTCTTCGTTTCCAGACACGAGTCACTGCAGTACTTGCCCTCTTTCGCAAAAGCGTTGCCGCATGCAAGGCAGTGTCTGTGTTGCGGTATCCTCTCGATATCTTCCGGCATCAACAGTGCTATTGCGGACGAGGATAAAAGACTTATCTCACGTATCTGTCGATTTCGTTGTGCGCGACTATAATGCAATGGTCCGCATGAAGACTGTTCGGACCGATACAGACCTTCTCCGGATTCAAAGAGAGGACTATTGCCTCTTCCTCTTCCGTAAGGTCCCTGTTGTCTCCGAGTATGAACGTCATATCCCCGGACAGGTCCGCATCACGCAGATCTGTACCGTCCTCTTTCAGGTACATGATCCGGGATTTGGTTGCAAGGTCTCTGACAACATCCTCAAAAGAACGTCTGGAAATGTATATTCCGGGTGAAGCTTTCACTTCACCTTCGCTTCCGAGTTTCTTCAAAAGTGCATTCCTTATCAGGGATGATGTTGAACGCTCGTCGGGATTCAGATATCTCAGTTCCTCACCCAGGAAACGTACGGTCTTCGGTGCATCTCCGCCACCCATGAGTACCAGGAACAGTTCAGTATCCTGTCTCAACGCGTGGCTGAGGAAAAATGAGGAGTTCACACATCTCACCAGGATATCTAATCTTCCTGCGCCACCTGCGATGTCGTCCAGTTTAAAATCCGCCGTGGAATACGCGCGGTGTCCCGTGATAACGAAACGTCTCATTCCTACTGCTCCAGGTCCATTCCGCCGCCGCCCATCTGCTTCATCATCTGCTTGCGCATCTTGCGGTTGCCCATGACTCCCTTGATGGTCTTCTTACTCTGTTCGTACTGTTTGAGTAATTCACGTACGTCGTGTGTTGAAACACCCGCTCCGTAAGCGATCCTCTGAACCCTGGATGCCTTGACCATCTTGGGATCTTCCATCTCATCGTCGGTCATGGAGTCCATGATCGTCCTGAATCTCTTCAGTCTCGCCTGAGATTCCTCGTAGTCAATCTTATCCTCGACCTTGCTCATTCCCGGAATCATGCCCATGACCTTCTGAAGCGGACCCATTTTCGTAACGGCTTCCATCTGTGTGTACATATCCTTCAGTGTGAAACGTCCGGACATGAGGTTCTTGGATGCGTTTTCGACCTCTTCATCATCCTGGAATGATTCTGCAGCCATCTGCATCAACGATGAGAGATCGCCCATTCCCAGTAATCTTGATATGAATTTGTCAGCATCGAACGGTTCGAAGTCACGTATGTGCTCTCCAACTCCGAGGAACACGATCCTCGCATTCGTCTTGGATACTGCACTGAGAGCGCCTCCTCCTTTTGCAGTACCGTCCATCTTTGTGAGAATCACGCCGGTAACGCCCACTGCCTCGTGGAATGCCTCTGCCTGCGGACCTGCCTGCTGTCCTACCTGTGAATCCAGTACGAGCAGTCTTTCCTTCGGTTTTGCAACCTTCGCCACGTCCTTCAGTTCCTGAATCAGGTCTGATTCTAACGCGTGTCTACCGGATGTATCGATTATGATGACCTTACGGTCGCTGAAATGTTCCAATCCGCGTTTAACAATTCCCGGTGCGTCTTTGACACCAGGTTCGCCGTATACTTCCACGCCGACCTTCTCTCCCAACTGTTTCAATTGGTCGTACGCTGCGGGCCTGTGTACGTCTGCGGCGATCAATCCGACCTTGAAGCTCTTCTTCGTAAACAGTAACGCCAATTTTCCTGAACTTGTGGTCTTACCCTGACCGTAGAGACCGACCATCATTATGACCTGCGGTTCCATCGGCAACGGTTCGCCGTTGTCCAACAATCCAACCAATTCTTCGTAGATGATGTTAACGACGTGCTCCTTCGGGCTCTTTCCCGCCGGCGGCTTTTCATTCAAAGCACGGGTTTCAATGTTCTTGGTGAGGCCCAATACCAACTGTACGTTAACGTCCGCTTGGAGTAATGCCCTCTGCAGATCCTTGACGACGTCTTTGATCAACTGGTCGTCAACGCTCACTGCTCCCGAAATACGCCCGATAGCGCCCCTCAGTGATTTTCCCAATCCTTCAAGAACCATATTATCCCCTAAATATCGCTAATGTAATTAAAGTCTTGTTGAACAAAAGAAAGAAAGGTACGGGAATAGGCTAGTCAGTCAGAAGGGATGGGATGCACTCTACAGAACTAGCCGTTTTCCCACGTTACTCTCTAATCGTTAGTCTGTATATAAATCTTGTTCTCAACACCGTTCTGTATGTCGAAACACGTTCGTAGAATGTAGGAAACCCTTACTTTTATACGCAAATCGAATAAAAAATAACGCTTTCACGTATACCCAGCATCATTTTCCAAGAAAAAACACATCTACCAAAAAAGTTGTAACACTTCAGGAAAACCAACAAAAATACTGATACTTTCCATTCCTTTGGACTAAGATCCGTCTGTTTATGACGTATTGTACAACAAGCATTCATCCAACGTCTCCGACGCATCGGCTCGTCAGAACGAGCAACGTTGTAAAATAATCTAATATCGAAAAATGAAAACAAAAAAGAAAATTCAGGGACGGACGTCACCGTCCGCCCCATTCTGTGTTTGATGTTTACGGCTTCCTGATGAACATGAAGTAAACAACGCCGATCACAGCGATCACAGCCACTGCGGCGATGCCGACATACAACATCATGTTGTCGCCACCATCGTCTCCACCGTTGCCATCTCCATCGCCCGGCTTATTGGCGTTTACATCTAGCAGGGATGCGGAATCGGATGTGAAAGTCTCGTTGCCGAGTGTCACGACACATCTGAACTGATCTCCGAATGCATCAGTCGCCTTCGTAGTATACGTTAAGTCGGTCGCTCCGGTGATATCATTCCACTGTCCGCCGGTAAGTTTCTGCCATTGTACTGTTCCTCCGGTTCCGGTTGCACCCAATCTGATTGAGAATACATTTCCATCAACTTTGTCTGCAGTGACATCAGAAGGTTGTCCCATTATGACAGTTGATCTGAGGAATGGATATCCGTCGTTTACATTGTTATCAATACACCATATCTTACTGAAATCCCATCCGGGGAGTGTCATTGTAGGACTATCTTGGTCAGCTCTGTATTCGGTATTCATATCATAATATGTACCTATTCTTGCGAGTTCGACAAAAGTCCTTGCGCCCGAAGGTTTAGATGCTTGATCGCCCCCTCGCAGGCCATCTATAACAAGGTTGGTGATATTGTTACCACAAAGATCCAGTCCCAGGCCGGCGTTATCAGAGAAGTAGCAGTTTGTAATATAAACTGTAGATGAACCTCCGTAATCACCGAAGACACCTCCTTTGTGTGCGTCCGTTCCGCTGACAGATAACGTTCCAGTGCTGTAACAATTTGTCATCGTTACGTTTCCAGAATCGACGTATCCACTGAGTCCGCCTGCGTATGATGATGATGTTGATGTCGCTGACACATTACCTCTGTTGTAACAGTCCGTCATTGTCATTGTCGTATTACCAAACCCGACAAGTCCGCCTGCGAATGAATACGCTGATGTTGATGATGCCGTTACATCACCAGTGTTGTAACAGTTTGTCATTGTTATTGCACCACTGCCGACAAGTCCGCCTGCTGCGCATGATGTCGTTACATCACCTGTGTTGTAACAGTTCGTCATCGTTGAACTTCCATAACCGACAAGTCCGCCTGCTGCGTATGGTGCCGTTACATCACCAGTGTTGTAACAGTCCATTATTGTTATTGAATCAGCACCATAACCGACAAGTCCGCCTGCGTATGATGATGATGATGATGACGTCGCTGACACATTACCTCTATTGTAACAGTCCGTTATTGTTATTGAATCAGCACCATAACCGACAAGTCCGCCTGCGTATGCTGATGATGATGATGTTGACGTCGCTGACACATTACCTCTATTGTAACAATTCTCCATCGTTATTGCTTTATTACCAAACCCGACAAGTCCACCTGCATGCGAAGGTGTGCCGGATGCTGATATATCCCCCATGTTGTAACAGTTCGTCATTGTTATCGTTGAATTTCCATAACCGACAAGTCCGCCTGCGTTTGATGATGGTGATGATGCCGTTACATCACCCATGTTGTAACAGTTCTCCATCGTTATTGTTTCAATACCAACACCGACAAGTCCGCCTGCGCCCCATGTTGCCATTACATCACCCGTGTTGTAACAGTCCGTCATTGTTACCGTTGAACTTCCATAACCGACAAGTCCACCTGCGTATGAGTATGAGTATGGGTATGATGTTGATGCCGTTACATCACCCATGTTGTAACAGTCCGTCATCGTCATTGTTAAGGTATTAGTTCCATAACCGACAAGTCCGCCTGCATACGAATTCAGATTTGTTTCTGTTGTTGATGTTGATGCGGATATATCTCCCATATTGTAACAGTTTGTTATCGTTCCACCACCATTACCGACAAGTCCGCCTGCGTATGAGTTTCTGAATGCTGTTGCTATCACGTTGCCTTCATTGTAACAATTTGTCATCGTTGTTGAACCAGAACCGACAAGTCCGCTCGCACATGATGTTGATGATGATGATGTTGCCGTTACATTACCTGTGTTGTGACAGTCTGTCATCGTTGTGTTTCCGTAACCGACAAGTCCGCCTGCATTTGAGGATCTTGATGTTGATATTGTCGTCACATCACCTGTGTTGTAACAGTTCGTCATCGTCATCGTTATTGCGTCACTACTGCGACCGACAAGTCCGCCTGCGTACGAAACTGTGCCGGATGCCGCTACATCACCTGTGTTGTAACAGTCCGTCATCGTTATCGTTGAGGAAGTATTACCATAACCGACAAGTCCGCCTGCGGACGAAATTGTGCCGGATGATGATACATCACCTGTGTTGTAACAGTTCGTCATTATTCCACCACCATTACCGACAAGTCCGCCTGCGTATGAATTCGCTGATGATGTTGATGATGATGAAATTGCCACTGAATATCCATCTATCAATTCGATGCCGTCGAATGTTGCTCCTTCAGCCTTAGCGAAGAGGCCTGAATATGAATCACCGTCACTGTACACTACGGTCTCAAGTCCTATGATCTTCTTGCCGTTGCCGTGGAACGTTCCCGTGAACGGATCTTCTGCGCACAGAGGGTCCATGTTACCGTTGCTGCTGATTCCGGGTGCTACATAATCCGTCGGATCAGTATCTTCGCCGAATTCCAATGTAGCTGCAATGTAGAAGTTTGGATTGGTCGCACCCAGCGCCGCAGGGAGATAATTCACAGTCCCGTAGGCGATGATGTTCAACGGGATGTTGCTGACATCAACACCGGAATCAAATATAAACCATAGATCCGCAGCGTCCGTCTCTTCCAACACCAATCCATTGACCGAAATAATCATATTATCATCAGAATACAGAGCGCTGCTGGTCCCTGCATAGAGAAGAAATAGTTCAAGAGTGCTCGCGTTATTTACAATTTCGATCTCGATGTCGAATCCGCCGTTGAGATCCACATCAATACCTGTGTCTTTATCGGTGAATATGATGTCATTCATCAGAACATATTTTCCGTCGACGGGATAGTTGTGCTTAATTTCTTCTCCACCGACGATCTCGGTCCATTCCCCCGAACCGATCTTGGAGAGTTGTTCCGGATCTGATATCTTTATCCAGTCGCTGTAATCGACGGAGTCTCCGGAAACATCATTCGAATTGTTATAATCAATAACGATCGCCAGTGATGATGAGATCATCAGGAATGCCGCAATCGCTACCATGAGTGCGTTCTTCTTTGCCATGATGGGCGAATCGCAATCTGTGTTAAAAAACCATATGTGATTTTCTGTATGGAATTGAAGACAACAGCGAAGAAAATGAAAAATAAAGATTTAAAAGAAAGTGGTTTTGATTGTTTTACACATTCAGTCCGATTATAAGTAACCGGATTTCTGAAGCGCCATCAGATCATCGGTACTGAGTTTCTCACCGTTCTTGAAGCGCTCGAATATCTCTTTCGCCTCTTTCTTGGATTCAGTGTCGACCTTCTTCTTCTTTGCCGCTTTCGCCTTTCCGCGTGCGTCGCTGAAGTCTTTGTCCATTTCGTGGATGGACTTGATCTGCTCGATGTGCTTCTTGTGCTCGTCGTCAGCCTGTGTCTTGCACTCGATGAATTTCTCCTGTGATGCGTCGGCTTCTTTCCTGAGCATGTCCGCCTGTTCGTAGAATTTTATCATCGCATCGTGAGCTGCCTGAGCCTTTTCCGCATATTCTGAAACTGCCTTGTGGTAAACCTCAGCCTGAGCTTTGGCCTCACGGAGCTGCGTGGATACTTTGCTGATGTCCCCGCTTGTCTCCACTGCTTTCTCTCTTTCCTCGATCTCTCTTGCGAGTGTCGAGATCTGTTTGACAATTGCTGCTTCTTCGTTTTTCTTGAGTAATTGTGTCTGCTGTCTGTATTCCAATTCGTTGAGCTGTTTCTTCAACTGCTTGAGCGGAGGTCCCTGTTTGTCGTCGGGGATCTCTTTTCTGAGAACGGAGAATTCCTCATGGAGCTTCATAACCTTCTGGTTCCACTCGTCCCTGAGTTCCTTTGATTCCCTGACCTTCTGGTTGAAGGAATCGCGCTCCTCTCTCTGTTTGCCTGCATCTTCGACGAATCCGCGAACCTGCGTGTTGAGACCATCTCTCTTCGCCGCCCATTCTTTCGTCTGTTTATTCAGGTCATCTCTCAAGCGTCTGTGCTTCTCCGCGTCCACATTTATTGCGCTGCGTTTCTGCTCCAGCTCTTCCAGGTTCTCTGATGAATTGTTCTCCTCCACAAATACTTCTTCCATACGTTCCACACTCAATCGTTCAACTAACCGTTAAAAAACACGGTATTCTAGCAAATCGCCATAATATAACCCTATTTATAAGGCTTTCTCCCATTATTACCTATAATGAGTTCGGCTGGCTTCATAGAGCCCTTCATTTTTCAATGTTTTCGTGGTATACGAACATATTTAATCAAGTCCAACGTTCACAAAAACGATACAATATGAACAATCTATGTCCTTTGGATTACCGCTACGGCAGAGATGCGATGAAACGCATCTTCTACGAAGAGAGCAGGATACAATATCAGATGGATGTCGAGGCCGCACTGGCCAGAGCTCACGCTTCACTCGGGACCATCTCGAAAGCATCGGCGGACGAGATCACCCGTATCGCAAAACTCGATTTTGTGAAAGTGGACCGTGTCAAGGAGATAGAGAAGGACACGAAACATGACGTCATGGCGCTGGTAAGGGCGATGACGGAACAGTGTAAAGGTGACGCAGGACGCTACGTACACTTGGGAGCAACGTCCAACGACATCGTCGACACCGCGACGGCATTGCAGATACGTGATGCGATGACGGTCATTCAATCTGATGTGGATAAATTCATAGTGACACTTGCGAAACTGGCCAAGAGGGAGAAGGACACCCTCGAAGTGGGAAGGACGCACGCTCAGTTTGCAATACCGATAACATTCGGATTCAAGATCGCCGGTTACGTCGCAGAAATGCTCAGACACCGCGAAAGACTTGCGGAAGTGAAAACAAGGGCGTGTGCAGGAAAGATGGCAGGGGCCGTCGGAACCGGTGCAGCTCTGGGAAAGAACTTCTTCAAAATTCAGAAGGCAGTAATGGACGATCTGAAAATAACATACGAACCGGCAGCAACACAGGTCGTTGGTCGTGACAGATACACCGAGTTAGTATGTCTTCTCGCTACGATTGCAACATCATTGGAGAGATACGGAACGGAAGTGAGGAATCTTCAGAGGTCTGAACTCTCTGAGGCTTCGGAGGCATTCGACGCTGCCAAACAGGTCGGTAGTTCAACGATGGCGCAGAAGAAGAATCCCATCACGTCGGAGAACGTATGCGGACTTGCACGTGTCGTCCGCGGTTTCGTCACGCCGACGTTCGAAAGTCAGGTTCTCTGGCACGAGCGCGATCTTACGAATTCAAGCACGGAACGTTTCGTGTTACCGCATGTGTTTGCGCTGCTCGATGACATGATATTCAAAATGGACGATGTTTTCACCAACCTGTCCGTAAACAAGGACAGAATGATGAAGAACATCGAATCCGCCAAGGGACTGATAATGGCTGAACCGGTCATGATGAAGATGACCGAGAAGGGCATCGGAAGACAGGACGCTCACGAAATAATCAGAGAAGCGTCCATGATCGCAGTCGAAAAGGATATTCAGCTTCTGGACGTTCTCTTGAAAGACAAGACCGTCATGAAGGCAATGTCCGAGAAAGAGTTGCGTGATGCCATGAATCCGGCGAATTACACAGGTGGTTCGAAACAGATCGTTGACGAAATGGTCAAAGCCGCTGAAAAGGCAACGGGTGTGAAAATATGAGCATGTCACCGTACAAAAAACGCAAAGTGATCAACTGGGGAATAGTCGGACTGATCTCCGGCGCATTGTTGTCAGCTGTGCTGTACTTCGTTGTCGCCAATGAACCGGCATACTTCATGTTCACGTTCTTCGGCGGCGCATTGGGTGCCGGACAGGCCTACTTAATGCCTGAATGAGCATCCGTCTTGAACGCGGTGCACATTCCGGTGGCTATATGTTTGCCACCGGAGTAGACCTTTATGTCGAATACTGAAAGTGAGCGTGTGTTGCTCACTCTTTCCGAAACGGTTTCCAGATTTTTTCCAACCGCAGGGCGGTGGAATATAACAAAGGTATTCTGGCCAACAGCGGGTTCGAAAAGATTGGAGGCCAGACCGAACGTCTGGTCGATTATTGCGTACACTGCTCCGCCGTGTGCGACACCGTTCGTATTGTAGTGTCCGGGGAGCATGTCCATGCTCAATCTGACTTCGTCCTTTGTTACCGAAGTTATCCTGATGCCGTTGGCCTTCGCGAACGGTGCATCATCGAACTTCTTCACTGTGTCGTAAAGATCCTGTATGTCATCCGACATAACTGAACGTAGTTCAGCCTCTTCCATGAATTCCTTGAATACGGATCAGGAATTTAAGGATTTCAGAGTACCTTCTTTCCGGCGTTAGGTCCGGGACTTACGCAGTATGCTGCGGTGATCTTCATCTTCAGAAGTCCCTTTGCAGGAAGTCCGAGCTTCAGACCGGCCATAATCTCTTTCGCCTTTTCGTAATCTGCACCGGATGTTTCAATCGTAACGTCACCTTTGATCTGGTATGAGTTCTTGCACTCGTGGTTCCATGCGTATAACGCAACCTTGGGATTCTCTTTGACATTCTTCAATGACTTGTTCATGAAGTTGTCCACGATCCAGATCGTTTCGTCATCAGCCTGAAGAATGAATGCTCCCACCGGAACCACATTCGGTTCGCCTTTCGCCGATGATGTTGCAAAGGGGAATGTTTTCGTTTTCAGTACTACTTCCTTAACGGCTGCGTTTAATTTAACCATGAGAATGAAAACAACATGTTCCTATTTCAGACATTGCATCGCAAATGTGAAAGTTTATATCCTTTCCTCGGTTTGCAGTCATTCACCGGGCGTGTAGATCAGCTGGTAGATCGCTACCTTCGCAAGGTAGAGGTCGCGAGTTCAAATCTCGCCGCGTCCACTTTCTTCTCCATTCGTATGAAAATACCGTTTACGTATATTCTTTAAAATCATCGTAAAAATACAGTTAAATGAAATACATACGATTAATAAGAACGCATCAAAACTTATTAATGGTCAACAACCATACGTCGTCATGCAGAACAAAAGACTGTTTATTACGATGATCGCAGCGTTTCTGATGATCTCATCATCACTGGCGATCGTTATTGATTATAACAATTCGGATAATGTTTCCGGAGACTCCGTCGATTACAGCGACTGGATTAAGATATCTACTCCGGAACAGCTCTCTCAAATAGGGGAGGGGGACTATCCGCTTGATGGAAAATATGTTCTGACGGATAACATAAATTTCACCGGAAAAGACCTCAACGGCGGATTCGACTTTGTGATAATGGTGGATTATCGTGACAACCAGATAGAACTTGATCTCAGACTCTTTCACCCATTCAAAAAAGGAGAAACCCCAAGGCCCTTGTCGACCTCTAACACAATGATCTTTGTTAACGGAACGGCCGGAACTCTTAATGGAAATGCGATAACATTTAACATTGTCCCTTCTGAGAATATGAAGGTTGTCGTCAATGGTGTATGTGACAACGTTCCCTCGAATCCAGGTACGAAAATGAATTTTGCAGTCGCTACCGAAATTTCACTCGATGATAATGATCATGCAGAGTACATAGCACACAGCAACGGCAACATGGATCCTCTGTGCTCAACAACACCATTCACAGGAAAGTTCCACGGCAACGGACACAAGATCATTGGATTGGAGACTGCAGTGTTCGTCAGTAGCGGAAGTGCATATTCGGCGCTCTTCGGCCGAGTGAACGGGGCAACATTCGACGGCATTGGATTGATAGGTGGATCTTCCGTGGCAGCTTCATCATCGCGATCATGCGCAGGCGGATTCATTGGTAACAATTTTCCTGCAATTGGCAGTGATACAACGATAATAACAAATTGTTACAACACAGGCGATGTAACGGCAACATCGGATATAACATCATCCGCGGGCGGACTTGTCGGTTATATTGATTCTGACTTAACGATAACGATGACGGACTGTTACAACACAGGTTCCATATCGGCAACAAAAACATCATCATCATACGTAGGCGGACTTGTTGGCTGTGCTGGTAATGGTCCAACGATAACGATGACGGACTGTTACAACACAGGTAACATGTCAGCTCTAAGCACAGGTGGACTTATCAGCTATACGGGTAGTGGTTCAACGATAACGATGACGGACTGTTACAACACAGGTAACATGTCAGCTCTAAGCGCAGGCGGACTTCTCGACACTATTGCTGGTGGTATTAGTTCAACGATAACGGTAACGAACTGTTACAACACAGGTAATGTATCGTCATCATCAACCGCAGGCGGACTTATCAGCAGTATTGGTAGTAGTAGTAGTTCAACGATAACGGCAACGAACTGTTACAACACAGGTAATGTATCGTCATCAACAGCATCAGAATCATCCGTAGGCGGACTTGTTGGCTTTAGTCATAATATAATGATGACGAACTGTTACAACACAGGCAACATATCATCATCGACAACATCATTATCATATAATTCATCCGCAGGCGGACTTCTCGGTCGGGGTTATTCAACGTTGACGAACTGTTACAACACAGGCGACGTAACATCAACGGCAACTACAACATCATACGCAGGCGGACTTGTCGGTTTTGACGGTACATTAGAGATGACAAACTGTTACAACAGGGGTGACGTAACATCAACGGCAACTACAACATCATCATACGCGGGCGGACTTGCTGGCATAGCAGCCGATGGAACGATAACAAACTGTTACAACATAGGAACTGTGTCAGGATCTACAACCTTATCTGGAGGTATCGCAGGATTATCAGACTTAATTCAAATATTTAACTGTTATTTCCTCGATGACGGCACAGAATTAAAGCTCATAGGCAGTTCCACAAATACAAAAATTGATGACAATACTGTAACAGCCAACCCTTCTGGTTCTTTGAGCAAAATGGCTTTGCAGAACAAGACGTCATACAATGATGGAACAATTGGAACCGTGAAGGGATGGGACTTTGCAAATATTTGGCACATGGTCGGCAACGGGAATTCAAACGATGGATTCCCACTTCTCAGATCATTGGTTATCAGCGTACAACCCAAAGATGTTGTCTCTGCTAACGTAGCCAATAATGTGTTCTCAATCAGATTGAGTTTTGATTCGGGATTTGCGGACCTTCAATGGCAGAAGAAGGTAAACAATGATTGGAATAACATACAAGGAGAGACGAATACAACGTTTACGACCAATGCACAGAATGAATTCGGAGATGAATTCCGTTGCAAGATAAAACTCCAGGATGGGACGATTTTCCTTTCCGGATCAGCATTCCTGCTAAAAGCAAGCATCGATGACCCTGGAACGGATGATCCGGGCACAGACGGTCCCGGTGACGAGGATGGCAATGGTAACGGCGGAGACGACGGTGACGACAACATGATGTTGTACATCGGCATCGCCGCAGTGGCCGCGGTCGCTGTGATCGGCGTTGTTTACTTCATGTTCATCAGGAAGCCGTAAACATCAACACACAAAAGAGGGGCGGACGGTGACGTCCGTCCCTGAATTTTCTTTCTTGGTCATTTTTTATACTTTCAACGATATCGCAATCACATATGGATTCCGTGATAAGGATGTGCAACGTCTCCGTCGTACGTGACGGTTCGAGGATCCTTGATTCAATAGATCTTGAGATCAACGGCGATGAAAACGTTGCAGTGATCGGCCCCAACGGTTCCGGAAAAACGACGTTGATCAAACTGCTGAGAAGCGACATCCTTCCGTATTATGACGAGAACGTTCGAACAGAATTCAAACTGTTCGGAATGGATCGTTGGAATCTGTTCGAACTCAGAAGCAGGCTCGGTATCGTCTCCATGGACCTTCAGTCCGCCTTTTCCGAGACGGCCGTAATTCGAGACGTGATCCTCTCGGGATTCTTCAGCAGCATGGACGTTTACAGAAATCATTCCGTCACCGATGAGATGAGGGAAACGACAGAAACTATAGGGAAAATCATGGGACTCTCTGATAAGATGGACAGGGAGATAGGAAAGATCTCACTCGGGGAGATGAGGCGTGCCCTCATCTCCAGAGCCCTTGTCTCCGGGCCGGAGATGCTGGTTCTCGACGAACCGATGACCGGACTCGATATCAGCATGAAAGTCAAGTTCCGGAATATGTTCGATACGCTCATGGACAACGGTATGAGGATGGTCATGATCACGCACGAGCTCGAGGACATCCCGTCAGGCGTATCCAGAGTCGTTATGATCAAGGACGGACGCATATTCGCGGACGGTCCGAAGGAGGAGATTCTTACATCAGAAACCGTCAGTAAACTGTACGACATGCCGGTGAACGTCGAATGCCGTAATGGATCGTATCATATGTACGGTGACCTGAAATGAAAATTTGCGAACGATGCGGAACGGAAGTATTTGATGACGAAACATTCTGTCGTCGTTGCGGATATGATGGAATAATGTTGAATTTCTCAGATTCGTATGTACGACCGAAGAAGAACGACCGTATGATCGCAATAATGCTTGCGATCCTTCCGGGGTTGGTGAACGTATTCGGCCTGGGACAACTTTATCTCAAACGCTATATCCGAGCTGGGATATTCATCACACTGACGATCATTATGTATGTTGCCAGTTTCTATCTGGACGATAGTTGGCAGACGGCTTTCACTATAGCCATCATGTCACTGTTTGTCATTCAGTCAGTGGACGTGTTCATGCTCACTTCCGATAGAAACCTGTAAAGTGACTGACAAAGATTTAAAGGACGGCCTGATATAGTTAACACGATGTCTCAGGACTGGACCGAGAAATACAGACCGACGAATCTTAACGAAGTGGTCGGAAATCCGAAAGCTGTAAGCGATCTGAGAGCCTGGGCGACAGCATGGAACAACTCCAAACCCTCAAAAAAAGCTGTAATTCTGATGGGCGACCCCGGTATCGGAAAAACATCGGCGGCGATTGCATTGGCCAAAGAGATGGAGTGGGGTCTTGTGGAGATGAACGCATCCGACCAGAGGAGCGGTGACGCCATTCGTTCAATCGCTCTGAAAGGAGCATACTTCAACACATTCTCCGCAGACGGCGGATATCTTTCAGCCAAGGACGGCGGAAGAAAACTCGTTGTACTTGATGAAGCAGACAACCTGTTCGGTCGGGAGGATAGAGGTGCATTGCCTGCAATAAACGAACTGATACGTGAGACAAAACAACCTGTCATATTGATCGTGAACGATTTCTATGCATTGAGCAAGAAGAGCGCTGCGATCAAGACGGAAACGTTACAGATATCATTCATGCGCCCCAAGACGGAGACTATAATCAAAGTTCTCAGAAAGATCGCGACTGCAGAAAATGTGGAAGTGGAGGATAGTTCACTGAGAGTAATGGCCGAAAACTCTAACGGAGACCTCAGAGCAGCTGTAAGGAATCTGGAATCACTGGCCTTGGGAAGGAGTACGATCACTGAATCGGACACGAACAATCTCTCGGACCGTCTGGTGAAGAAGAACATATACGATCTTATGAACGCAACGTTCAGGAAGAATGAGGCTCTGGAAGCAAGAAGGCTGATGAGGGATGTTGATGAAACCCCTGATCACATAATGCTGTGGATGGATGAGAATCTTCCGCATGAGTACAAGGATCCGGGGGATCTTGTACGCGGTTACGAAAAACTGTCCAAAGCCGATATCTTCCTCGGACGTGTGCATCGCCGTCAGTATTACGGAATGTGGTCTTACGCCGGGGACATGATGTCCGCCGGTCTTGCGACGGCGAAATTCAGTAAAATAAAAAATGTGGAAAGATTCCGTTTCCCGATGTATCTGATGAAGATGTCCCGCAGCAAAGGAGTCCGTGCAACCAAGGATTCGGTGTGCATGAAGCTCGCGGTGATGATGCATACATCCACGAAACGTATCTCGCAGGATGTTCTTCCGGCATTGAAGGAGATGCTGAGGAATGATGCGGAATTCAGGATATGGGTAGTGAATAACGCTGACCTTGAAGCGGAGGAACTGGCATTCATATTGAACGAGAAGATCGACTCACGTATCGTCAAGGATGCCGTCAAAGGCGTTGTGGAACCTCCGGCCGTGGTGGAACAGGTGGAAAAGAAGGTTGTGAAACCGGAGCCGTCGAAGGCACAGAAGAGCCTCTTCCAATTCTAGGTGATCCAATGGACCAGAGATATCGGGAACTATTGACGAAGCAGCAATACCGTCTTCACAACGACCATGCTGCCGTCAAACTGTGTCATTGGATGAGACAGAGCCTGATATACGGACGCAGCTGCTACAAACAGGACTTCTACGGGATAAGCAGTCACCGCTGTCTGCAGATGACGCCTGCCATCAACGAATGCGATCATATGTGCCAGTTCTGTTGGAGAATACAGGAACACGACTTCGAGGTGAAGGAATGGTCGGAACCCAAGGAGATGTTGGACGCACTGATCGCACACCAGCGGAAACTGATAACGGGATTCAACGGTGACGATCGATGCAGTGTTGAGAAGTACAACGAATCCAAGGAACCGAACATGGTCGCGATATCACTTGCCGGTGAACCAATACGTTATCCGTATCTTTCAGACTTCATCAAGGAATGTCACAACAGGAACATGATGACGTTCATGGTCACCAACGGCACATATCCGAAGGAACTGGAATCATTGGACGTACTTCCGAGACAATTGTACGTAACGGTCGCGGCACCTGACGAGACGATATACAAAAAAACATGCAGACCAAAGATAACCGACGGATGGGGGAGGATAATGAAGACATTGGACCTTCTTCCGTCACTTGACACGAGGACGGTGATACGTCACACGCTCGTGAAGGACATGAACTTCGGTTGGGTGGATGAATACGGAAAACTCGATAAACGCGGTGATCCTGATCTGATAGAACCGAAAGGATACGTATTCGTCGGAGGTTCTCGACAACGATTGTCCATGAGCAACATGCCGAAGCACGAGGAGATACTGGACTTCTCTGAGAAACTCGGCGACATCGTGGGAATGGAAATATTAAAACAGAAACCGGACAGCCGTGTCGCATTGTTGGGAAAACCCGGTACCGAGACTGACGTTATGAAGTTGTACGGAATAAAATAAAAGGGAAATGAAAGAAATTTATTCAGAAAGTTTTCCTATGTATGCGTCAGCATCCGTCGGCTCTCTTTCCTTTCCGCCGAAATATGTGGCTGACGACACCGTCGGAAATTTCGCAGTGATCTTTTTCAGCTGTTCCTCTGCCTTCTCGCCCGTGAATTTGCAACAGACGAAAAGCTCTACCTTCATTGACGACAGATCGTTGGATTCAATGAATCTGACCATGTGCTTGGAGAGTTTTCCTGCGTATACGCCACTGCCGAGTACGAGCCTGTCGTACTGTCCGATGTCGGTTACGCCGTCTTTGACGCTGTACAGGTCTGCCGATATCTTATCGGCAATGTATCCTGCCATTTTCTTTACAGTTCCCGTTTTGGAAGCGTAGATCACTGCTGTTTTCATGGAAATTCCTCAGAGTTTCTTTCCGACGGCCTTGGCCTTTGTTATGAGATCTTTGTCTCCCGCAGCAACATTCGGAGGTCCTCCGCCTGCAAGGACGAGCCTGTCCACAAGTGTCATCTTCATAAGATTGACGAATGCGCCTTCCATTGCTGTCGCGACCTTTTCCGCCGCGTCCACACCGGAACCGCATGTTACCACGGAAACGATCTTCTTCCCGCCGTCAATGAATGAGGAAAAGTCCATGCCGAACAAGGAGTATGTACGGTCCTGGAACATTCTGAACTGCGCGGACGGCTGACCGAAGTATATCGGCGAACTCACTACAACCGCTTCCGCAGTCTTTATGTCTTCCAGAAGGGCAACCATCTCATCCTTCTGAACGCATTTTCCGGATTTCTTACATCCCATGCAGGCCTGACAGCCAACGATCTTCATCTTGTTCAGATTGTATTTTTTCACAGCCTTGCCGTTCTCTTTCGCACCTGCGAGCACTGCATCCACTATCGTCTCCGAGTTCCCGCCGGATCTCGGACTTCCTATTACTGCGATTACTGCCATAGTTATACCGTGAACTGAATCGTCAGATGAGGATATTAATCTTTGTTAGTAACATTTTTATATCTAGTATCATAATGTTAGTTATATGAAGAAAGTCGTGGAAAAAACCAGGTTCGACTGTGCCATCGATGCGACGATGGCCGTCATCGAGGGAAGATGGAAATCAACCATTCTCTGCAAACTCGTTATGAAAGGAACGTTACGTTTCAACCAGCTCCTGAAGGACATGGATGGCGTTTCACCTAGAATTCTGACGAAACAGCTCAGGGAGATGGAACGCGACGGACTGATCGAAAGACGCGAATACCCTGAAGTACCGCCGAAGGTGGAATACTCCATAACGGCCAAAGGACGCAGTCTCGGACCGATACTTGTGGAAATGTCCAGATGGGGTCTCAAGAACCTCATGACCAACATGGTCATGATAGATGAGACGATCAAAGTACCAACGGAACACGGACTTTCCAAGAGCAGTTCGTAATTACAGTTCTTCGACGTCGGATATGTACATCAGCGGATAGTTCAGATCCTTCATGTAACGCATTTCCGCCGTTACACGTACATTCTCGATCTTTATCGACAGTTTGACGTCAAGCATATTGCCTGTCAGAGACATGTAACCGTATTCGTCGGTCTTGGGACGGAAGACGCTTCTGTCTATCGTGACCTTTACGCTATCCACATAAGGTTGGACGAGAACTCCCTGTTCTATCGACCTCTCTAGGATGTCTATGCTTGAGAGATCCACGGGAACGCCCACAAACTGGTGGTATATCGTTCCCATCTTGATGCCTGCTTCGAACATTGCACGTTCTTTCACACTGCATTCGAACATGGATGCTGCCTTCTCTTCCCTGTTCTCCATGATTCCATGATGATGAATTTGATAATTAAATCAGACGGTACGGATTGTTACAAATGACAATTACTTATTACATTCAGCGCATAGTTTTATAAGTACGACGGATAATGATAATCTGTAGGAAGTGTTAACGGTCCCCGAAGGGACCGGGTGCTGTTAACGCGGCACCAGCGCGATCGTTCGTTTAGTGAACGTCTAGGTCGATAATGACCACGACATCTCAAGGATGACGACAATCCTAATTCGGATCCAGCCGAATCGGTTGTGCATTTATACACCTCCTACGGGGCATGGTTCCGAACCGGCTGTGAGGGTTAGTCGCGACCGGTTCAGACTTCCCAATACCACAGCATCCAGTCTATTTTTTTCACTGTGTGAATAGCAGCATTATTACAGTTAATATTACATCCAAAATCCACTGAAAAACCGCGGACGCAAAGAGCAACGTTTTTATCGTAACTGACAATAATCCAGATGATGGATGACCTGAGAAAACGCATCGCAAAACTCAAGAAAGAGAGGAATGCACTGATATTGGTGCACAATTACTGTCTTCCCGAAGTTCAGGAGATCGCCGACCATATAGGTGATTCATTAGGTTTATCTATTCTAGCTTCCAAGGCTGACAATGACGTTATCGTATTCTGCGGCGTATCGTTCATGGGCGAGAGTGCAAAGATTCTCAATCCCGAGAAAACGGTACTGATGCCTGAAAAAGAGGCATTGTGTCCGATGGCATCCATGTGCGATCTCCGTGCATTGGCGAAATACAGAGCGACACACCCCGGAACCGCAATCGTAGGTTACGTCAACAGTACCGCAGACACAAAATGTGAAATGGATTTGTGTTGCACATCATCGAATGCTGTGAAAGCAGTAGCGTCCCTGAAAGAGGAAAGGGTATTGTTCGTTCCTGATCAGAACCTAGGTTCATACACGTCATCCAAACTTCCTGAGAAGGACATCATACTGTGGGACGGATACTGCCCGACACATCACGCAATGACACCGCAGATGGTCTCAGACCTTAAGGAAAAATATCCGAAATCAGTGGTGCTGGCACATCCTGAATGCAGACCGCCCGTACTTGAGATGGCGGACTATGTCGGATCCACAGAAGGCATGTTCACGATGGTTCGTGAATCCTCGGCGAAAGAGTTCATTGTCTTCACTGAAGAGGGTATGAGATACCGTCTCGAGAAGGAGAATTCCGAGAAGAAATTCCACTTCCCATACGGCGCGATATGTCCGATGATGAAGATGACCACATTGAGATCAGTTCTGAGGTCATTGGAGAACATGGACCATGAGATCGTCCTGTCCAAAGAGATCATCGAGAAAGCTTCAATTCCATTGCAGAGAATGATAGGGATAAAATAACCGCATCCGCATTACGGAAATGAGGAAAGCGCCGGATGAAGATAATTTTCATGCTGAACGGTGATGAGCCCTATGAGTGCTGACGGCCGCCTCACATCACACATTCTGACGAACGGTTCATGTAATCCACGAATTTGCTCAATTTCATGCCATCCTTCCATCTCATTACGTAGTTGCCGTTGCCGTTGACCTCGATCTTTGGCACACGTCTCTGAAGTAGCCCCATCTTTCCCTTGAGTTCTATTTCCATCGGCAGGATGAATATTCTCCAGGGATCGCCTTTCTTACCCTTGAGTCTGAATGCGTATATGGGGATCACCGAAGAACGTGCACATTCATCCATCATCTTGTCCGCTTGCTCGGTCAATCTGATGTTACGGCTGAAATGCATTACTTCCTCGGCGGAACTTTTCACTTCTATCGGAAATGAGAAATCCCACCTGAGTGCAACAAGATCGACCCCCAGGGATCCAGCGGCCCTGATGACGATGAACGGATTCATAGGAATGGAGGTGAATGCTGATCGTTCGATATCGTCACAGGTCTTGACCATTTTGACAATTGCCTTTTCTTCTCCTTCGAGGAGGTGTTTCAACTCCCTCTCGTAGATGCTGCCGGTCTGGGTTGCCATCTTATCAGATGAAAAATTGTGTAATCGATATATAAGTAAAAGTAGGGGAGGTCCCCGAAAGTAACCGAAAGTGAGTTTATGGGGAAAGTCTGCTGAGATCCCTCGGGAAGAGGATGGATTCACGTATGTTCGGAAGGTCCAGCATCTTCACCAGAAGCCTCTCGATACCGATGCCCCATCCGCCGTGCGGAGGCATTCCGTATTTGAACGCATCAGTGTAGAACGTAAAACTCTCCGGGTCAAGTCCTTTCTTCCTGATCCTTTCCACGAGAACATCATATCTGTGTTCCCTCTGACCGCCGGAGGATATCTCCTGTCCTTTGTAATCAAGGTCGAACGAGAATGAGTATGGAGTTCCGTCCTTTTCCATGATGTAGAACGGTTTCTCCGCTTCCGGATATTCCGCTATCCAATAGAGATCCTGACCTTTCTCCGACATTATGTCTCCTATCGCCTTTTCACCCTCGGTTCCAAGATCGTCACCATCTTTGATCTCAAATCCTGTTTTCTTAAGCATTGATATGCAATCCGCATACGTAAGTGTGGGATACGGCGCTTTCTGAACGATTACTTCTTTGCCAAGGAGGGCCAGCTGTTTTGCTCCCTTCTCTTTTAATCCTTCGAGTACATGGTTGATGATCTTCTCGATCATTCTCATCACATCACCCATGTTGTCTATCCATGACATCTCACCGTCGAACGACATGAATTCCGTGACGTGACGGTTGGTGTTCGAGTGTTCCGCACGGAATGCAGGACCGATCTCATAAATGCGGTCCAAACCGGTGGACATGAGCATCTGTTTGTACAGTTGCGGTGATTGTGCCAGATATGCATCTTTACCAAAGTAGTCTAATTTGAAAAGGGTTGCTCCGCCCTCTGCTCCCGATGCCACGATCTTTGGTGTGTTGACGTTGATGAAACCGTTCTCCTGCATCGCCTCGCTAATCAGATTCACCATGATCGACTTCAGTTCAAAAATCGCCCTAATCTCGGGTTTTCTGAGGTCCATGAACCTGTTGTTGAGACGTGTGTCCATTTCCACGTTGACTTTATCGATGACTCCCATCGGCAACGGGACTCCTGCTTCGGAATAAACTTCGCAACCTGACGGAATCAATTCCAATCCCAATTCGGTCTGATTGCTCGCCTTGACCTCTCCGGTTACTGCAACGACAGTTTCACGCGGCAACGTCGTCAGTTTGTCGAACAGTTCCGGTTCGATCTTCTTCTTTGGTAACGTCAGTTGAATCGTCCCGTATCTGTCCCTGAGCACAACGAACGATATTCCTCCCAGATTCCTGGTGTCCTGAATCCAGCCTTTCACTGTCACGATACCGTCGTCTGCTTTTATCGTCCCCGAATCCTTCTGCGGAGCATTCATGGACGCTTATCTGAATCCGAGATAAAAACATAATCCCTTTCTTTACTGCGTTAATTGAAAATATGCCTTGATTTTTGCGTGCAGGCGCCCTTGTCATATTCATGTGTGCGCAATAGGTTATTATATGAGGCTTACCAATAGGACCAAAAAATCATTTGAGTAGTGAATGAACATGGCAGAAAAAATCACAGTTTCAGTTATCAAAGCAGATGTCGGTTCGGTCGTAGGTCACTCAAGACCGCACCCGGCGATGATGGAGAAATGCCACGAGGTACTCGCGGACGGCGTCAAGCAGGGTCTGCTCGAGGACTTTTACGTTACACGTGTCGGAGACGACATAAACCTCCTTATGTCCCACTACAAGGGCGAAGGATCAAAGGACATCCACGGACTTGCATGGAATGCGTTCATGGAAGCGACCAAGATCGCAAAGAAGATGAAGCTCTACGCCGCAGGCCAGGACCTTCTGACAGATGCATTCAGCGGAAACATACGCGGTGCAGGACCCGGATCCGCTGAAATGGAATTCGAAGAGAGAAGCTCAGAACCCATGCTCTTCTTCATGGCCGACAAGACCGAGCCGTCAGCATATTCACTTCCGTTGTCAAGGATATTCCTTGACCCGTTTACGACGACCGGACTGGTCATAGACGCAAGGGCAAAACTCGGATTCGATGTGGAGATACACGACGTTCTTGATTCCAAGAAAGTCATCATGTCCTCACCCGAGGAAACGCTCAGCATACTGTCCCTTCTCGGAGACACCAGCCGTTACGCAATCAAGAGAGTGTTCAGCCGCGTAAAGGGCATAGGCACCGCCGCTGTCGTCTCAACGGACAAGTTGAACATGACCGCCGGCAAATACGTAGGAAAAGATGACCCGGTATGCATATGCCGTGCACAGTCGGGTCTTCCCTCAATGGGTGAATACCTGCAGCCGTTCATGAACACGATGCTCGTCGCAGGATGGATGAGAGGCTCCCACTACGGTGCATTCTACCCCTGCGCAGTTGACAAATCTGATCCGACATACTTTGACGGACCTCCGAGAATATGCTGCATCGGTTTCCAGCTCAACGATGGAAAATTCCAGGGAATCGAACCCCTCGGATCCAAGGCTGGAACGCACACCCCGATAGACTTCTTCGAGGGTGCAGAATGGGATTACGTACGCGGAAACGCGATACGCGCAAGCAAAATGATCCGCGGACACGGTCCGTTCATGCCTGCTGTCCTCGGCCCGGAAGAGATGGAATACACATCCCGTCCGGAAGTCCTGAAGCAGCTGACCTCAAGGTTCGAAAAGCTCGATGATGAGAAATCAACATCGAAGCTGTCAAGCAAGAGGGCTGAAGTTGAATAGACTTGCACGCCCTGTCATCGTCATCAACTTCAAAGTCTACCGTGAGGTAGAAGGTGCCAATGCACTCGAGATGGCGAGACTGTGCGAAAAGGTCTCCAAAGAGTCCGGAATAAGAATAGCGGTATGTCCGCCCATGACGGAACTGGGAACAGTTTCCAAAGGCGTGAACATTCCTGTGCTGGCACAGAACACTGATGCGCATGCACCCGGTTCGTCAACAGGATGGATCACGCCTACAATGGTCAAATCCACCGGTGCGGTCGGAACACTGCTGAACCATTCCGAACACAAGTTGGAAATGCGTGTGATCGGTGAAACTGTCGAACTCTGTAAGAGTGCAGAACTTCTGACGATGGTCTGCGCCGATACGACAGCAACTTCAGTCAAGATCGCGGCGTTCAATCCCGACTTCATTGCAGTGGAGCCGCCGGAACTTATCGGCGGAGACATCTCTGTAACCACGGCCAATCCGGGAATAGTCGAAAAGACTGTTGATTCCGTTAAAGCGGTGAACAAACACATCTCCGTCCTCTGCGGCGCAGGTGTGAAAACCGGCAAAGATGTCAGTATGGCATTGGAACTCGGTGCGGACGGTGTGCTTCTGGCATCAGGCGTCGTCAAGGCGAAAGAACCGGAAGCTGCACTCAGAGACTTAATCAAACACCTTTAATCTTTCAATTTTAGTTTCATTTACATGTAACTGTAGTGTTTATAAACAACACAACACGATATCTTCTCCATGAAGGGGATCCGGGTTGTTGCGGCTCTTGTCGTCATCGCACTCATATTCACATTTCCTGTATCAGAGACCGAAGGGTCCGTCGACGACCCGATATGCCTCTACGAGGTATTCCCCATAGGCTCTTCCGAAGGTTTCGCACTCCTGAATTATTCCACGGAAGAGATTGATCTGAAAGGATACACCGTTAGTGATAATGTCGGTACCGTCACGTTCACGTCATCCCTTAAACTACAGTCCGGCAGTGTCATCACAATACTCAAAAATACGCCAGAATCGTGGTACAAGCCAGATAATGTCGTGATCATAGGTACCAATGGCGTCACACAGAAGAGTTTCGCACTCAACGATACCGGAGACCGCGTTATCCTGAAGAACAGCAGCGGTGCGATAGTGGATGCGTTCGTATACGGAAACGGAACGCCAGATGGAGGGTGGAACGGCGATAATTTCCAGAAGATCAATAAAAACAACCTTGCGAGACGTACGTCGGCGATAGATACGGATTCTGCCAAGGATTGGACGCTCATAGTCCGCGGACGTACATCCCTCCAAACGGAAGAATTCCAAGCGGATGTCGTACCATTCGTCCTTCCTGATTCGAAAGGCGTGGAGGTCATCGATGCGCTCATGGAAGCTGACGAAGAGGTCCTTATTTCCATATATCT
>JGI994J12354_10000175_pt1 | contig 62398 bp, 59 predicted proteins | sample IntmicLarv3ML3BL_FD_12354 | JGI IMG/M metagenome (IMG submission 12354) | reverse complement strand
CATGGGGATTCGAACCCCAGTTCTTGGAATGAAAATCCAATGTCCTAGACCGGGCTAGACGATGGGGACCTATCCAAATTAAAGCACGTCATATTGATTCTTATTTTTCAACTTGCAAGCTTTTTTTTGCAGTTTTTTCATTTTTATTTCTCTCCTATAAAAATCAGCTGAAAAATAGAATTCACCTGTTAATATCAAAGGAAGATCACCCCTCAATCCATAGCGATAGTTTGACGACAAGAGAAATTCACAAATCCCTACTTCACACAAAATTCTTTCGCGCTGTGAAATGAGTTTATGCGCAGCGATTTTCTTGTCGCCAGACTGTCACTACACAAGAAATAAAGAAAATGCAAATATATCTAAAGGTTTTTGAAATAGAATTTCGCAAACGAAATCGAAATCGATAGTCAACAAATTAAGATATCTATCCTTAAACTAAAATCAAAGGACGAAGCACATCTCTTCCAAACTTTAAAAAGCTTTAAAAAAATCGCCACACGGAAGACTAAAATTCAATTCTTCATTAAGTAAAGTCGATTAAAATGCCCAGCCTTAAATGCAATAACAAAACGCATCAGAAATTTTAAAAGTTCTTCCTTAAACCAGAACCAAAGGACGTAGTCCGCCTCTTTAGAACTTTAAAAAGCGCGCCCGGCAGGAGTCGAACCTGCAACCTTCTGATCCGTAGTCAGAAGCTCTATCCAATTGAGCTACGGGCGCGTGTGCAAAGTAAATTCGCGATTGAATAGAAACGAAATTTTAAAGTAGACCGCCCGAGATTTGAACTCGGAACCAATTGCTTAAAAGGCAACTGCTCTACCATTGAGCTAGCGATCCATTTATTAAATAAAGTAAGTGAATCTATGTTTACTTCTCTCTTTGGCAAGCTTTTTTTTATATTTTTTTTTACTCTTACAAATAAAACAAAAGTTCTTGAAAGTTCTTTTCAGAGTATCTATAAATTTTTGCAATTATATGAAAACAATTAATATTATACTTATGGGGGGCCTTGTTACTTTGTTAGCAGGGTGTCAAACTTCAACGTCGGAAAATCTTACTGGGTATGTGAATCCCTTTATAGGAACTAGTGTTAAAGATGATGGGCATACTTTTCCTGCTGCCACATTACCAAACTCTATGGTCCAAGCTGGTCCTGACACTGGACTCTTTGGTTGGGAGTACTGCGCAGGATACAAGTATGAAGACGATAAAATTTTGCACTTTAGTCAAACACACTTAAGTGGACCTGGCTCTATCGACTTAGGCGATATCTGCATAATGCCTTTCACAGGTACTTCGGAACGCAAGAGCTTTGAAAGTAAGTTTAGTAAAGCAAACGAGAAAGCTAGCCCTGGCTTTTACAGTGTGATTTTAGATGACGCAAAAGCTGCTGTTGAAATCACAGCAACAGAACGCGTTGCATTGTATTCAATAAAGTACCTTGATAACGACGGCAAACTTTTCTTAGACTTGCAATCTGGCTTGAGCTTTGGTCCAGAAGCTATGCGCAAACGCATACTTGAGTGCGAAGTTACTATTCACGATGAATACACAATCTCTGGCTATATGCGCGCGCGCATGTTGATTCCAGACCGCAAGCTTTTCTACTGCATCAAATTCGACAAACCTATCTTGAATAAAATCGAACTTCCAAAGACTCACGAAGAAGAAAAAGCACCTCGCTACATTTTAGATTTTGGAGTCAAGAAAGACGAAGTTTTGAATGTAAAAATTGCTCTTTCAAATGTCAGTCAAGAAGGCGCGTTCAAAAATATGATTGCTGAATTACCAGACTTTGACTTCGAAAGAACAAAGATAGAAGCTGACAAAAAATGGAATGATGTTTTGTCTAAGATTATAATAGATGCTTCTGATGAAGAAAAAACTATTTTCTATACATCAGTGTACCACTCATTGATGCATCCAAATAATATTGCGGATTCAGACGGCACATTCCGTACTCCAAGCAACGAATTCAAAGTTTCTGAAAACAAAAAATACTTCGGAACATTCAGCTTGTGGGACACTTTCCGCGCAGCTCACGCTCTTTACACAATCATCACTCCTTATAACGTGAACGACTTTGTGAACTCTATGTTGATGTACTATGACGCAAATAATATGCTTCCAAAAATGCCTTGGTACAACAGCGATATTTTCACTATGATAGGTGTTCATTCTATCAGCGTTTCTGTTGAAGCTTCGCAAAAAGGCTTTGATGGATTCGACAAAGAAAAACTTTTAGAAGCATCTGTTGAAACTCTCAATAAAAAACGCGAATACAATAGCGTAGGCAACAACACTCAGTGGGAATCTTGGGAAGATTACCCTCTCTACGAAAAGCTAGGCTACTATCCTTTTGATGTGTTGAAAGTAGAATCCATTTCTCGTACTCTTGAAAACGCTTATAACGATTACTGTGTTGCTGTTCTTGCAAAGTCTGTCGGCAATCAAGAAGTGTATGAAAGATTTTCCAAACGCTCATTGAGCCATAGAAATGTTTTCGACCCTGTCGTAAAATTTATGCGCGGAAAAGATAGTCAAGGCAACTGGCGCGAACCTTTCGACCCAATGGAACTCTGCCACGGATACTCAAATGGCGGCGACTTCACAGAAGCAAATTCTTGGATTTATACTTGGCACGTTCAACACGATATTCCTTGGCTAATCGAGGCTATGGGCGGTAATGAAGCTTTTGTTGAAAAGCTAAATCTATTCTTCTCGATCCCATTCCCATCAGATGCAAAAACTTCTTTGACAAGTGGAGCAATTGGTCAATATGTTCACGGAAATGAACCAAGCCATCATATCTCTTATCTATTCTCCCTCGCAGGAGCGCCAAAGCGCACGCAGGAATTGGTACGTAAAATCTGCACAACCCTCTATCAAAATAGAACAGATGGTCTTTGCGGAAATGACGATTTAGGTCAAATCAGTGCTTGGTATGTGTTCAGCACAATGGGCTTCTACCCTGTGAACCCTGTATCTGCTGAATACGTTTTCGGTGCACCTCAGTTCAAAAAAATTGTTATAAATTTAGCAGATGGAAATACATTTAAAATCGTTGCTAAAGATTTGTCTGAAGAGAACAAATACGTAAAAAGAATTCTTCTCAATGGCAAAGAAGTAAAAACTCCTTACATCACCCACTCCCAAATAATGCAAGGCGGTACCCTCACATTCGAAATGTACTCAGATAAAAATTAAAAAATAGAAAAGTATATTTTAAAAAGGCGCATTTGTTAAATAATTTCTTATTTAACGAAATGCGCCTTTTTTTTAAATATAAATTTGATTTTTGTAATTAGGTAGCTGATACTTGTGATTATGGTATTAAAAAAATCGGCGAATATAGATTTGTTGTCGGGGAATTTTCCTGAGTATGAATTGCTTGATACGGGCGATAGACTCAAGCTTGAGCGCTTCAAAGATGTCGTTATTATTCGTAGTGAACCAAAGGCTTGGTGGAAGCCTTGCCTGCATAAGAGTGAATGGGCAAAAGCAAAGGCGAGATATTTTGATGACGACAAAAAAAATAGTCATTGGCAGTTTTTCTCGAAAGTAAATGCTCCTATTCTGGATTATAAAGGCATAAAGTTTGCGACAAAATTTATGGATGGCTCAAAGCATCTTGGAGTATTTCCAGAGCAAGAACCACACTGGGATTACCTTGCAAGCCAAGCAAAACCAAATGCATCCTTATTGAATCTCTTTGGATACACAGGCGCTGCCTCTTTAGTTGCCGCAAAAGCTGGCTATGAAGTTACTCACGTTGATGCTTCAAAGCCTTCAATCTCTTGGGCAAGACAAAATCAAGAACTAAGCGGACTATCACAAAAACCTATTCGCTGGATTATTGACGACGCTTTAAAATTTGCAAAACGTCAAGAGCGCAAAGAATCAAAATACGATGCCATAATTCTCGACCCACCAGCATTTGGCAGAGGTCCAAAAAACGAATTATGGAAGCTAGAAAAAATGCTCCCAGAACTTTTAGATGCGTGCTCAAAATTGATTTCAAAAAATCCAATTTGCGTAATTATTACGCTCTACTCTATCGACGCTTCTTCGATTATGGCAAAGAATATGTTGATGCAATATTTCCCTATGTTCAAAAATTTTGAAGCAGGCGAATTAGTTTTGAATCCCAAAGATGAAAGTATGCAATTACCACTTTCAATCTACGCAAAAGCTTTTTAAAAATAACAAAAATGAATTGGCAAAGATATAAAGATTACTCCCTAAACATAGATTCTCTCGGCTTTATGTTAGATTTTAGCCGCGTAAGTTTTGAAGAAAATTTCTTCAAATCTATGCAAACAAAAATGCAAAATGCATTCGATAAAATGCAAGAACTAGAATGTGGCTCTATCGCTAATCCTGATGAACAACGTATGGTAGGTCACTATTGGCTACGCAATCCTGATATTGCTCCTAGTCAAGAAATCGCTCAAGAAATTAAATCTACTCTTGCAAAAATTGCAGACTTTGTTGAAAAAATTCATTCAGGAAAAATTTTGTCTTCAAATGGAAAAGTTTTTAAGAATCTTCTTTGTATAGGCATTGGCGGATCTGCTCTTGGTCCAGAGCTCGTTGCAGAAGCTTTAGGCAATCCGCAAAAAGATAAAATGAAAGTCTTTTTCTTAGACAACACAGACCCTGACGGCTTTGATGTTGTATTCTCTAAATTAGGTTCTTCGCTAGATGAAACTTTGGTTTTGATAGCTTCAAAATCTGGCGGAACGCCTGAACCTCGTAATGCGATGTTAGAAACTATCTCAAAATTTGAATCTTTTAAAATAGATTATTCAAAGCACTTTGTCGTAACAACGGGCAAGAACAGCCAGCTATATAATTTTGCAAAAGAAAAAGGATTTCTAGATATCTTCCCTATGTGGGACTGGGTCGGCGGAAGAACTAGTGAGTTCGCTGCTGTTGGAATTTTACCTGCGGCTCTTCAAGGTATCGACACAAATGCAATGCTAGAGGGTGCCAAAATTATGGATATTGCAACTCGCGAAAATTCGATGCGTAAAAATCCTGCGGCAATGCTGGCTCTTGCTTGGTACTACTGCACAGATGGCTCGGGCAAAAAAGATATGGTGATTCTTCCTTATAAAGATAGACTCCTTTTATGCTCTCGCTATTTGCAACAGCTTATAATGGAGTCTTTGGGCAAAGAATTGGATTTAGATGGCAAAGTTGTAAGTCAAGGTTTGAGCGTTTATGGAAACAAAGGCTCAACAGACCAGCATGCTTTTGTTCAGCAATTGCGCGACGGTATCGACAACTTTTTTGTCACCTTTATTGAAGTTTTGAAAGATAGAGATTCTGCTGAATTTTTTGTAGAAAAAAACATAACTTCTGGCGACTACCTTCAAGGCTTTTTCTTAGGAACAAGACAAGCTCTTAGTCAAAAGAAAAGAGAAAACATAACAATTTCTCTTCTAGATGCTTGCGAGAAAAGCGTCGGCGCACTAATTGCTTTATTTGAACGAGCTACAGGGCTCTATGCATCCCTAATAAACGTCAATGCCTATCATCAACCGGGAGTAGAAGCTGGCAAAAAAGCTGCTAATGATATCCTCAAAATCAAGTCTCAAATAGTAGAATTCCTCGACCAAAATCAAGGATCTTTCACAGCCGAAGAAATCGCGCAAAAATTAAATCTTGAAAATGATTCAGAATTAGTATTTAAGTTATTGATACATTTAACAGCAAATCATAGGGCGCAATCAAATCGCGTAGATGATTCTTGCTTCAACAATACTTTTACTAAAAAAATATAAGGAAAAAAATGAAATTATTCTCCATCTCGTTAAGAGTAATAGCCGTACTCGGCGCCGCATTTTGCGTGTATGTATGGCTCGACACTAAAGGTATAATCAGTGAAGCAACAGGTCACATGGAAAAGTTAAGTGGCGAAACTTTGGTTGCTAAAGCTTCTAACGTTCCCGCATTAGTTGCTGAACGTAACAAGTTTAAAAACGAATTGGAAGCAGCTAACGAGAATATCAAAAAGCTCGATGCTAAACTCGCAGTTGCAAATTCTGACATCGACTCAGAACGTAAAAAGAATGTTCAAGTAAATTCTGACTTGGTTAAAAAGAATGCTGATGTTCGTTCTTTAACTGCAGATATCGAAAAATTGAAGAAAACTATTTCTTCTAAAGAATCTGAAATTGAAACTTTAAAAGCTGAAATCGTAAGAATGAAGTCAGCTTCAGACCCAATCGTTAACGAGCTTAAAGATAAAGTTGCAGCTCTCGAAGCTCAATTGGCAAGCGCAGAAGCTGACAAGCAAGCTGCTATAAAAGAAGCTGTTGAAGCTGCTATGGCAAACGTTTCTGAGGTTGTCGAAATCGACGCTGACGGTAACAAAGTTGTTCGTAAAGTTGTAAATAAAGCTCCTTATGTTGCAACTGGTGATGTTGCTAGCGTGTTGAAAGTTGATTTCAAAAATAAAGCATTCGTCATCAATCGTGGTACAGACAATGCTGTTGAAGCAGGTCAAAGAGTTCTTTTGAAGCGTGACGGCGTATTTGTTACAGAAGCTCTTGTAAGTGAAGCTTTCGCAAATATGGCTGTGTTGAATATCACAAATCGTGATGAAGGCTTGCCAGAAACTATTGCAATTGATGACCAATTAGAGCTATGTGCTCCAAGAGTTACAGAAGCTCCAGCAGCTGCAAAAGCTCAAGTTATCGCAGCACCTACTGATTCAGCAGATGCTGATAGTGATGAAGAATCTGTTGACGAAGAAGCTGACGAAGAATAATTTTAATGAAAGTTTTTGTAAAATATTTTAGTATTGCCCTTGCACTCTTTGCGCTGTTTGCACTGAGTGCCTGCGAGACTACTGAGGAGAAAAGAAAGCCTCGCAGACAAAGTAGCGGAGGTTCTTTACCTTGGTCGCGCCCTGCTCAATGGGAGGGTGGACTTCCAGGTATGGGAGGCTTAAATACTCCTAACCAATACTAGACAGTCTTACTATTTTTTCTTAATGCAATCACTTTGTGATTGCATTTTTTTTGCCTCTTATTAATTATGAACAGCGATGAAAAAATTATTAACTATTCTTCTAATTGTTTTTACACAACTTCTTGGTGCGCAATATAAATACGTAATCAACGAAGATGTGACTGTCATAAACAATGCTACTCAAGACTTCGTTGCCAATTTCTATATGGTAACTAACACAGTTTTGAATCAAAAGAGCTTTGATTCAAAAAGTTTTTCAGATGCCTTCATCTTTGGAACCATATCTTCAAACGACGTTTTTTCTCACTTAAAAGAAAAAGTGACTTCTTTAGAAAATGATGGATTCGTAATTTCTAAAAAAGATAATAATATTCTTGTCACCGCAAAAACTAGCGTGGGTGTTGCAAATGGCATTTATCAATTACTGCGAGAGCTTGGTGTTGGATTGGATTTAGGAGCTCAGTTTTACCCTAACAAGCTCAGCGATATCAAAGATAGCGCACATTCTAATGCTCTTAAAATTCGCGGATTTTTGCCTTGGTATAATTTTCTTAATAGCCCAACTACTTGGAATGAAATCGATCATCGCGCTTTTGTCGATGATACTATTCGCATTGGTGGTAATTTCATTGGCTTTCACACATACGACCAAGAACCTTTCGCAGCATTTGAAGATGGCGATAAATTGATTTGGGGTAATCGCCTTTTATCTACTAGTGGCAGACTCTGGGGTACTCATCCAATGAAAGTTCAAGACTATGGATTTGGAACTTCAAAGCTTTTTAATCAAGAATACTTCGGAGCAAAAACGACTGAAATTACAGATAAAAATAAAGCAATCATCGCTGAACAAAAAATTCTTACAGACGCGTTCGCTTATGCAAAAGAACGTGGAGTGAAAACTTGCATAGGTTTTGAAGTTTCAAAAAATCCTCTTGAAGAAAAAGAGATTCTGGAATTTTCAAAACGTCTGCGCCATATTCTAGATACCTACCCTACCGCTGACTATATATGGCTCTGGCAACCAGAAAATTGGGGCTATCCAGGATTTAATCCTCCTGAAGTAAGCAAGGGAATTCACAGCACTGTTCTCGCAAACTATGGCAAAGAACGTGCGAAAACTTTTGATAGAGTTGTGAATATAAAAAATGTACATCGCAACGATCAAAGCCTCTCCACAAGACATAAAGAGCGCGCTGAAGAAGCTACGAGACTCGAACAATATTCGCTTATTGCTCACAATATTTTGAAGGAATATAAAAATGCTCCGAAGCTCGTTATATCTGGCTGGGGCGGTGATAATAGACTTATCTCTGCTGAGTACTACGAAGGCTTAGATGTTCTTTTACCTAAAGACGTAATTTTTTCCTCCCTTGATTTAATCACACCTATCCCTAGCGTAGATAAAATTTATTCTGAACTTCCAGCCGATAGAGAACGCTGGCCTATTCCGTGGCTCGAGAACGATGGTGACCAATGGCAGCCACAACCTTATGTAAAAATCTATGAAGGCTTGATGAATAATTTGCTAGATGGCGGAAGTCAAGGCGTTGTTGGAATCCACTGGCGCACACGTTGTATCGCAGAAAATTTTCGCTATCTTAGCGACAGAGCTTGGAATACAAATTTAAGCTATGATGACTTCTACAATAACTATGTTCGTAGTTTGTATGGCGAGGAAAATCTTGAAGCTATGATTAAAATTCTTAAAGCTCTCGATAGCGATACAGCTTACAGATGGCTCGGCGGTAGAGGTCAAGTCGAGTGCGGACCTTTTGAATGGGGCGCTATCGGCAAAGACGAGTTACTTACAAAACTTCTTGATATCAAAAAACAATTAGAGTCTCTGGAATTTAAAAATCCTTATGCAAAAGAAAATATAAATTGGTTGCTATCTAGAATCAACTGGACTCTCGCTTATAGAGATATGCAAAAAGATGCCCTCGCTACTCAAGAATTTATTAAGCAAAACGATTTCAAAGCTGCTAAAGATGTTCTTGAATCAGAAACTTTCCCTAAAGCATTGCAGTCTTATGTTTTGCGTATGACTACTCGTGGCGAGTACGGAGTCTTGGCAACTGTGATTACAAAAGCTTACTACGATTGGTTGCAAATGTATTCAAAAGTTTGCGAAGCTTTGAATGTTCCTGTAAAGATTCCACATCAAATGTGGGAGAATGCTCCTGAAACTATAATTTTACCACGCCACTTTACCACCGTTGAAAAGGGCTCTGGCATTGAGTTTGAGCCTATAAGCATTGGCAATAAAGATATTTATTTATACTACAAAAAACTCGGCGAAAATAATTGGAAAACAAAAAAAGCAAAATCTGAAAACGATTCTTGGGTTAAGACTGTCGCTCTAGATACTGATGAAATTGGCGATAAAGGATTCGTATTTGCTTTCGATTTTAGCGATAAGAAAAAGAATGATTTTGTATTCACCCCAAAAGTAGTTGCTGTAACTTCTTCTCCAAAAAAATATACTCGCGAAACAATTGAATTCAAATTCGATAACAAAAATATCGATTTGAAAATAGAAGAAAAAAATAATTTCCCTGCATATCTAACTTGGAATAAAATCGAAAACGCAACCTACTATAAAGTATATGCAAATGATATCTTGCTAGGCACAACTCCGCTTGAATTCCTGCCTGATGCGACCCCATCAAAAGAAGTCACTTATAGAGTCGAAGCTATATACAAAGACAAAGTTGTTGCATCTTCAAAGAGTGTCACGCACCAAATGCCAGACATTGCTATCGAAGAAAAACCTGCTGCGACGCTAAGTTCACTGACCCTCCCTGCTGTGCGCATAGACATCGCAAAACCTACCGATGCTAACATAACTTCTTGCGCAATTTATAGAACTCAAGAAGGCGGCAAAGAGACATTAGTCACAACTCTTCCTATCAATACGATGGCACTTTTCACCTATGTCGATAAAGTAGATTTTGCAAATTATACTTATAGACTCACATTCATTAATTTCAGTGGAACAGAATCAAAAAATTCTTTCTCACAAAAAATTTCTCACGCACATAAAGCGCGCAATATCCTTTTGGATGAATCTTTAACTTCACGCCCTGAAAATGTAAAGTCTCAAAGCTTTCCAGAATTCACTCCAAATGGCGCAAAGTTCACTGAAAACTACATAGACTTCCCAAAAGTTAAAATCCCATTTAGGACTTCTTTTGGTCTTGAATTAGATTTTATCTGGGAAGGCAATAGTGCTATGCCTGTGTTAATCGGTAATGGCAGTCACGGACAAAAAGGTTTCTATATTCAAATTATGAATAAAAACCTTTGCATTGGCGGATCTTTTGGTTTTGAAATTATCAAGTACCCAATCAAAACTAACACTCCTTACAATCTCAGAATGTACTTCATAGGCACAGAGTTCATCTTCTATATGAACAATGAATATGTCGGTAGCTACAAACTAAAATCACCTATGATTGAAACAAACCTCCCCCTCCGCCTCGGTCACTACACAAACTTCAACGCAGGTAACAACACCCATAACTTCATCGGCACCACCAAAAACCTAAAAGTCTTTAATTTATAAAATAATAAAGAATTTTATTTTAAAAAGAGCATTTTATTAATAATTCTTATTAAATAAAATGCTCTTTTTGTATATATTTTTTCTTACTTACATATCTCTTTTCTAGGGGGCTTTTTGCCCCCTACCCCCCACGCAAAGGCTTGATCCGCCTTTGCAAACCGAGGCAAGTACGACTTGCAGCAAAGAGTTTACCAATGCACGTTGCGTGATGTCCGCGAAGAGAACGCTATGAATGCAAACCTAGTTTGCCTCCGAATGGCCTATGGAAGCAGGCATGCAAGGGCGAAACCATCCCTTGCTGGATTTAAAAGGCAAAGCCCTTTGTGGGTTGTAGGGCAAAGCCCTGCAAAAAAAAACAGATTCGCATCAAAATAGAAAAAATAATTATATACAAAAGGCGCATTTTTTTAATAAGTGCTTATTAAAAAAAATGCGCCTTTTGAAATGAAAATCTTATTTTCCTGTTTGGAGTTTGGTAGAGAGTTCGATTATATCTTTAGCGGATTTGTCGTGAAGAGTTTTGATGAAAGCTTCTTCGTTTGATTGGTTTTGAATCATTAAGAACGCGAGGGCTTGAGCGAATTTGTTTTGGTCATCAGGAGAGAGCGCCATTAGCATTGGAACGAGAGATTTGCTAAAAGTTTCTTTGCTTGTGCCGTTGATTTTTAGAGAGAAGTCGCTTTGATTGGGCGATACTTTTTTACCCATTTCAATAATTTCGTCTGCTGTCTTGTTGTGAAATTTTGTGCGCATTTCTTTTTCTGAAAGTTTGTTTTTCATTCCGTCAGAGACGATTGCCGCAGCCGCGTTTGATAACGCCTGAGATTTTTCAGGATTCATTGAAGATGCAATTGCAATAAAGCTTGCCGCTAAAGATTCGTCAGTAGTTGCGTCTATCTTAATAGGAGTTTTTTCTGTTGCGAATGCAAATTGCGAAAGAATTAAAAGTAGGAGAAATAATATGCGTGATTTCATAATTTGGATAGTATTTTTTCTGGTTCATAATGTCAATGAAAGCTTTGTTTGAAAAATATTTATTATTGCCATTTGCCCTGTGATTTGAAATTCTAAGCCAATTGAAAATGACAGAAGAAGAAAAAGTCATAGAAAAAACATCAATCTTATTGCATATCGCACTTAAGCTTTTTGCCGTGTTGATGTGGCTACACTTTATGACTTTGCGCGTACGAATTTCGGAAGAATCAAAAAAAGCAATCACTCGCGATGCACCAAGTATGATTCTCTTTTGGCATAATAGAATCTTGTTTATGCTTTTGATTTGCTCAACTATCAGGCGCAAACTAAAACTCAATGCACTAGTTAGCCCAAGCAAAGATGGCGCATATTTGATATCTTTCATGGAATTTTTTCGAGTTGTTGGCATTCGTGGATCTAGCAGAAAAAAGAGATTAGAATCTGCACTAAAAGTAATTGATTCTCTCAGAAAGAAAACAGACGTTGCGATTACTCCAGATGGACCTGTTGGGCCTAAATATGTTTTTAAAGAAAATTCTTTGCGCTTAGCACAAAAAGCAAATGCGCATATAACTTTTTTGCGCGCCTATCCAAAACGCTTTTGGAAATTTAATTCTTGGGATAATTTTATGATTCCAAAGCCATTTACGAGTGTCGAGATAGAATGCGAAACAATAGACTCTGTTGAGGAACTCGATAAAAAAGCTGAAAGCTTAGGGCTTAACACTACTGAATACGTAACAAAAATGCTAGGCGCCGACAGTAAAGAATAGCGCGATTAACATTGCGAAAAATACAATGTGTCTTTGCCTAATTTGATTTTGTCTGCTGACAAAATCTTTTTTTGAAATTTTTCAGACACAGCATTCGGTGCAGAATCTGAAAATATTTTTTCTGATATGTATACAAAAAAATAGTCTGTACTTTTGCTTTCTAAAAGACTTTTAAAAATTTCACTTCCACCTTCAATAAGAAGTGAATATATTTTCATTTCAAAAAGCTTTTCACTCAATAATTTCCAAAACAATTTTTCTTCACACCTTTTTGATGCGACTTGTAGAACTTTGATTTTATGTTTTTTTAACAAAGAAATTTTTTCTTTAGGTGAATCTAAATCACAAACAACAAAAGTTCTTGATTTAAATTTATCGCTAAAAAGATTGAACTTTTTTAAATCGCAATCAGCTACAAGCAAGCGCCTATCAAAGATTAAACGTGCTTTACAGGATTCTTTATTGCCTGCACGCACTGTTAATTTAGGATTATCTGAAAACAATGTTTTGCTTCCGACTCCGATTGAATCTGTCAATGCTCTTAGTTTATGCAGATGCACAGAAGATTCTTTACTGCTGATTTTTATTGGATTCCCCAGCTTTTTTGCAATCTTGAAATTTTTGCTCGCTGCAAATTTTGCAATCAATATTGCGTTCTTATTTTTTATGATGTGATTGAATATAAAATTCAAATCTTCACATTCTTTCTTTAAGACAGAATACCTAGCTGATATTTTGTGCTTTTTAAAAAAGTCTAATGAAGCCCCATTGTGAGCAGGATTAGGGTCTAAAGTGCCTATCACAATATTTTTTATTCCTGCATTTAAAATAGCTTCCGTACAGGCACCCGTGCGACCTTTCGTAGAACAAGGCTCGAGTGTTACATACATTGTTGCGTTTTTGCCAAGTGGCTTTTTTAGCTTTTTTATTGCAGATTTTTCTGCGTGCGCATCGCCATTTTTTTTATGATAACCTTGCGCAACAATTTTACCATCATCTACAATTACAGCACCTACCATTGGGTTCGGCGTAGCTTTTCCCCAAGCTTTTTTTGCAAGCTCGAGTGCCTTTGACATATAATATTTGTCATCAAAAATCATTTACGCAGTAACAAATGGATTACTTGTTTTCTCCCCACCAACACTTGTATCAGGACCGTGACCAGGAAAAATTTCAACATCGTCTGGCAATATGTATATCTTTGTTCTGATAGATTTTTGCAAGACTCCAAAGCTACCCGTTGGCAAATCGTGACGCCCTATACTATTGCAGAAAATTACATCCCCAACAAAAAGCTTTTTCTTTTCTTTGCAATAAAACATCACGCTTCCAGCACAATGACCTGGAGCATACAAGCATTCTAATTCCAAATCAGAAAATTTCAAAATCTGCCCATCTACTAAAAATTTATCTATCGTAAATGAAAGCATATCGCCAAATCCAAAATACGATTGCGCGCCTTCTATTTCAACAAATGGCTTTGTGTCTGCGTGCGCGTAAACTTGCGCACCTGTCTTTTCTTTTAACTCTGCACAATCCCACACGTGATCAAAGTGACCGTGAGTCAAGAGTATCGCAGTCAATTTTCTTGAATGCTTTTCCAAAAATGCAGGTATAGCCTTTGCAGCACCCTCTGGCGCATCTATCAAAATAGCTTCATCCGAATTCTTTGGAAATACCAAATACGCATTTACTCCCATCGACCCCAACTCAAAATTGTAAAATTTCATACACACATTTCTATATCGCACTCATCACTCTAACAAGAATTATTTATTTAAAAAAGATGAATTTGTTAAATAAGAAATTAATAAATGCACTTTCTTAAGTCTGAGCTTAAATTCAGAGGTAAAGCACGTAGTGCGCCTCTTTCGAAACTTTAAAATATACCCGGCCGGGGACTCGAACCCCGAACCAATTGATTAAGAGTCAACTGCTCTACCAATTGAGCTAGCCGGGCTTAATTTAAAGAGGACCAGCGTATGTTTTATAATTATTCTTGCAAGCAAATTTTTTGAGAATTTTTATTCTCGCCTTCAAAATAGCATCTTAGCGCAGGTTATTTTTTTCAAGATTGTAGCCTTCTTTTGTGTCTAAAATGTTCCATCCAAGAGAGGAAATTTCTGCGCGAAGAGAGTCCGCAAGTGCAAAATCCTTTGCTTTCTTTGCTTCTATTCTGCGATTTGCTAAATCAACAATCTCAGCTGGCGCATCAACTTTTTTCTCTTCAAGAGATTCAAAAGGAGTTATGCCAAAAGCGTAGAGAATAGAGCCAAGAGCCTTAGCATCACCTATCGAAAGTTTTTCTACTTTTGAAAATACTGTAAACAATTCGCCGAGAGCTTTTGGAATATTTAAGTCGTCGCAAAGAGCATCAAAAGTCTTTTCAAAAATAGTGCCTTCAATTTTTTGATTTGAATTTATGAAAGACAAAAATTCTTTCTCTGAAATATTGAGCTCTTTTAATGAAGAAATCAAATGCTTGTCGATTTTGGCAAGAGCACTCTTAGCGTCGTCCAAACCTTTGAAAGTAAAGTTTAATTGCTGCCTATAATGACCTGCAAGAAGAGCAAAACGCACTTGATTTGGCGTATAATTTTTTGCAATCAAATCGTCTAGAGTATAGAGATTTCCTAGACTTTTAGACATCTTCTGACTTTCAACCATTAAGTGTGCGCTATGAAACCAATGACGCACACAAGGCGAAATTCCGCTTGAACACTCGCTTTGAGCAATTTCATTTTCGTGATGTGGAAAAACTAAATCTATTCCACCTCCGTGCAAATCAAAAGAATCGCCCAAGTACTTTTTGCTCATAGCAGAACATTCTATGTGCCAGCCTGGACGACCTTTGCCCCATGGAGATTCCCAGAAATTCTCGCCATCTTCAGGCTTTGATCCTTTCCACAAAGCGAAGTCAGAAACATTTTCGCGCTCGTATTCGTCTGCAAGATTTTCTGTTCCTGCAGAGTTTGTTGTTTGAGTCGCCAAATTTTCTTTATCTAAATTAGAGAGCTTTCCATAGTCAGCGAATGCAGAAATTTTAAAGTACACACTACCGTCAGATGTCGCGTAGGCAAAACCTTTGTCTTGCAATGCTTTCACCATAGCAATTTGTTCAACGATATGCTCAGTTGCCTTCGGCTCTACGGTAGGAACAAGCATATTTAGCTTCGCACAATCTTGATGAAATTTATCTGTCCACTTCTGCGTAAACTCAGTAAGAGTCTGCCCTAGTTTGCGACTTTCGCGTATAGTTTTGTCATCAACATCAGTAATATTACGAACGTGATTCACTTTGACTTTCGCACACTCTAGGACTCTACGAAGAGCATCCTGTACCAAAAATGTACGGAAATTCCCTATATGCGCAGGTCCATAAACCGTAGGACCACAACAATACATCGCGAATTCTTTTCCGCTTTCAGACAATGTTTCTTTGTTTTTTGTTAATGTATTGTATGCTGTGATTTTCATTTTATTTTGTTGCGATTTTTTTTAATGTGAAAAGAATGAAAAGATTATGAGCGAAAATTTCAAGCTTGATATAAAATTTCGTCCGAGAAGAATGCGTCGCACGGCTCAAATGAGAGCGTTGAGTCAAGAGACTAACATTAATCTTTTGCAATTGATTGCACCTCTTTTTGTATCGGATGGCAAGAATGAAAATATAGATTCTATGCCAGAAATGAAGCGTCTGAATATAGATTCTCTTTTAAAGAAATGCGAAAGTCTTTTGAAATTGGGAATAAATTCTGTTGCTCTTTTTCCGAGCATTCAACAGGAATTACGCACTGATGACGCGTCTGAAGCTCTCAATAGCAATACGCTCGCGCTGAAGGCAATTCGTGCGATAAAAAAGAGGCTTCCAGAAATGCTCATCGTTGCCGACATCGCGCTAGACCCCTACACTTCGCACGGTCACGATGGAATTTTAGACAAAAAGAAAAATCATATTTTAAATGACAAAACAGTCGATATGCTTTGCGCAATGTCTTTGCTCGCGGCAGAAGCAGGAGCTGACTTTATCGCGCCCTCTGATATGATGGACGGACGCGTAGGTGCAATAAGAGAAGCACTCGATAATTTCAATTTTACTGATACTGCAATTATGGCATACTCTGCAAAATATGTGTCCGCATTTTATGGCCCATTTAGAGATGCGCTTAAAACAAATAAGACAAAACCCATCGACAAAAAAACTTATCAACTCAATTTTGCAAACTCCCGCGAAGCCTTGTTAGAAGCGAGTTTAGACGAGTTTGAAGGTGCAGATATTTTAATGGTTAAGCCTGCATCGCACTATCTTGATGTGATTTCAAAAATTAAAGAGCGCACATATTTGCCTGTTGCTGCCTACCAAGTCTCTGGCGAATATTCTATGATTATGGCTGCCGCGCAAAAAGGCTGGATTGATTTAGATAAATGCGTAGTAGAATCCCTAACTTGCATAAAGCGCGCTGGCGCAGACATTATTTTAACATACTTTGCAGAGCATTATGCAAAGCTTATGCAAAAAAAATAGAGCCTATGACAAAGAGTCTTTTGACAAAATTTCTTTTGACGGTTTTGATATTTTTGTTTTCAGAAAATATTTTCGCAAAAGATTTATTTGTAGATAAACTTGATACTTTTATTTCAGAAAATAATTCTGATTTAAATTTCGAGAAAGCACAAACTCTGCAAATTTCAAACGAGCAAAACGTACAGGCACTCAGCTACCTGCCTTTCAAGACAGATCCAATCCCGATGGGCTTTAACCCTAAGACGGATTCCATATTCAAGGCATCTTTGATTTTGCATATTAAAGCTCTGCCCTCTTTACAAGACAAGTTGGAAAAACTAAAAAATAATGCTGAAAATGCAATTGCTCCAGAAGAATTTTATCTCTTCGAAACTCCCACAGATATTTCTAAAATCAAGATAGAAGTCTATGCAGTTTTGATAAACTCTTTTGATGAATTGCGTGGTGAAACTATTGTTTCTTGGAATGGAGAAAACAAAACAATCGCCCCCTGCCACGATGGGAAAACTTCGCATCTCGACAAACGCACAGCTTTTTTACTTGGCGAAGTTTCCATAGATTTAAATGATGAATATTTTACAGAAAATAATTTTATAGAATTTGAATCTCAAAATTTAATAGACTATTTAAACTATGCTTATGGCAGTGTTCGCGCGAAATCTAAAAGCATTGCATTTCCACGCATTCATAATAAATTGGATGTAGCTTGCATTATTTTAAAACAAAAATTCGGACTACCTAAAGTCGAATTCTATTCATCAGAAAGCTTCGACGAAGAAAGCGATGATGAAGAACAAAAGGATTTTCGACCAAAAATAAATTTTGAATTCTCCTCTGCGAACCAAAAGCATACGCCTTAAATCTTGACAGTTTATATGCAGAATCTAGATTTATTTCAAAGGGTAAATCGCTAATTTAAAAACTATGGAAAAGCTAATTACAGATGGAATATCTGAATTGATGTCAGTGCTTGAATGCACAAAAAAAATGGCAGGAGAAATTAATTCTGCTGCAAAAGTAGTCAGCAATTGCTTTAATAATGGACACACTCTTTACACCTGCGGCAACGGCGGTAGTGCGGCAGAAGCTATGCATATGAGCGAAGAATTATGCGGCAGATACAAAGACAATCGCAAAGCTCTAAACTCCGTTTGTTTAAATAGCGATGCCACTTTGCTCACTTGTGTTGCGAACGATTTTGGTTACGCAAAAATTTTCTCTCGCCAACTTGAAGCTCACGGAAAAAAAGGCGACGCGCTGATTGTATTTTCAACTTCTGGTAATTCTGAAAATCAAATAGAAGCTATAAAAAAAGCTAAAGAATTATCTATCACAACTATTCTTATCGGTGGCAAAGGCGGCGGCGCTTGCAAAGAATTAGCAGACATCAGCTTGATTGTTCCTTCAAATGTCACTGCAAGAATTCAAGAAGTCCATAGCTTTATTCTCCACAACTTTGTCGAGATTGTAGAAAACCACATCAAATAATTTTTATGAAAACTCTGCTCATATTAAAAAATGTTTCTTTAATTCTTTTTGCATTTTTTATTTCAGAGAAAATTTTTGCCGCAGAAAAAATTGTAGATAACACTACTTTGCGCCATAAAATAATGTGCGGATATCAAGGCTGGCACAGAGTTCCTAACGACGGCTCTGGTCAAGGTTGGGTTCATCACAGCAGAGATATGAATAAGATTAATGCCGATTTGCTTGCTATAGATTTTTGGCCAGACACAAGCGAGTTTGCTCTTGAAGACAAATGTGCAGTTCCTGACATGTATTTCCCTGATGGACAAATTGCCTATCTTGTAAGTGAATATAATCCTAATGTTGTAAAAAAGCATTTTGAGTGGATGCGCGACTACGATATCGACGGTGCATTCTTGCAAGTTTTTGTTTCTGGTTGCGAAGGCGGTAGACTCGAACACGGTTTTGATACTCGCCGCAAAGTTATGGATAACGTGGCTGTGGCAGCAAAAAATGCAGGCAGAGTTTGGGCAGTGTCTTTCGATATTCAAGACTTAGTACAGACGCCCATTGAAGCTGTTTACGAGGTAATGATTAAAGAATGGAAGCGCGTTGTAGATTCTGGTTTTACAAAAGAAAAAACTTATTTGCATCAAGATGGTTTGCCTGTTGTTCAAATCTGGGGCTATTTTTATGGAAATTCACTTAACACTCTCAATGTTGAATACGTAAATAAAATTGCAGACTTTTTTGAAAACGACCCAAAGTACAAAGCCTTTCTTTGCATAGGTGGAGACTGGGCTTGGCAAGGAGTCAAAGACAAAGAATGGACTGAAACCTACGAAAGATATCGTTGCTTTTCGCCTTGGAATGCAGGACATACTTACACAGATAGTGATTCAAAAAAATGGGCTCAAACTTCTTATTGGAAAGCTCAACAGCGCTACTGCGAAGACAATGATATTATCTATATGCCTACGGTAAATCCCGGGATTTCCATAATGAATATTGCGCAGAATTTTAATCCTGACGATTTTGTTTTACGTCATAAAGGCGAGTTTTTATGGAGGCAACTTTACGATGCAAGCAGAACAAATCTCGATGCTCTATACATTGCGATGTTCGATGAAATTGATGAAGGCACTGCTGTATATAAAATCTCTCCACAAATACCAATCGGCACAAAGATGTTCGACACGGAAGGTATGCCTTCTGATTGGTATTTGCAATTGATTCGCTATGCCGCTCCCTACATTCGCGAAGGCAAAGAAATCCCGCATAAAGAAATGCCAAAAAATCTGTAAATCAAAAAAGATTCAAAAATATAAAAACTCGCCAATTTATTGTTTGCTAAATATAGAGAATAGCATAGAAGTTTTTTTATGACTTCAATATGTAAACTATTTACTTTGATTACAGCGTCCTTTTTGCTACTCTCTTGTTCAAGTGTAGAGTATAGCAAAAACGCTTTTCCTATGGGAGTTTTCTTGCCCATAGAAGATAGTAATTTTGCAAACATATCTCAAGATATGCTTAACGCTATGAATCTTGCAGTAGAAGAAATCAATGAATCTGGCGGCATTAATGGAAAAACTTTAGAGCTTGTAATCAAGAGCAGTAAAGAAGGCGATGCCTTTGTTTCTAGCAAAAATCTCGAAACTTTGATTAATTCTGGAATAAAAATTTTACATATAGGTTTTACAAATCAAATGGTTTTGGAACATAAATCTTTGAATCAAAATTCTGATATTTTTGTGAACTATCTTGCAGGATATCCACCCGCAGTTGTGCTAAATAATAATTCTGTTCGCATATTTTTAAATGGAGCCCAAGAAGGCGAGCTTATGGCTAAAGCAGTAGAATTTATACCATCTGAAGCGAATGCAGAAAAAACGATGATTGTCACTGGTGTAGATAATTTTTTAGGAAAATCTTGTAGCGATTATCTCTTGTTTCAACTTCGTACAGAAAATGTAAAATGTTATAACGATGTATATCCATTCGCAGAAAAAAACTTTGATGTGTTCGCGCAACAATGCGATAGACTCAATGCAAAATACTTTTTTATGTTCGGTTATGGAGAATCTGAAAACGCAATATTAAAAAGTTTGATCAAGGAAAAATTCGATGGAATCTTTGTTTCAAATTGCGGGTTCTACGATGAATTTAAAGGAACACTTCCTGCAAATATTTCTTTCTATAAAGTTTCAACTCTTTTCCAAAACGACAAAATTAACTCTTTGGAAAACAAAAAATTCAAAGCAAAATATCACGCAAGATTCGGCAAAACCCCTACTTGGTACGCCGCCTATGCTTATGATTCAATCATCCTAACAGCAAAAGCAGCAAGAAGCGGAAGTGATGTCGCAACCTACAAAGATTTTTTTGTTAACAAAACTTTTTCTGGTGCAATAGGAAACATTCAGTTTGATTCCGCAGGAGATTCTATTAGCGAACTTGAATTAGTCCGTAAATAATTTGCGAAACATCTTAAAACAGTTAAGCTTAGGTTCGCCGCTAATGCTGCCTCTGACAGCCTTGTTTGCTGGCTATGCTATTGCTTGCAATTTTGAGATTCTGCGCGAATTTGTAATTTATATTTTTCTATTTGCTCTCGCTTTTTTGATATTATTTTTTCAATTCAAAAAGAATAAAGCCTTTTTGTTTTTGTCTTTAGTACTGATTTTCTGCGCGTACTTTTTTTTGCGCGTTCCTGTAAATCCATATTCTAATTGGCAAACAAGTGAGTGCCTTGTAGAGGGCGAAATCACTACGCTTTTCACTTCAAACGAAAAATATATTTCAGGTATTTTATCTGTAAAAAATACTTCAAAAGAATTTGAAAATGCAAAGAATCATAGACTCTCTTTTCTAGCATATCATAAAGAAAACATCATCCCACAAAAAGGAGATTGGATTTCACTCAAAGGTTCAGTAACAACTTTAGAAAACTCTTCTTTTGATAATTACTTACATTCAAAAAATATATTCTTCAAAATCAAAAGTTATAACTGTACGCGCTTAGATAAAGTAAATAGCTACGACAATTCTTTCAATAGAGCCAATACCTTTATCAGAAATAGGCTCTACAATGTTTTGCCTTTTATGTATGACGCAAAAGGAATGTATAGTGCAATCATTCTTGGCGATAAAAGTGGATTAGAAAAATCTGCAAAAAATTCCTTCGCAAAAACTGGTACTTTGCATATTTTTGCAATCAGTGGTATGCACGTTGCAATGCTTGCTGGTATTTTATATTTTGCATTTTCACTTTTACGCTGCCCTCTTAAATTCAGAGTTTATGCCGCTTTGCCGATTTTGTTTTTATATGTAGAAATTTGTCAAGGCACGCCGTCTGCAAGAAGAGCTTTTATTATGATTTTCTTTTTCGGACTTTCTCTTTTGATGAAAAGAAAAAGTGCTGCCATATATTCTTTGATTGCCGCAGCTCTTTTTACATTGATCCTGAGTCCTCTTGATTTATTTGATGCAGGATTTTCATTATCTTATGTTGCAGTTGCATCTATACTTATTTTCGCCCTGCCCTTGAATGAATTTATATGGGAAAAAACAGAACCTTATAAACTTATTCCGCACAATATTTATTCATTAAGAATGAAATTTTTCAAAGAAACATATAAGTATATTCTTATATCATTTATAATTTCTTATGGAGCATTTCTTGCAAATGCAGTTTTGTCAGCACACTATTTCTCATACATTGCACCAATGAGCATTGTGTATTCTGTGCCTTTCGTGTTCTTTACAAGTGTTATTGTTTCTTGCGGACTCCTCGCATTGATTTTACCTGCAAGTATTGCAATCTATACAAACACTCTTGCTTGCTATTTACTAGACGCAATGCGCTGGATGTCTGAGTTTGGCTCAACCCACAATTTGTATATTCCCGTGTACGCTAGCACGCTGAATGTAGTACTAACTTTAATTCTTCTTTACATAGCTTGCGCACTATTAAAAGAAAAACATAAAATTTGGCTTGGAGTTATTCCAAGTTTGATAATAATAATTTCATTATCGATTGCGAAATACTTATGAACCTAAGTAGTCTTAAAAAAAATTTCGATTTCTCCAAGCTAAATAAAAGTTGTTTGGAAGTTTTTGATAATGCCATTTTGCAGAAGAAAAAAATTGGCATAGCATTTTCTGGCGGAGCAGATTCATTATTTTTGCTTTTGATTCTCTTTATAAAGTATGGAGAAAAAAATATTTTGGCGCTCCACTTTAATCATAAGCTGAGAGCCAATTCAGAGAAGGAAGAAATTTTCGTCAAAGAACTTTGCAAAAAACTAAATGTAGAATTCATAGTCGGAAGCGTTAAAAAATCTATCGCAAAAAAAAGTGAAGATGCATTCAGACAAGAACGCCTTAAGTTTTTCAAAGAAGTCTCTAAAGAGAAATCCGTAAACATTTTGGCTCAAGGTCACCACTCGGGAGATGTTGCAGAGACTATGTTGATGCGTCTGATGCGCGCATCTTCTTTAGATGGTCTTTGTGCTCCAAGAAAAATTTCTTACTACGAAAATATGATTTTCGTGCGTCCTCTTTTGGGAATTACTAAAGAAGAAATTATAAAACTTTTGAAAAAATCTAAATTCACTTGGTGTGAAGATGAATCAAATCATACAACAGATTTTTTGCGAAACAAAATGCGCCACAAAATAATACCTGCTCTAGATTCTATAGGCGATAGAACTTTTAGCAAAGGTACAGTCCAAAGCAGAGAATCACTTGAAGAAGATGCTATATTTTTAGAAAACTATTCAAAAAAGATTTTTGAAAAATCTTTCACAGATAATTCTTTGCATTTAAAAAGTAATGTTTTTCAAAAATCAATTTTGCGTAGGCTATTAAATCTATTCATTGCAAAAACAAAAATTTCTCTCACAGCAAAATGTGCTAAAAATGTAATTGAAAAAGTTTTATTAAACAAAAATTTTAAAGTCGGATTAAAAAATTCTTCCTTAATTTATGATTCAAAAAATCACGTTTTGAATTTTGTAAATGAAACTCCAGCAAAAGTTATCAAAAAAATCAAATTGAGTTTTGGAGAAAACATCCTACCAAATGGCGATAAGATAATTCTAAAAAAATTCTTCGCTGACGAAAAATTTTTAAAGAAAATTAAAAAAATATCCGATAACTCTAAAAGTGTTTACTTAGATTATAAAAGTTGCCCTCTTTACGTACGTTCGCGTCAAGAGGGCGATGCGTATCAGTACATAGGACTAAATGGCAAGAAACTTTTACAAAACATTTTTATAGATAAAAAAATCAACAAATTGAAACGAAATTCAATTCCTGTTGTCTGTAATTCTAAGGGCGAAATTCTTTGGGTGCAACATCTGCCCCCCGCTTCTTTTTGCGCACTGACCAAGCCCTCAAACGCAATTAGTTTGACCTATATCAAACTTTTGTGAAACTATTTCAATTTAACAGATGAAAAAGAAACCCTCATTTCCGAAGGAAAAAGTTCCATTTAAAGTAATGTCCATTTGGACTATGCTAATTTTTCTATGCGTAATTTTTTGGACGCTTGGCTCAGACCAAAATCAAAAGTCCCAAAAGTACGACGTCAGACAATTAATGAATGCTGCTAGCGATGATAGTATTGTCGAATTTTCTATAAAGAATGTTCCTCAAAGCGGCAAAGACTGGTATGTAATTAGTGGCAAAGTCAAAAATCCTAGATATGGAAAAGATGATGATGCTTCTGCAAAAAACAAAACTCTCGGCTTTAATTTTGAAGGACGTTTGACTGACTCTGCTTACAACAAGCTCACCGACCCTGCAAGTCCTTGGAAGATTGTTGAACAACCAGCAGGTTCCTTTTTCAAAGACCTCTTGCTGACTTCTTTGCCTATTCTTTTATTGATTGCGGCCGCCTACTTTTTTATCTATCGCAATATGCGAGCCTCTGGCAAAAGCGCCCTGACATTTGGAAAGAGCCGCGCAAAGCTTTTGAATCCTGACCAAGCCAAGACGACTTTTGATGACGTTGCTGGCTGTGACGAATCAAAAGAAGAAGTTGCCGAAGTTGTAGAATTTTTAAAGAATCCAAAAAAATTTATTGATATAGGTGCAAAAATTCCTAAAGGACTTTTAATGGTAGGCCCTCCAGGGACAGGTAAAACCCTGCTCGCACGCGCAATTGCTGGCGAAGCAAATGTTCCTTTCTATTCTATAAGTGGCTCTGACTTTGTGGAAATGTTTGTGGGTGTTGGAGCATCTCGTGTGCGCGATATGTTTGAACAGGCTCGCAAAACGGCTCCCTGCCTTGTGTTTGTTGATGAAATCGACGCTGTTGGCAGACAACGCGGTACAGGTCTTGGCGGCGGACACGACGAACGCGAGCAAACTTTAAACTCTCTGCTTGTAGAGATGGACGGCTTTGATGGTCACGAGGGCGTGATAATTATTGCAGCAACTAACAGACCTGACGTTCTCGACAGCGCGCTCCTTCGACCTGGTAGATTCGATAGACAAGTTCTCATCGACCTGCCCGACTTGATTGGTCGTGAAGAAATTCTTAAAGTTCACGCAAAGAAAATCAAACTCGCAAAAGATGCCGATTTGAAAAAAGTTGCGCAGATGACAGCGGGTTGCTCTGGTGCAGACTTAGCAAATATTTTGAACGAAAGCGCAATTGTTGCCGCACGTCATAACGCAAAGCAAGTTTCTAATGAAGACTTTGAAATTGCTCGCGACAAAATTTTCTACGGACGTGAACGTCGTAAACTTATGGACGAAAGTGAAAAACGCCTCACCGCTTTCCACGAAGCTGGTCACGCGCTCATTCAATGCATTTTAGACGACGGACTATTGCCTGTTCATAAAGTTACAATCATACCTCGCGGACAGAGCTTGGGCTCTACGATGTTCTCACCAACTAAAGACATTCACACAGAAACAAAAAATAATTTGTTGAATAGAATCTGCGCAATTTTGGGCGGCAGAGTTGCTGAAGAAATCTTCATGAGCGACATCTCTAACGGTGCCGCTGGCGACATCAAGCAATCTACAAAGATTGCCAAGAAAATGGTTTGCGACTGGGGTATGAGCGATCTTGGACCTTTGTCTTACAACGACAATCAAGAACACATTTTCCTCGGTAAAGAAATTAGCCGTTCTGAAAATCTTAGCGAGCACACTGCACAACGTATTGATGAAGAAATCAAAAACATCATAGATACCCAGCTCGACCGCGCACGTAAAATCGCAACAGATAACAAAGATAAGATTACTCAAATCGCCGAAGAGCTTCTCGTAAAAGAAACTCTCGACGGTTCTCGCATTGCAGAAATTGTCAAAGGCATCGCCCCTCAAAAAGAGACGTCAGAAGACACTCAACCATCTTCTGAACAAAGCGAGCCCATAGCTAAAGAAGAAGCCATCGCAAGTAACCCTTTAACCGAATCCTAATAGCAAGAGACAGAAATGAAGAGCTCTGCTCTACAAAAAAGATGACGAAGAAATAGAAAAATTTTTCTTTCTTTTTATTGCATAGGTCTAAAGCCTTCGTGTTTTATTATCCAAGAACCGTCTTTGGGGAAGCCTGGGGTGTCGCCTTCAGAACCATCCCAGCCTCCTATCATCATTGCAATTGCCGCTAAGAATCCGCCATTTGATGGGTAGTAGCGGCCGGTAAGTCCGTGCGTATTGAATCCAAATGTATGGCTTGGAAAAAGCAAAAATGCAACAGATTGATTGGGTCTACCTGTACGAGTTGCAGCCATAGATAGCATTGGAAAATCCCATCCCCAAGTTCTATTCAATTGCCAAGTATTAAAAACTTTATCTACCGTTTTATTGAAAATTTTTAAATCAACACCGTCGCCTGGAAGCATTCCGTAAACGCCAATCAAAGCAGGATGCTCGTAGTTCATATCTGTATAAGTATTCAAAACATTTTCTGCGATATGATAAACTCCATCTTTCTCAGGAAGAACGGCTAGCTTTTTCAAAACGTCATCCCAGTTTTTGTTTCGCTCGAGACCAAGGCGCTCTCGCCATTGATTTGCAACGCGCAAGCCATAGCGCCAGTATCCAAGCTCGAAAGTCGGATTTATTGTTGTGTGAGGATTTGTATTTTCAGAAACAATAAACACAGGAGGTCCTAAAACATATCGCGCCTCAGTCTCATCATAATGTGCAAAACTTGCCATAAAATCTGCGCTTTCAAAAACAATTTCTTTCCACTTTTCGAGAGTTTCTTTTGAAGGATTTAATCTATAATCTTGCTCAGCAAAATAGATAGGATGAGGTTGCTGCCAAATCAAAGTTGCGTGAATAATAAAAGGCCAGTCGTAGCCATTATTTGACGGACTCTTTGGCCAGCGAGCCCCCTTATAACCTTGAATTTCTGCACGCTTTTTTGCAGTCGGGAGGAAATCAGTATAGATATTGAGCGACTTTCTTGCGAGCTCCCATCTATCCCAAAGAGCATAGTGAACGATATGCCACCAGTGCATTTCTAAGTGATACCTACCATACCAACTGTTATAATTTAGTCCACTTTCTTGAGGTGGATAATCACCAGCTTCATTCAATTTCATTTGATATTGAGAAAGCACTGTGCGTCTTTCAAGCTCACGCCAGCGAGGGTCTGAACTCTCAGACATATCGACAGCCGCGCCAGACATCCAAAAATCTTCCCAACCTTTTATACTCGAGCTTTCAACCTGAACAAAAGTAAGAGATGTTGCTTCTTTTTTATTTTCTTTTTCAAACTCAAAAACGAATTCAAAGAAACCGTCTTCTTTAGTTGAAAGATAATATTTGTGAACAATATTTTTGTCTGCTTCAAATTTTGCTTTGCCAGCCCAGTTCAATGAAAATGAATATTTTAATTCGTCCACAACTCTGTCGATGCGCACAAAATTTGGATTCTCATCAACTATTTTTGATGTGTGCTTTGCGTGAAATTGTTCTGTTCTTTCACCAACAAATTCTGCAGTGTATCGATTGTCGCCATAAGGAAAATTGAAAAACACTCTTATTCTGCCCTGCTCTAACAAAGGCGATTCTATTTTAATTCCAACAGCATCACGCGAAGCATCAGATGCCGTCTTCACAACAACACGCTCACCATCGACTGTGAATCCAGAAGTCAAAACGCCTGTCCACAAATCAACGTTTTGCCAAGAATCTTTTAGGTCGTGCTCTTGTGCGATAGTGCCGTCTTTCTTAAGAATCTCCAAGCCTGCGCGACCAAGATTGAATCTATGTTGATTTTGTTCCATCCAAATAGACATCGCTCTATCGGATTCAGAATTCATTGAATTATGCAGAACTTTTTTCCCATAAACATTAATGTATTCACCCTTGAAATCAGCAGGAGCTCTACCATCTGGCGCAGGCACGCTATGCCAAGCCCAATGCGATAGCGTATTAAATGGAATAAAACTTTGCATCCCAGAAATATCAACACAGAACGCAAAATTACCATTACCCACTTGCGAAGGGCTATCGTGTATAGTTCTTGGAATAGTGAAATTATGACGCGTTACAACAGATTTTCTATCTATCTTTTCTGCGAAAGCGAACGAAAACAAGAACAGCCCCATCAATATATAAGTAATTTTTTTCATAATAAATTTGTTTTTTGCTGAAAGAATTAATCCTAAAAAAAATCGATTAAGAATCCAAGATAAAAAACTATTACTTGACTTTACTTGACTGTTTGAGCAGGGTGGACAATGCACGGATATGTGCTTGATGAAATCTTGAGTAAAAAATGGATTGGATAAATAGCTTATTTTTTGGCAGTAGTGTTGCACACAATGTGCTCACATTAGCAATAGTCATTACACTAGGAATAGTCTTAGGTCGCGTGAAAATCTGGGGAGTATCGCTCGGAATTACTTGGATACTCTTTGTCGGTATTGCCGTGGCTCATTTTGGTATGACAATTGATGGAGAGGTACTTCACTTTCTCAAAGAATTTGGCCTTATACTTTTTGTCTATTCAATAGGTTTACAAATTGGACCGAGCTTTTTTTCTTCATTCAAAAAACTCGGACTAAGAATGAACATAGTTGCTGTTTCCATAGTATTTATGGGCGTTGCAACCTGTTTAGCTATTCACTATATTTGCAAAATTCCTATGCCAACTATGGTTGGTATTCTTTCAGGAGCTGTAACAAATACTCCTGGTCTTGGTGCGGCAACTGAAGCTTATCGCGATTCAAAAGGCGTTTTAGATTCTTCTATTTCTCTAGGTTATGCGATTGCTTATCCTCTCGGTGTTTTAGGTATGATTTTTTCAATCACCTTTATTAAATATCTGCCAAGATTTTCTCAACCTTCTAAGAATCCAATCCCAAGCATAATGGGCGAATCTAAGGATGCTGTACGTTTGAATCTTATTGTACGCAACCCTGCCCTCGTATCAAAAAGCATAGAACAAATACGTTTCTTACTCGGTAGAAAATTCGTGATTTCAAGAATTCTTAATGCAGACGGTACCGTTGTCATTCCTTCACACGAAAATAAATTATCGCTTGGCGACAAAGTTTTAGTGGTTACAAATTCCACAGATGCAGAAACCGTTAGCTCTTACATAGGCGAACCAACAGACATAGACTGGGACAGCGTTGCAGGTCATATGATTGCTCGCCGAATTATGGTCACCAATTCTTCTGTAAATGGCGATACTCTTAAAGATTTAAAACTTTTTAATCAACTCGGATTCAACATCACTAGAGTAAATCGCGCTGGCATTGACTTGGTCGCACACGAAAATTTGGCTTTGCAAATAGGCGATAGAGTCACTGCAGTCGGCGGTAAAATGGAAATAGAAAAAGCCGAAAAAATCTTAGGCAATTCTATGATGAATTTGCGTCACCCAAATCTGGTTCCTATATTTCTTGGAATCTTTTTGGGAGTATTAGTAGGTAGTATTCCTATCGTAATTCCAGGACTTCCGCAAGCTGCTAAAATTGGTCTTGCTGGTGGTCCATTAGTTGTTGCTATTCTCTTGAGCAGATTCGGCCATAATTTCAAACTCGCAACATATACAACTGTAAGTGCAAATCTTATGTTGCGCGAAGTTGGGATTTCTTTATTCTTAGCCTGTGTTGGCATAGGCGCTGGTGCAGAATTTTTTGATACTCTTATAAATCAAAATGGATATGTGTGGATTCTCTACGGAGCAATAATCACAATAATTCCAACAATTTCAGGTGCATTACTTGCGCGCTACATTTTGAAGTTCGACTACCTAACTGTAATAGGTATGATTTCAGGCAGCTCAACAAATCCACCCGCTCTTGCCTATGCAAATTCTATTGCAGGTAACGACATTCCTTCTGTTGCTTATGCAACAGTCTATCCGCTCACAATGTTCTTGAGAATATTAACAGCGCAGATGCTTATTCTACTTATAATATAATGTCAAAGGATGAAGTCCTTCACCGCAGAAAATGCAAAAGTCAGGCAATGAAAAACGAATCCTTTAACTTGCATCAAAGGACGAAGTCCGCCTCTTTAGAATCTTCAAAAAAACCATTCTTTAATTCGCATCAAAGGACAAAGTCCGCCTCTTTAGAATCTTTAAAATATACATATCGCGAAGAGCGTCTTAATTTTTATACACATCTTGTTGCACTAGTACTTGCCTTGATTGGCAGTGTAGTTATGTTGCACAAAGCTTTTCTTACGAATGAGTCCACTTACATTTTTGTTTATAGCCTTTTCTCTGTTACGCTGATTTGCGTCTTTGCATCTTCTTGCTTTTATCATTTTGTGCAAGATGAAAAAATAAAACTTATCGCAAGAAAACTCGATCACATCAGCATCTATTTTTTCATTGCAGTAATCAATACTGCCTTGGTTTTACTAGCAGTTCAAAATCTTTTAGGACTCATTATAGGAATAGCAAGCTGGATTATTTGCATTTTAGGAGTTATACAAAACCTGAAAAATAATAGTAAAAAGAGAATTCAATTATCTCTTTATATACTCGCTTGCATAATATTTCTTCCGCTTTTCTTTTTCTTAAATAAGACCACTTTAATTTTTCTACTCATCGCAGGATTATTAAATTCAATAGGACTCATTTTCTATGTAAAAAAAAATAAAGAATTCACTCACACAATCTGGCATATCTTTTCTTTTGCTGCCTGCATCTTCGATTATCTTGCAGTGTTCTATGCAGGACAACTTGTTTGAAGCTCTAAAGACTTTCAAACAAATCAAGCCATCTCTTTGTTATATTATCCAAAGAAAAATAGCTCACCGAATTTCTTGCATTTAGCGCGATGTTTTTACGATAATTCTCGTCTTTCATCAAATGTGACAATTCTTTTGCATAAAGATTACAGTCAAAAGCTTTTACTAATATACCATTATTTTTATCATCAATAATATCAGTTATCACAGGATAAGAATCAAATGCTATTGGCACGCAAGCGAAAACACTAGCCTCTAATAAAACCATTCCAAAAGCCTCATCTGCCGACGTAAAACAAAAAATTGAAGCTCTCTCAAAAAACTTTGAAGACTCCATATATCCTCTGAAAAACACATTTTTTATATTATGTTTTTTAACATATTCCTTGGCGGGAATAATTCCAGAACCATCACCTAAAATATCCACTGTCCAATCGGGGAAATCTTGATGAATTTTTCCAAAAATTTTAATGAATAAATCTAAACGTTTTCCAGAATCTGCCCTGCCTACCCACAAAAGTTTTTTCTCTTTTAAATTCAAATCTACATTTTGAACTTCGAAAGATATAGGATTAGGAATTGCAAAAAGATTTGCAGGATTCATCTTCACTATATCAATAATTTCATATTTCAATTTTTCTGAAAGAACAATAAGAGCATCACTATTTTTTACAAGATTTGTGAAATGTTTTTTGCTCTTGTTTTTGTAGATATAAAGAAGAAAATTTTTCAATAATTTGAAGTCAAATAAAGAAGAAATCAATGGAGCAAAAAAACTTAATTTGAATCTTGTTAAAAGAGATGCTCCTTTTGTATAACGCAAATTTTTAATCGCTCCAAAAAGACTCATATGCAGACAAGAAATCAACTTTAATGTTTCGATAGATTTTGCATGAAAAACAAGTTTTGAATGCTCGGTATATAAGGCATCTTGATTTATCAAAATATCAATTTTTTTGGAGCGCAAAAATTCTAATAAAAAATCTTTATTCGCAGGAGTGTCTGAAAAATTGCCACTGGGAATCTGAGTACAATTTTCAAGCTTATAACCTAAATCACGAGCGATAAGAAAATATACATTATGCCCTTTTGCTCGAAAACCATTCGCTAGTGAACATGTAACTTTTCCTATTCCGCCTTTTTCAGGATGTATTACTTCTTTGAAAAATAATATGTTCATTTTCTGTAAAAAATTCGGAGATTTTCAAAATTAATAAATTCTATATTCCAAAAAATATTTAGAATTGTACGCAATACGTTCGGAGAAACTTCATACGAAACTAAGCTTTTATGATGAATTCGAATTTTTTCAAGAATTTAATTTTATTTGATAAAAGATTAAACACATATCTGCGCTCCTTTGCATTAAAGCCCACATACATCATGGAAAGCAGCATAGAAAGACCCAAAGACAAAGATACTACAAAAAACTTCATAAAGCCTTCTTCAAAAAAGAAAGAAACACTAACAGGAGCAAGTAACGATAAGAATACAACCAAAAAACATACGAGCCAAACTTCTTTGAAATATTTTTTTGGAGAAAACTCAAAAAGCTTCTTTGCATGAAATACGAGCCAAATTCCAACACTAAGAGTAAGCAAAGCTTTCAAAATTAAAATCGATATAATAGCGACTCCAAAATCCAAAAGAAAATATGCAGAAGGCAAAAGCAGAATAAAAATAGATGAACTTATAATCTGTGCTTTTTTTATTTCCCCCGTAGCATTCACAGCGCGCCAAAGCGGTATAGATAAAGCATCGAAAATGAAACTTATCAGTACTAATTGCAAAAACACACTAGCATATGCAGGCACAATAACAAGCCATAAGCTCAAGAGATATTGACTACTCAAAATTAGAGGAAACGCTATAAAAATAACAAGAAAGAAAATTACCTTAGTAGAAATAAAAAGTAATTGCCTGAACATTTCCATATCGTTTTGAGCATAAGCTTTTACAAGCTGCGGATTAAAGGATATTTGAAAATTATTCGCGAACATAAAAACAGAATTGCCCACTTGATTTGCAATTCCCATAGAGGCATTCGCAACAACTCCATAAAAAGAATTCATAACAATAGCTACCCCATGAATATTGAATATTTGAACCATATTACCAAGCGATAACCAACCTGAAAAAGAAATCATTTTCTTGAAAAGAGCCCAGTCCTTTACAATTCTATATTTGGATATATTTGTGTATTTGCTACAATAAAAAACGTGGAAAGAAAACGAGCATGCAGACTCAAGCATCAAAAGAAATGCATAAAATTCTAATTTATCCAGATTAAAATCATACGCTATCAAAAATGCTATAATCAATCGTAAGATCGCGGTAAGAATGCTCATAAATGCAAAGAACGACATTCTTTCAAGAGCCACAATAGTCGCAGAAAAATGAAAAATTAACACCTGAAAAACAGAAGCTATTATAGAAAATTGCAATACAACAAAAGCTGCATCCATTCTTGCTTCTGGAATTTTCAGAAAATTATTTAAAACAAATAAACCCACAGTTTCGGCGACAATAAACACAATCGCCGCCATTATGATATGAATGTATAAACCTGTATTGAAAACTTTAACTACAGCATCTTTGTCATTTTTTCCTAATTCAAAGCAAATAAATCTGCTAACGCAATTAGACATCGAACCTCTAAGCATAGTCAGCAAACCAAGAATACTGCCAACAAGTGCATATATACCAAAATCGTCAACGCCCAAAGACTTCAATACTACACGTGAAGTGTATAAAGTTACCAACATTACAAGGATAGTGCGAAAATATAATACCATTGTATTTTTCGCTATTCTACTGCCTGCAGAGTTGTTTGTAAGAGTTTCTGACATTAAGCAAAGACTTAGTTGCTTGGATACAAAAAGTGGCCAGGGGCGGAATCGAACCGCCGACACAAGGATTTTCAATCCTCCGCTCTACCGACTGAGCTACCTAGCCTTTTGATTTAAAGTGCTCAATTCTTATTATATAGAATATTTAGTCAACACTAAAAAAAACTTTTCTTTATAAATTTTTCTAACTCACCGACAGTCAATAAATGATATTGTTTTTCAAAAGTAAAAACACTCTCTTTGAGAAGATTGAGCCATTTTTTGAGTCGATTTCCCTTGCAAAACTCGAATAAAAATGAGTTAATATGATGCAAAGTGTATTTCCCTTATGAGCGAACTTAATAAAATTTCCGATGTTACTTTTAAGATGTTTGAACCCAAACGTGAAAACTTAGTTCCCGCACTTCAAGAGATACAAAATGTTGAAGGCTTTATTTCTCAACAAGCCATTACAGATTTGTCAGAGTATTTTTCTATCTCTAAAAGTCAGATATATTCAATTGCAAGCTTCTATACTCAGTTTAAGTTTATTAAACCTGGAAAGCATACTATCAAGGTTTGTAGAGGAACAGCTTGTCACGTGAAAGGTTCTGGAAATCTTTTGATAGGGCTCGAGCAAAGGCTCGGAATTGTAGAAGGTCAGACTACGCCCGATGGCAATATCTCTCTCGAACGCGTGGCTTGCCTCGGAGCTTGTGCGCTCGCCCCTGCAATTGTTATAGACGATATCGTTTATGGGAATCTAACTTTAGCACAGCTAGAAAAACTTTTAGGGAGTTTAAAATAATGACTATTATAAATAAAACTCTAGCAGACTCAGCAAAAGAATCTTGGGCGAAATTTTCTTCTAACGAGAATCCAAGAATTATGGTCGGCGCAGGAACTTGTGGTAGAGCCGCTGGCGCGCTTCAAGTAATGGAAGAATTCAGGAAAGAAACAGAAAAACAAAATATACAAAATGTAGAAATTGTTGAAACTGGTTGCTTGGGTCTTTGCTATGCAGAACCTCTTGTAGAAGTACGCGCTGCAAATGGCGAATCTATTTTATATTGCAATGTTAAGGCTTCGGATGTTGGACTGATTGTAAGGAGTCACTTAGTTGAAAATCATCCTTTGAAAACAAAAGCTTTGGCTGTTATGGCAGAAAAGGAAGTAGATTCTATTGTGCCTTTCAAAGAGCTTGAGATGATTAAATATCAAACTCGCTTTGTCCTTAGAAACTGCGGAGTGATAGACCCTGAAAGCTTTGAACATTATATTGCTCGCGGTGGATACTCAGGTCTTGAAAGAGCGCTTTCTATGCCTCAAGATGATGTGATTGAAGAAGTCAAAGTTTCTGGCTTACGTGGCAGAGGCGGTGCGGGCTTCCCAACAGGAATGAAGTGGGGCTTTGCAAAGGCTTCTGTAAGCGACGAAAAATACGTAATCTGCAATGCTGATGAGGGCGACCCAGGAGCGTTTATGGACAGAGCCGTTTTGGAGAGCGACCCTCATAGCGTGATAGAAGGTTTGATTATCGCAGGTTATGCAATAGGCGCGCACCACGGCTACATATATGTTCGTAGCGAATACCCTCTTGCAATCGAACGTTTGCAAAAAGCAATTGAACAAGCAAAAGAAGCAAAAATTTTAAATAATAAAAACTCTTTCTTCTTTGAAATTAAAATCAAAAAAGGCGCAGGCGCATTCGTGTGCGGAGAAGAAACTTCTCTTATGGCTTCCATTGAAGGCGTGCGCGCTATGCCACGCCCTAAGCCTCCCTTCCCTGCAAATAGTGGTCTGTTCAAAAAGCCAACTAATATCAATAATGTCGAAACTCTAGCGGCCGTATCAAACATAATGAGAGTCGGTGGCAAAGAGTATGCTTCTTATGGAACAGAAAATTGCAAAGGCACAAAAACATTTTCTTTAGCAGGTAAAATTTCAAGAACAGGACTTATAGAAGTTCAGCTAGGTACACCGCTTGGCGATATCATTAATAAGATTGGTGGAGGCTGTGCAGACAACAAAAAATTCAAAGCTGTACAAACAGGTGGACCCTCTGGCGGTTGCTTGATTGAAGAGCATTTGGATTTGCCTGTAGACTACGACAACCTCGCAAAAGCAGGATCTATCATAGGTTCAGGCGGTATGGTTGTGATGAATGAAGATTCTTGTATGGTGGAAGTCGCAAAATACTTTTTGTCTTTTACAGAAAGCGAATCGTGCGGCAAGTGCGTCCCTTGCAGAATGGGAACTCAACACGCTTTGAGAATTCTTACAAACATAACTGAAGGCAAAGGCACTTTAAAAGATTTAGAAACTTTAAAAAGTATATCTACAACTATGAGACAATCGTCTCTATGCGGACTCGGTCAAACAGCACCGAACCCAATCTTGACCACTTTAAAATATTTTGAACAAGAATATTTGACTCACGTAAACGATAAAAAATGTCCATCACAAACTTGTAGCGCACTGGTTCACTTTAGAATACTTGCAGACAAATGCAAGAGCTGTTCTTTATGTTCAAGAGCCTGCCCTACGGGCGCAGCAAAAGGCGAAAAAGGTCACGCATACTCTATTGATTCAGCAACTTGTATCTCTTGCGGAGCTTGCTACCAAGTATGTAAATTTTCGGCTGTTGAAAGGTATTAATTATGAGCAAATTTACTTTAACCATAGACGGAATTTTAGTTGAAGCAGATAGCTCAATGACAGTTCTGCAAGCCGCAAAAAAATCGGGAATATTTATCCCAACAATGTGCGCGCACGACGAACTCGACCCCTACGGCGCTTGTCGCCTTTGCGTTGTTGAAATAGATGGCGTTCGCGGAACTCCTACTTCTTGCACAACTCCTGCCGCCGCAGGAATGGTAGTGCGCACGAACACAGAGCAGTTGAATGAACAACGTCAACGCACTCTTGAACTATTATTTAGCTCGCATCCATCGCCCTGCCTTTCTTGCGACTCGCGCGTAGATTGCGAAACTGTAAAAGCAACTCCAACAAAATCATCTACTGCAACTCGTTGCGGAACCTGCTCAAACCGCCCAGAATGCGGATTGCGTGGCGTAGCCCTTGGCTCTTACGAAAAGAAGCTAGACCTACCTCTTATCTACGACGTAAATAAAATCGATAAAAGCGACCCATTTATTGATAAAGATTTTAACCTCTGCGTGCTTTGCGGAATCTGCGTTCGCGTGTGCGAAAAAACTCATAATACCCCTGCAATTGCAATTTCTAACAGAGGTAAGTTTGCAAAAGTTACTAGTGCATTCGATAAATCTTGGAGTCAAGATGAGTGTATGTTCTGCGGTAACTGCATAGACGAATGCCCAACAGGTAGCCTTACAGATAGATGGTCTAAATGGTATGGCGTTGCTGAATCTTTCGATACTGGCACTTGCGATTTTTGCGCAAAAGAATGTAGTATAAAATTAAAGATAAAACAAAACCGCCTAATTGGGACAGCCGCTCTTAAGCTCACAAAAGAAGATGCTCTTTGCGTAAATGGTAGATTTGTATATACACAATTTGCAAATGCAAAAAATAGATTATCACATCACGCAATCAGTAAAAATGGTGAGCTAATTCCTGCTAATTTTGAAGATGTTGCTGTGAAAATTTCAGAACTTCTGTTAGCAAGCAAATCTTTGGCTATTATTACTTCAGATGCTATCATTCCTAAAGCACGAGAGCATATACATGCCTTAGCAAAAAAACTTTCCGTTCAAATTTACTATGTTGAAAGAGGTTCAAAAAAAATAGATGAATCCTTAAAGAAAAGCATTGAAGAAGGTAAAATAGATACCTGTTTCGTCTATGGAAATTATCTTGATAAAACATTGGCTGAAAAAATCGAGAATCTGATCATTGCAGACTATTTTGCAACTGAATCTCAGGAAAATGCAAAGGTTATCTTTGCGGCGAAAATGCTCGATGAAAGAGGAAATAAATATGCTGCTCCGAAAAATGCAGAGTTTTTTGCAGACTTGTTAAAGAAGCTATGCGAATCTTTCAGTATAGAAGCAATCCCTTATGTAAAGCCAGATATAGGCAATCCTCATAAGAGAAAGTACAATCACAATTTGCTTCCACGTTATTATTATGGACACAGTTTAGTAGACATAGTCCCAGATTTAAGCCTGCTTGGATTTGAAAGTGAATCAGAAAAAACCACAGAAATTGTATCGAGCGAATACGAAATTTTGGAAAACAAAACTTTGGCTCCGAATTTCCACGCATTAAAAATCAAAGCTCCTGAAATTGCAAAATACGCAAAAGCAGGTCAGTTCGCGATTTTGATGGCAACTAAAAAGAGCGAACGCTCTCCATTTACAATCATCGACTGCGACGAAAAAGAAGGCTCTGTACGCTTCATAATTGAAGAGGTCGGACGCTCTAGCGCAGAGCTTGGTGCGTTAATGAACGGAGAATTCTTGGCTCACTTGAGCGGCCCTCTTGGCATTCCTTTTGATGTTGAAAGATACGATTCAAAAAGTTCTGTATTGCTAATGGGTGGTTGCTATGGCATCGGTGCCATTTATCCTATCGCTAAAATCTTGAAGTCAAAAGGCGTGAAAGTAACGGCTGCAATAGAAGCTTCTAGCAACTATCTTTTATACTTCAAAGAAGAGTTAAATGCAGTTTGTGACGAAGTTAAAATTTTCACAAGAGATGGCTCCGAAGGTACAAAAGGCGGTGTATCTGATATGCTCACAAAAGATATTTCTTTCGACGGCATTGTTGCTGTAGGTTGTGTGTTTATGATGAAGCAATGCGCTTCAAAATCAAAAGAAATAAACGCGATTAAAGAATGTGCGCTTAATCCGATAATGGTTGACGGCACAGGTATGTGTGGTGCTTGCAGAGTCTCGATAGGCAATGAAACCAAATTCTGTTGCGTAGATGGTCCTTTCTTTGAATTGGATAAGGTGGATTTTGATGAGCTTACGGCTCGTCGTAACGCTTATACAATCTTGGAAGTTGATTCTATGCCAAGACACAATCACTCAAAGTGCTACAAATAATTTAAAAAAATAGTTAGATGGCTGACGAAAATCAAAGAAAACTAAAAGCTTCGGGATTGCCAAGAACAGCAATGCCAGAGCAAGACCCTAAACGTAGGGCAACAAATTTTGAAGAAGTTACCTATGGCTTTACTCTCGAACAGGCAATGGATGAGGCTTCGCGTTGTTTGCAATGCCCTAAACCTCGCTGTTCTACTGGATGCCCTGTAAATATCAATATTCCTGCGTTCATCCAAGAAATCGCTAAGGGCGACACTAAGGCATCCGCAGAAAAATTAAAATTGCAAACTGCTCTACCCGCAGTGTGCGGTAGAGTGTGCCCTCAAGAGTTACAGTGCGAAAGCAAATGCGTTCTTGCTATCAAAGGCAAATCTGTTGCAATCGGCGCTCTTGAACGCTTTGCAGCAGACTATGTGCGTAACAATAATCTTGAAGAACTCCCACAAAAAGCTCCATCTACTGGCAAAAAAGTTGCAGTAATTGGCTGTGGTCCTGCGGGAATTACAGCGGCTGCGGAGCTCGCTATTTCTGGTCACGAAGTTGAAATCTTTGAAGCTTTGCATCTTTCTGGCGGAGTTTTAGCTTATGGAATTCCACAGTTTCGTCTTCCGAAAAATATCGTTACTCACGAAGTCGAACAAATCAAAAAGCTCGGGGTGAAAATCCATTTAGACTATGTTGTAGGACGTATGAAAACTATTGAAGATTTGATGCAAAGCTCTGGCTTTGACGCAGTCTTTATAGCTTCTGGCGCTGGATTGCCACAATTTATGAATATCGATGGTGAGAATTTGGTAGGCGTATTTTCTGCTAACGAATTCCTCACACGCTCGAATTTAATGAAGTCTTACGACTTCCCAAATTTTGCAACTACACCTATCAGAGCAAAACACGTTGTAACTGTCGGTGGCGGAAACGTTGCTATGGATTCTGCACGTACAGCGTTGCGCATAGGCGCTAAATCAAGCCTTGTTTATAGACGTCAACGCGACCAAATGCCTGCACGTGCAGAAGAAGTTCATCACGCAGAAGAAGAAGGCGTAAACTTTGAACTCCTCACAAATCCAAAGAGAATTCTCTCTGACAAAAATGGAAACGTTCGCGCTATCGAATGCGTGCGTATGGAACTTGGCGAAAAGGATGCTTCTGGCAGACAATCGCCTGTTGAAATAAAAGGTAGTGAATTTGAAATAGAATGCGATGCAGTTGTGGTATCTATTGGCAATAAACCAAATCCTCTTATTGCCATGACTTGCAAAAATTTGAAAACTACAAAGAAAGGCACTATTGAAGTTGATGAAAATACTTTGCAAACTTCAATGGAAGGTGTCTACGCAGGTGGCGACGTTGTTAGTGGAGCAGCCACAGTAATTAGCGCAATGGGACAAGCTAAAAAAGCTTGTGCTTCAATCAATAATTATTTGGCTTCAAAATCATAATGCGTATACTTTTGTCTAACGACGATAGCCTTTCATCGCCCTTTCTATCAGCGACAGCAAAGGCTTTGTCAAAAATAGGCGAAGTACTTATAGTCGTTCCACAAAGCGAACAAAGCTGGATTGGCAGAGCCTATTCACGCCACAAAAAACTCACTTTAAAGCGCGTAGATTTTTTAGATTTTGACTGCCATACCATAGACGGCACTCCTGCTGATTGCGTAAATATTGCATTGAATCATATTTATAAAGATTCACAACCAGACATTGTTGTTTCTGGTATGAACATAGGGCATAACACGGGGTTTCCATTGTTATTGAGTTCAGGAACTTTTGCAGCGGCCGTAGAGGGAGCTTCGCAAAATATATTGTCTTTTGCATTGTCAAAACATCTAGACAATAAGCACTACGAATCTTGCAGATTGCGTCATGAGAATATCCCCACAGAACTCGAAGTGACTTTGAAAAATGCCTGCAATCACGCAACAAGTTTCATCAAAAAAATTGCTGAAGAAAATTCTACAAAATCAAATTGCATATATAATTTAAACTACCCAAGCGAATTTGATTTGTCCAACGAATTTAAACTTTGCAAAACGGCAAATGTAGAAACACCTTCTTTTTATAAGCAAAATCCTGATGGAACTTTTGAATTTCAATACGCTATCGGCAAAGTTTTAGACAAGGAACTAACAGATTTATATTGTATGCAAAACAACATTGCCTGCTATTCAAAAATAAATCTCTACGATTTGTTGTAAATGAAGCTTTTTAAAAAAGTCTTAGACTTTATTTATCCGCGTATTTGTATTTCTTGCGGAAAAGTAAATTTCGAAAATCACTTAGATTATATCTGCGAAGATTGTGGAAAAAACATTTTGAATAGCAACGCACGGTGCCTGCGTTGCGGCGAACCACTTCTTGGAAAGTATGAGGATTCAAGAGAAACTTGCGCTAAATGTTTTGAGGTAAAATTCCACTTTGAAAGAGCATATTGCCCTACTCTTTTTGTTGATGCAAATGCTGAAGTAATCAAAGAATTAAAATACAAATCAGGATTCCATTTGCTAAATGACATTGTGAAAATTTTCAATTCTGACCCTTTGTTTAAGGAGTTTACAAAAGATGCAATTTTAATTCCTGTTCCATTGCACTCTTCAAAAATGCGCAAGCGCGGATTCAATCAAACTTACGAAATCGCAAAAGCTTTGTGCAAAAATTCTGACAATTTAAAATACGCAAATATTTTGAAACGCATTACCCATACCGAAACTCAAACACAATTGCATAGAAGCGAACGTGCAGAAAATATCAAAAATGCATTTGCACTAAAAAAGAATTCTTTGGATAAAAATTCTAAAATTATATTGTTAGATGACATTATTACAACTGGCGCAACTTTGAATGAATGTGCAAAAGTTTTAAAGAAAGCACATTTTACAAATGTTCGCGCAATGGCTTTTGCTAAAAGACCTTTTCTTATCTAAGAATTATTTTATATCTAACAATTCGCGATTGATAGCTGCTGCCTCTTGAAAGATTGCACCCTCGCGTATCTTTGCTAAATACAAATATTCGCGCAAAATATTTTTTGCATTTTTCGTATCGCCCAATTTTAAGAAAGCTTTTGCATCGTAAAGATATGCCCTGCTAGCCCAATATTCAAAAGATATATAGTTTACATAAACTCTTTCAAAATAACTATGTGCTTTTAGCCACTCTTTATCATCATACCAAGCAAGACCCATTTTATATATTGCTTGTGGCCAAGCTGGTCCACGAAAACTGATATCGGAAATCACATAAGTATAAGCAGAACGTGCTTCTTCGTACTTACCTAAAAAGCGCAAAATATCCCCGCGCAAAACGTGCATCATCCAGACTTCGTAAATCTGAGATGGAGCTTCTTTTATCGCTTTATCTATAAGTTCTAAAGCGTGTTCAAAATTTTTTTCATCAAAATAGTTCAGCGCTGCGATATAATATTCACAAGCGTAATTCCAATTATTTGCGTCTTCTTTTGATACTTTAACTTCGCCTAAATCCTTACGCTCTGACTTGCTCGCAACATCTAAACTCTGCGCACAGAGCGACATTGCTGAAAGAAATAAAATCAAAAAAAATGTTCTCATAAAAATACTTTTGTTAACTCTTCAAAATCTTTTGTGTGCGATATTGCAAATCGCATATCTTTAAAACCTTCACCACCTCGCAGAAATTTTACTATCTGCGCTTTTGAATGTTTGAAATCCGATATACTTATATTGCTCTTTGAAAGACGTTTTTCAAGATATTCCTTTGCCAAATTTATTTTGTCAGATGCGGTTGGCTCTATGAATTCTTCACCTGAAATTCTTGATTTTATTTCTGCAAATATCCACGGATTTATAAGCGCATTTCTACCTATCATAAATCCAAAACATTTTGAATTTTTCAAAAATTCTGAGCTCAAAGTTTCTACGCTGCCATTGCCTATGAATGGAACTTTTGCAGCTTTTGCAGATTCTTCAATTAACTGCCAGTCAGCTTCACCCTTATATCCTTGAGTCTTTGTTCTGCCGTGTAAAACTATCATCTTTGCTCCTGCATTTTCCAATTGAGGGATAATTTCAGGAACAATGATTGAGTCTTTCGTGTAACCTGTTCTCAGCTTTGCAGTAACAGGAGTTTTCTCTAGTGATGCAGAAACTTTTTCAACTATCTTGCACATTAAAGAAGTGTCTTTCAAAAGAGCCGCTCCTGCATTTGCCAAAACCGCATTGGGCGCAGGGCATCCAAAATTTATATCAAGAAATTCAGGAGCAAATTCATTCTCGATAATTTTTGCAGCCTCAGCCATTTCGCTTGTGTCGCAACCAAAAATTTGTATTCCGCAAGGACGCTCACTTTTATCTATATAAAGTTTTTCAAAGACAGCTTTCGCTCTATGCAAAATCGCAGCACAGTGAACAAATTCGCTCACGCAAATATCCGCACCAAGCTTCTTCAACATTAGTCTGTACGCGCTATCGCTATACCCAGACATTGGCGCTAAAAACAAAACATTCTTTTTCAAGAATTCCATTTACTATACCACAAATCCTTGACAAAGCTTCACCGCAAACACTCCTAAATTGAACGCTAAATGCGACAAAATACAGGGTATAATAGACATATTTTTGTTGAATTTATTGAATCTTAGAAAATAGAAAAACAAGGAATTTATAAACATAAACGCAGTTGAACCTATAGTCTTTAAAGTGAAATTAAATTCTAAAGCACCACCTAAAACACTCTCTTCATTCGCAATCCAATCCCAGACGTAAGGATGCATTAATGCGAATATCAATGAGAATAAAATATTAAACACCCAAAGAAGAACAAGCCCTTTGTTCTTCACAACTATGTAGCCTCTGAAAATAAGCTCTTCGATAAAGGCAGATGCTATAAGTGTTAGAATCGCAAAATAACCAATCTCGGTCTGTTCTTGAACCGTGCCAGTTGCGTATTCAAAAAGCACCTGCATCGCCAACAAAATAATCGCACCTACGACTGCAAAAACAAGTATGGGTCGACCAGCTGGCAAAGCGCCTTCAAAAGCTTTAGGATGTATAGTTTTAGTTTTCTTGTAAGTTACTAAATCTTTCCAGAAAAGAGAAAACAAGTAGCAAGCACCTACAAAAAATATCAAAGCAAATATTGGGTCTGACTTATCCATAAGAAAAGAACATCATAATAAAATAAATTTTTCAATTTTTTAATTGCAAGAAATTATCACACTGTAAGAATGTCTGGAATGGAATTAAGCGAAAAAGGCATAAAACCCTTTTCAAAAACAATGCAAAAACATCTGTCTGCCCTTGAGTCTTTTCTCAAAAAGCAAGCTGGTGCTTTCGACAAGTCTTTGAAAAAAGAAATACAAGAATGTATTCGTCCGAAAGGAAAATTCATTCGCCCTATGCTCGTTTTCGCATCATCTTGGGGTGTCAATTTAGATGATAGTATTCTTGAACGCGCAGCAAGCGTAGAACTCACTCACTTAGCAACCCTCATTCACGACGATGTTATTGACGATGCTTCTATGCGTCGTAACACTCCTACCGCCTACAAAAAATATGGAATGCGTTTAGCTATTCTTTTAGGCGATGCAATTTTTGCGCAGGCTATGCACTTGCTCGTTGCAAATAATTCTACGCAAGCAAATATAAAATCTATCGATACTATCAAGAAGCTTTGCGAAGGTGAAATCAAACAAAGTATCAGCCAAAAAAATAAGGCTATCACTTTGAAAGATTACTACGAAATCATCAAAAATAAAACTGCTGTTTTGTTTGCATTGTCTTGCTATCTTGGAGCTAGCTGTATCGACATCAAAGGCTGGAGTAATTCAGCCGAGAGCGCTGGTATGGAACTTGGTATGGCTTATCAAATCTACGACGATATCTGCGATTGGAATACTTCAAGCAATGATTTCGGCAAGACCTTGGGAACAGATTTAATTTCTGGCAAGCGTACATTACCTATGATTGTGCTTGAATCTTTGCTAAGCAAAAAAGGATTGAGCGTATTAAAAACTCAGGTAGAAAAAGGCGATGCAGCATCTATACGCAAGTCTATGCAAGAACACAACGTGTTTGAAATTTGCAAAGAAAAATTTTTAGAGCGCATACATAACGCGCAAAAATCTATTAAAAAATTCGACTGCCCTGCTTCTGAAAAATTGAATGATTTTTGTGAAGCAATGGCAACTTTGCTTTAATAATGAAGAGGCTGTGCTTAGTAGGAATATCTCACGCCTGTACGACTTCCGATACTTTGGGAAAGTATAGTCTCTCAGAAGAATCTCAGAACAATTTTCGAAAACAAGCATTGAATTCTTTTGCTCAAGAAATAGTAACCCTTTCCACGTGTAACAGATTTGAAATCTATTTCGTGAGCGAGTCCGATAGCCCTTTTGAAAACGCAATTGAATTTATAAAAAACTTTTTCAATGCAGATAATTTTGCGGAAATTGCTTATAAATTAGAATCAATAAATCTTGCTGAACATCTTTTTAAAGTGGCTTCTGGTATGGATTCGCAACTTATGGGCGAAACAGAAATTTTCGGACAAATTAAAAATTCTTATGATAAATCTTTGTCAGAAAAAAGCTCTGGAAATATCCTTAATGTTCTCTTCCAAAAAGCTATTCAAACTGCAAAATGGATAAGAACAAATACAATGATAGGCAGAGGCAAAATAACATTAGGCGGAGTTATTTCTGATTTATCTCAAAGAATTTTTGACGATTTAAAAAGTGTAAAAATTTTGCTAATTGGTTCAGGTAGCGTAGGCAGAGATGTTGCATTTTCTCTTGTCGCGCGAGGGGCTGAGAATCTTACTGTTGCAAGCAGAACTTGGGAAAATGCCTTATCGTTGTCTCTTGAAAACAAGTGTTGTGCCATAGAGTTTAATCTAGCTTTGAGTCAGCTTCACAAATGGGATGTTGTGATTTGCGCATCGCGTTCAAATCAAACTTTTTTAAATGAAGAACATATAGAAAATACTTCTAAATTAAAAAATGGAGCTTCATTATTTTTCATAGATTTAGCAGTGCCTCGCAATATAGAAGATTCAAATAAAATTTTTGAAAATATCTTTATATACACTCTTGAGGATTTGACAAAAATCGCTAACGAAAACGCTGCGTTTTTAGAAAGTGAAATTGAACAATCTAAAGAATACATCGCGCAAAAAAGCAAAGCTGTAATTAAAAAATTATCTCTGTAAAATCAATCTCTGCCTACATTGAAAATTTGTTTTCCTTCGAGAGATAATGTTTTATCTAATCTCTTTGCACTAGGACAAATTCTATTTAAGAAAATCCAAAAAGATTCCGAGTGATCCATAAATTTTGAATGTGATAATTCGTGTAAGATTATATAGCTTTGCAAAGTTTCGTTAAGTAACAAAATGCGCCAATTAAAAGACAATACCCCCGATGCAGAGCGCGATGCCCATCTACTTCTTTGCGAGCGTAAGCTGATTTTATGTGGCGCAAATTCATACAAAGAAGAAAAATAATCTACTTTATTTTTGATATGTTTTTTTGCACACTCAATAAAAACTTCTTCTAGGAAATCTTCATTTTCAAAAGGAAAAGAGAAAACAATTTCAGAATCATTCTCTACATAAAATGCTTCTGTACGGCTATTCATTAAGCTCACAGTTTTTGCACTGCCATTTAAAAACAATACATTATTTTTTTGCAGATATTCAGACAACTTTTCACTCTCTTTTGAATTTGCTAATCTTTCAAAAACCCAGAGTTCATTTTCTTTTAAGAATTCAAGAGCATCTGAAAGCTTTGCGAAAAAAGGTTTATGCAAAAAAACTTTTCCGTTTTCTACCATAACTTTAAAGTTACGCGATCGACGCACAGATTTGACAATCAAGCGTATGCTTTTGCCTCCTAATAAAAATTCTCTTTCAGAATTTTCAGACATCTGCTTTCTTGCGTAACAAGTTTATATAATCGCGCAAAGCTCCTTCAGGCTCTACTTTAGACAAATTACATTTCTTAACTATATCGTAAATTTCCTTACCCAAGCTTTGTTCAAGAGTTAAATCCTCTTCTTCTGACAAATCTGGAAATGCTTTATCTACGTCTTTTGCAAATCGTAATGCAGAAATATTTTTCGGAACTTTCTCAAATATATTTTTATATGTAGGACGCTTTTCTGCCTTCTTAACTTCGTTCCAAATTTCTAAAACCGCGTCAGCATCTTCAGCATTTTTATCTGCAAAAACGTGAGGATGACGTCGAACCAATTTCTCTGCCAATTCACCTGCCACATCGTCAAAATTAAAGTTATTATTCTCTGAAGCGATTTCACTATGTAATAAAATATGCAACAAAACATCGCCCAATTCTTCGCGCATATTTTCAATGTCATTGCAATCTATCGCATCCAAAAGCTCTGCACATTCTTCGACAAGATGCCCGCGTACAGACTCGTGTGTTTGCTTTCGATCCCAAGGGCATCCGTCGGGCGCGCGAAGTTTTTTTATGATTTCTACAAGTTTATCAATGTTTTGCATATTCAAGTGAATTATAATTTTTAATTTACATTTACAGATAATATAGGCAATCTAATTCAATGGATTTTTTAGGACAGTTGAGCCCTTCTCAGACCACTTCTTTACTGAAAGATTTGAATCATTTTCCAAACAAAAAACTTGGACAAAATTTTTTGATAGATTCAAATATCGTAAGAAAATCCTTGGCTTTATCCGACATTAAAGATGGCGATTATGTTGTAGAAGTCGGTCCTGGGCTCGGAACTTTAAGTGGCGCTTTGCTAGAAAAAAATGTAAATTTATTTGCAGTAGAATTAGACAAAAGACTCTATGCGCATCTTTGCGAAACATTCCCAAATTCTAAATTTAGAAACTTTAATTTGATAAATGAAGATGCTTTAGATTTCCCTCTTGCAGCGCTTCCTGGGAATGTAACAAATTTTAAAGTTGTCGCAAATCTACCTTACGCAATCAGTACTCCTTGGATAGATGCTGCAATCTCGTACAAAGCTCCATCTAAAATGGTTTTGATGTTGCAAAAAGAAGCGGCAGTGCGATTCACTGCAAAAGAGCAAAGTTCTCAATACTGCCCTATTTCTATATTCATAAATTTAGCGTATGAAATTTTTGAAATGCACAAAGTTTCAGCAAATTGTTTTTATCCAAAACCAAAAGTGGATTCTCTGTTATTAGCTTTAGAAATAAAAAAACAGCCATTTTTCTTCAAAGAAAATACAAAACTTTTGATAAGAAAAATTTTCTCTCAAAGGCGCAAACAAATTGGTTCTATAATCAAAAATTTAAATGATGAAAACGCTTCTGCTATCGCACGTCGCTGGCTAGAATCAGAAAATATTTCAACCATCTTGCGTCCTGACGACATTTCAATTTTACAATGGAAATCTCTAAATAATTTTTTATGATTCTGCTAAAAATTTTAATATCTGTTGTCATCGCTTACGTGGCTCTGACCATTTTGGCTTTCTTCTTGAAAGAGAAAATTGCATTCCCTGCCCCTAGCACAAGTTATATTTTTGGCGGCCCTTTCTTTATGATAGATGACAAAATTTCTGCCGTTTATCTAAAAGCTGAAAATCCTAGATTCACTATAATTTATAGTCACGGCAATGGCGAAGACATAGGCGAAATTTTTCCATTGTTGCAACAATGGCAGCAACGAGGTTTCAACATTTTAGCATACGACTATTTTGGATACGGACATAGCAAAGGCAAACCATCTCAAGACAATATCCTTGAAGCTGCTGACATTGTTTTTGCTTGGGCAAAAGAAAATATTGGAACTACAAAAGCAAATACAATCATTGCAGGATACTCTCTCGGAGGCGCGGCTGCGATTCATCTTGCAAGCCAGAATGATGTTGCTGGTTTGATTGTAATGGGTGCATTTTCCACAGCATTCAACGCCGTTTTGCCTTATAACATATTTCCCTTTGATATGTTAAAAAACATTGAAAAAATCAATAATGTTTCTGCGCCTGTTTTATTTATTCACGGAACCGCAGACAAAATTGTTCCGTACAGAAACTGTAAAGCTCTATATGCAGAACGCAAAAATAACAAAACTCTTTTAGCAATCAAAGGCGCTGGGCACCTTGATTTGTTCACGTACAAACCCGAAGAATTTTGGAATGCAATAAATAATTTTGTTCAAGACTTATGAAAAATATTGCTGTAATAATTTTTGAAGACTTTGAAGAAATCGAAGCAGTAACTCCTATTGATTTACTGCGACGTGCAGGTGCTCATGTAGAAGTATTGACTCTTGAAAATAATCTCTTAACAAAGGGCAGAAGTTCTATTTTTCTTAATGCAGACTTTCGACTTCACGAGAAAAAAGATTTTGCTTACGATATGATTGTTATAAGCGGTGGCTCTGGTGTTCACAAAGCAATCAACAACGATTTGTTAATTGAGTTTTTGCAAAAAGCTAATCAAAAAAATCTACCTATTGCAGCGATTTGTGCTGCCCCTATTATTTTGAAAAAAGCAGGCGTACTCGAAAACAGAAAATGTACATCTCACCCAAGCGTTTCCGAGCAACTCAATTTACATAATCCAATCACTTCCACTGTTTGCGATGGAAACATTATCACTTCTCGCGGAGCAGGAACTGCAATAGATTTCTCTCTTTCGCTGATTGAATTTTTGTATGGACTTCAAAAATCAAAAGACGTATCATTTTCTATTTGTTACGGAGATAAATAAATGAGAGACGAAGATGTAACTAATGTAGATTTTAGATGCCAACACGAGCGTCTTTTATTTGTCAATGCGGCAACAACTTTTATTTTGCCTTTATTCTTTAGCATCTTCGATTTCAATTTTGCAATGGGCTTCTTGGTCGCTCTCGGACTCTTGGCGCCTGTGAACGTATTCCACTATCGATTCGCTTGGGTCGATTCTGAATTCTATGTACGCAGGCTCTACGCTCTTTGCCTTGTCCCTGCGATTATTCTTCTCATAACAACTATCTACGGAATGATTAATCCCGTGGTTGTTTCTTTCTCTCAAAATGGGAGCACTTTTTTTAAGATGATTGAATCGTCATCACCACTCGTTAATGTTGGCGAGCACGCAAAGTATCCGATTTCTTCGCAGCTTATTTTCTTGAGTATTGTGGCGCTGTCCTGCTCGATATACTTCCTGACAGATTCAATCTACGTTATGCGCAGAATCGTTTTATACTGCGGTTTTGCGACTGTTTTATATGCCTGTTTTATCTTTGCATATTTCTTGATTAAATATTTTGAACTAGCTTTTGTGGGTTCAAGCGGAACTGCTTTATTCGTATTCAAAGAACCCTCTGCTTGGGCTTCGCTTGCGACCCTTTGGGTTGCAGGACTCCTCCTTGTTTTTAGTCACTATAGACAAAATTTTTCTTTAGGAAGATTCATTATTTCGATGCGATTTTTACTGCTAATCACTGTCTCAATTTTATACGCAAGTATTCTATGCACAAAACTCCCCGCATACATTATCATCAGCTCCATCACGATTGCATTCTCTTTCTTTCTACTTGCATTTAACGTAATTCCAACGCTCGAAAATCAGTATGCCCACTGGGATAACAACTCACTGCGCAAAATGCCAAAACGCAATAAATTCTGGGCTTCAATGCCTGCGCTTTTTTATTTTGGAATATCTGTCGCTGCTTTGAGCTTGGCAGTTTACGTATTCTCCAACTCATTCTACAACGCAAACGAACTAATTCTTATAGATTCCCAAAATCAAAGCTCTATAACCCTAGAACAAAAGAGCACTATCCTAAAAGATATAATCCCAGTAATAAATGAAAGACCTTTCTTCGGCTGGGGCTCTGGCTCTTTCAAAACAATCTACTCTTTCGTTCAATCTCTAGAGCTCGGCTCTACCCCCATAGACTACCCAAACTCAGACCTACTCAAAGTCCTAGTTGAAGAAGGTCTTTTCGGACTCCTCCTCATTCTCGTTGTTCCAATTTTCTTCTTCATCATCTGGCTTATAAAACTGCGCCACTCTTTCTTCTTCTTCAACTTCCCTCTACTACTCACCTGCTTCCTTGTCCTCACCCTCTCCATTTTCTCGAACCCATTCCAATCCCCACTAACCACTCTCTCCTTCTACATCCTATTCTTCATCGCCATAAAATGGGGCACCGCTAAAACGCGTTAATAATATTATTATTTCTTGCTTTTTATATGCGTAGCTCTGTTAGGGCTTATCCCCCCCTCGCAAAGGCTTGCTCCGCCTTTGCAATCCGCTGCAAGTACTAACTTACAGCGAAGAGTAGTCATGATCTGCATAGATGTTCACACCGCATTGCTTTGCAATTGCCCAATGCGTTAGATTTGAAAAATAAATTAACCCGTGCACTTTGTGTGATATTTATGGAGTAAACGCTCCGAATGGCCTATGGAAGCAGGCACTGCCTGCTTTGTAATTGCAAAGGCAAAACCAGCCTTTGCTGGGTTGTAGGGCAAAGCCCTACAAAAAAGAGCTTCGCATTAAAAAGAAGAGAAAATAAATATATACAAAAGGCACATTTTTTAATAAGTGCTTATTAAAAAAATGCGCCTTTTAAAATATAAATTTCTTTATCTTTTCCTTATTCCCATTCGATAGTTGAAGGGGGTTTGGAGGATATGTCGAGGCAGACTCGATTGACTCCTTTAACTTCGTTGATAATGCGGTTGGCGATTTTGCCGAGGAGTTCGTGAGGGATGTGAGCCCAATCCGCAGTCATAGCATCCACAGATTCAACGATGCGAAGAGCGATTACGTTATCGTAAGTACGCTCGTCACCCATAACGCCAACGGTCTTTACAGGGAGGAACACAGCGAATGCCTGCCAGACTTTGTAATAGAGTCCGCTAGCTTTCATTTCTTCGAGAAGAATTGCGTCTGCATTTCGAAGAACATCTAAGCGCTGCTTAGTGATATCGCCAACGACTCTTACGCCAAGACCTGGTCCCGGGAAAGGATGACGCCAGAGAACTTCTTTAGAAAGCCCTAACTCTTTACCTAGCGCGCGAACTTCGTCTTTGAAGAGCTCGCGAAGAGGTTCGAGAAGCTTTAGCTTCATCTTCTTAGGAAGTCCGCCTACGTTGTGGTGACTCTTGATAAGAGATGCTGGATTGCCTGCGATTGGAACACTTTCAATCACATCAGGATAGAGAGTGCCTTGGGCGAGGAAATCAATCTTGCCAAGCTTTTTAACTTCTTTGTCGAAAATCTCGATAAATGTTTTGCCGATAATCTTGCGCTTGCGCTCTGGGTCAGTTACACCCTTGAGTTTTTTCAAGAAAACATTTTGCGCCTTTGAAGTTATCATACGCATTTTGAAATTGTTTCTGAAAAGTTCTTCAACGCTACTGCGCTCGTTCTTGCGAAGAAGACCATTATCAACAAACACGCAAGTTAGATTGTCGCCAATAGCTTTGTGGATGAGAGCCGCAGCAACAGAAGAATCAACACCACCACTAAGACCTAGAATAACTTTCTTGTCGCCAACTGTGTCGCGAATATTTTGAATCGCTGTGTTGACGTAGTCAGCCATAGTCCAGTCACCAGTGCACTTGCAGATGCCAAATAAAAAGTTTTTCAAGATGTCCATACCCTTAGGAGTGTGTACAACTTCTGGATGGAATTGCATTCCGTAGAATTTTTTAGATTCGTTAGCAACGAGAGCATAAGCAGAATTTTCAGTAGCACCAATTGCAGAAAAACCTTTAGGTAAAGCATCAAGCTTGTCGCCGTGAGAGTTCCAAACTTTAAGCGGACTAGCCAAACCTTTCAACAAAGCGCTCTTGCTTTTGAAAGACAAAACGCCATGTCCATACTCGCGATGAGTACTAGAAACGACCTTCCCTCCTAGCATATAAGCCATAAGTTGTAAGCCATAGCAAATACCCAAAACAGGAACACCCATCTCGAAAATAGCTTTGTCGCAACGAGGTGAACCTTTGGTCAGCACGCTTGCAGGCCCTCCAGACAAAATCACGCCTGTAACGCCCATTTTTTTGAGCGCACTTGCTTTAGTATTGAAAGGCAAAATCTCTGAATAAACGCTACACTCGCGAATTCTTCTAGCGATAACTTGCGTATATTGAGATCCGAAATCCAGAACTGCTATTTTTTGATTCATAATATTTTAAAATCTGAGATTGCTATTGTGATTTTTGCATATAGGGCATTCTATCGTTTTTTCGAGTGGCAGAGCGGTGTAAACCGCATTGCACTTGATACAATGATAGACTCGCATTTTAGTTAGCGATTTATAATTACTTAATTCTTTACGTTCTCTTATCCAAGCAATCACTCCGACAGATACCAGAGCAATCATAATGATAATCGCAAAATACGAAGCAATTGTAAGTTCCATAAGTAAGTGTGCTATTTTAAAAACTAATACGCACCTAGCAAAGCAGGATGCGTATTGTTAAATAATTTTTTACTTTTCAGAAAAAAACTAAGCTTTGCTTTCTTCAGCTACGACTTCTTCAGTAGCTTCTTTAGCTACTTTTTTTGTTGCAGTCTTTTTCGCAGTTTTCTTAGCGGCTGATTTTTTTGCAGCTTTCTTGGTAGCTTTTTTAGCACCCTTTTTGTAACCTGCATCTTCCGCTTCGATAAGTTCGATTAAAGCCATTTCAGCAGCATCGCCTACACGTCTTACGAGCTTGTAGATACGAGTATATCCGCCTTCGCGCTTTGTGAACTTCTCAACTTTTTTGTCGAAGAGCTCAGCAACTACGCCTACATCTCTTACTTTAGCGATAGCTTGGCGACGATAGTGGAGCTTTACAGCTTTGTCTTCAGACGCTTGCGCTTTCTTCGCTAATGTGATTATTTTTTCGGCGAAAGGACGCAAAGCTTTTGCATAGCCGAGAGTTGTTTCAATTCTGTCATGGCGGAAGAGAGCTGTTGAAAGCGCAGCCATAATAGCTTCGCGATGCTCTTTCTTAACGCCAAGTTGATGTTTATGTTTATTGTGACGCATTGTCTAAATTATTTTTAAATTTTACAGCTGATCGATTAAACGCTCATCTATTTTCATACCCAAAGACAAACCGATTTGCTCGAGCTTGCTCTTGATTTCATTGAGAGATTTTTTACCGAAGTTACGATATTTTAACATTTCTTGTTCGCTCTTCATTGCCAATTCGCCAACAGTAGTAATGTTAGCATTATTCAAGCAATTAGCAGCTCTAACAGAAAGTTCGATTTCGTTAACGCTCATGTTGAGAAGCTTACGCAGACGATTTTGTTCTTCGCTAACTTCTTTACCTTCTGTTGCAAATTCGATAGCATCATCATTGATTTTGTCGAACACTTCTACGTGTAAGCGCAAGATAACTGCTGCTTCCTTCATTGCATCATCAGGAGAAATTCTACCGTCAGTCCACACTTCTAAAGTTAGCTTGTCAAAGTCTGTCATATGACCAACGCGTGTTGCGTCGATAGAATAACGAACCAATTCAACAGGGCTGAACAAAGAATCAATAGCAATCACACCAATTGGTTGATCCGCATATTTATTTTCTTCCGCAGGTCTCCAACCTCTTCCAACCGAAACTTGAACTTCAGCTGTGAACTTTTGTTTTGTATCGAGTGTGCAGATTACTTGTTCTGGATTTACAACAGTGATATCAGAATCTTGTTGAATATCTGCTGCAGTAACAGGACCTTCTTTATCAACTTTAATCATCAAACGTTTTGGTTCGCGATTCGCGCTGATAAGCTTAACCTTCTTGAGATTAAGAACGATGTCTGTAACATCTTCTACTACGCCCTTGATACTTTGAAATTCGTGATTGACACCTTCTATTTTGATAGAGCTGATTGCAGCGCCTTCAATAGAACTAAGTAATACTCTACGCAGAGAATTGCCTATTGTGTGTCCAAAACCAGTTTCAAATGGCTCAGCAACATACTTAGCGTAAGTTGGTGTTGCCGAAGCTTCGTCTTTTGCAAGACGTTTTGGTAATTCAAATTTTCCTAGTCTTTTGGCCATGGATACTCCTTAGTTAATTATTAGCGAGAGTAAAATTCTACTATAAGCTGTTCGTTTATAGTCTTGTCCATCTCATCACGGATTGGCAAGCGACTAACCGTACCGCGGAATGCACCGTCGATTCTTTCGAGCCAAGCAGGAGGAGTATGTAATTGAGTATCATCCAAACCGCGTTGTGCGAGCTGACGTGAATTACTCTTTTCAGAAATTTCTACTACATCACCTGGCTTGCAGTTGAAGCTAGGAATGTCGACTTTTTTACCGTTAACTACCACGTGACCGTGTGTAACCATTTGTCTTGAAGCCTTACGTGTGCGAGCAAAACCCAAAAGATAAACGATATTATCTAATCTGATTTCGAGTAATTGCATAAACACTTCACCTGTAACGCCACGTTGTTTCTTTGCTCTAGCGAAAGTCAAACGGAATTGTTTTTCTGTAAGACCATACATAAAACGCAACTTTTGCTTTTCGTTGAGACCCAATGAATACTCAGAAGCTTTTCTGCGTAAACGTGGACCGTGAATACCGGGAAGATAAGGCTTCTTTTCCATAGCTTTTTTTGCTTGGAAAATTGCCTGACCAAAACGGCGATTTATTCTTGTAACTGGACCTGTATAACGAGCCATATAAATTATCCTTAAATTATATTAAAATTGTTATTATACTCTTCTGCGTTTGCGTGGACGGCAACCGTTGTGAGGAACAGGTGTTACGTCGAGAATAGTGTTGACGATGAAACCCAATGCTTGCAATGAACGAATAGAAGCATCGCGACCCATACCAGGACCTTTAACTTCAATTGCTACTTCTTTCATACCGTGACTCATTGCAACTTTACCAGCGTCTTGAGTAACCATTTGCGCTGCATAAGCTGTGCTTTTACGAGATCCGCGGAAATTCATTTTGCCAGCGCTTGACCAGCTAACTACATTGCCTTGATTATCTGTGAATGTAACTTTTGTGTTATTGAAAGTTGCATTGATATGGCAAACTCCAGAAACAACATTCTTACTGCCCTTAGCTTTTCTAACTTTAATTTCACCAATTTCGTCGGCGAGCAAATCTTTAGCAGAAGGTTGAGAAGGTTTTTGTGCTTGTTCAGTTTGTGCGACCGCTTCGACTTTCTCGAGTTGTTCGACTTCTTTTTTATTATTATCTTCTTGGCTCATTTCAAAAAATCATTAAATTATTTCTTTGTAACAACACCGACAGTCTTGCGAGCGCCTTTGCGTGTGCGAGCGTTCGTACGAGTGCGTTGACCTCTAACAGGCAGACCTTTTGAATGGCGCAAACCCCTGTAGCTCTTGATTGCTGATAGACGCTTTAAATTCGCACCTATTTCACGACGCAAATCACCTTCAAATTTGAACTGACGTTCAGTGATTGTCTGAGCAATTTTATTGAGTTGCTCTTCAGACAAATCTTGTGAGCGTGTTGCTGGGTCGATACCTACGACTTCGCAAATTATCTTTGCACGTGCAGGACCTATACCGTATATGTATCTGAGTGCATATTCAGTACGTTTGTTATTTGGTATGTCTATACCTAGTAATCTTGGCATATTTTTATTTGATTGTTAAAAGGTTAGTATTGTGTTTATTTTTTATTGTTTGAAAAGACTTTTTTTCTACATTCAGAATATTTTTTCAATATAGAGAAAAACTTCTAAATATTTGGAACAGTCAGAATCTCGTAGCCATTTTCGCTTACCAAAACAGTGTGTTCACTGTGGCAACTTGGAAGGCCATCGGCTGTATGAACAGTCCATCCGTCATTATTAATCGAGATTTCTGAACTGCCCAATGTAATCATTGGTTCTATAGCCAAGGTCATTCCGCTTTTCAAAAGAGGCCCTGCTCCCGCCCTACCATAGTTCGGGATTTGAGGTTCTTCGTGCAGTTGACGTCCGAGCCCATGACCTGTGAATTCCTTCACAATGCCATAGCCAGCCGATTCGACGCATTTTTGAACAGCATTAGAAATGTCGCCGACTCTATTTCCCGGGATTGCTTTAGCAATGCCTTCTTGCAGAGCAAACTCACAAGTTTGAATCATTTTCAAAACATCAGGTGAGACGTCGCCTATTGCAATGGTACGGGTGTTGTCACCGGCGAAACCTTGGTAGAAGACGCTAACATCAAAACTTATAATATCACCTGATTTCAGTACACGATTTGGACTGCCTATCCCATGAATTATTTCGTCGTTGACCGATGCGCAAATATAACTAGGGAAACGTAGGCGACCATTTTTGTACTTATAACAAGCACTTCTCGCAGAATATTCTGCGATGAATTCTTTGGCCGCTTGGTCTAAATCCCAAGTGGATATGCCGGCTTGTGCCATTCGACATAGTCGTTCGAGCACATTTGCGGCAATCACGCATGCAGTGCGCATGGTTCGTAAATCTCTTTCTGATTTTATCGAAATCATGCGGCGCGCCGTCTAATAGTTGTAAAATTTTTAAAGAACTTTTTGCCACTGGCTCTCTTAGAAAGAGAACCAATGCCATTTGCGAGCAGCGTAAGCACACAAACCTATAATCGTTATGAAAATAAGCGGAGTCCACAATGCCCAAAGATTTTTGAGTTGCTTTGTATCAAGCATGCGTCTTGCTTCGCCAACGCTTCTGCCACGAATGCGACCCTTTTGAAGGAAGCCATCGTAGTGACGTTGTAACAAATATGTTTCTACTTGACGCATTGTATCTAGAGCAACACCAACTGCAATCAATGCACCTGTGCCACCGAAGAAACGTGAAATACTTTGAGGTATACCCCAAGCGTTAGTAAGTACTTGTGGGAACACCGCAATACCTGCTAAGAAGAGAGCACCTGCTAAAGTTAAACGAGTCATCACATAGTCCAAGAACTGGGCAGTTGGTTGTCCTGGACGAACTCCAGGAATGTAACCGCCATAGCGCTTCAAATCGTCAGAGATTTGCAAGGGCTTGAACATAATTGACACCCAAAAATAAGAAAATAGTACGATGAGAACACCGAAAATAATATTATGCGCACCAAAGCCCATATATCCGAAGATTTGTTGGGGTAAAAGTAGGATTGCACTAGCAAAGATGATAGGCATAACACCTGCATAATTGACTTTCAAGGGCAAGTACGAGCTTTGACCGCCCATAACTTTGTTACCTACCACACGCTTTGCATATTGAACAGGAATTTTGCGAACACCCTGAATAACCAATATAATCAAACCTGTCACAGCTAAGAGAATTACAATCAGAGCAATCAAGTGAAGAGTGCCGAAAGTAGAGCCTTCTGCGCCTATAGGTTTGTCAAAGAACAATGCATACATTTGGGTAACAGCCTGAGGCAAGTCAGCAATAATACCAACTGTAATGAGTATAGAAATACCATTACCAATACCTTTAGCTGTGATTTGTTCGCCCAACCACATCAAAATGGAGGAACCGCTAACTAAAATCACTAAGCCCCAAAGGATGAACAAAGGAATACTACTTGCTACAACCAAGCTACCATAGACATTTTTGTCGAAGTTTGGAAATAGAGTTTCAGGAGTATAGCTCAAAGCCCAAAGGAGCATTGCACCTTGAATGAGAGAAATCAACAAAGTTAGATAACGGGTGTATTGAGAGATTTTTTGTCTACCAATTTCGCCTTCTTGCATCAATCTTGCAATGCTAGGCACAACAGCGCCCATAAGTTGCAAGATAATAGAAGCAGAAATGTATGGCATAATCCCAAGAGCGAAAATCGCACCTTGGAGCATCGCGCCACCAGTAAACATATTGTAAAGACCCATCAAACCGTCGTTAGCACTGCCGCCTGCGTTTGCATAGAAATCACGCAAAGGACTCATATCGATTCCAGGAACAGGAATCGTAGCTCCAACACGCGCAATAAACACCAAACCCAACATCAACATAATACGTTGACGAAGTTCTGGAATTTTAAAGCAATTTACAAATGCGCTAAACATAGGATTAGCCTTCGTTCTTTGCTACTAAAACAGCTTTTCCGCCAGCAGCCTCGATTTGAGTCTTTGCGCTTTCAGAGAATTTGTCAGCAGTGATAGTAACTTTTTTAGTCAATTTTCCTTTGCCTAAAACTTTGATTAACTTGCTAGAAGCTCTAACTAAGCCTGCTTTAACGAGTTCATCACGATTCAATTCTGTAACAGACAATTTTTCGATGTCGCTCAAATTAACGACAGCATATTCTGTGCGATAGTTGTAATTGTTAAATCCGCGTTGAGGAAGTTTACGGTACAAAGGCATTTGACCACCTTCGAAGCCAGGACGAACACCGCCACCTGATCGAGCGTGCATACCTTTATGACCTCTACCTGAAGTCTTGCCGTGACCACTACCTACGCCACAACCAAGACGCTTACGTGAATGTTTTGCGCCTTTGGGATTGGAAAGATTATGTAATTTCATATAATAAATGCTCCTTTAGACAATTAAGCTTTGCCTCTGAGTTTAGCAATTGTTTCGGAAGTACGCAATTGAGACAATGCATCAATAGTTGCATTAACCATAGCGCCATCATTGTTTGAACCAAGTGATTTACTTAGAACATTCTTGATACCAACGGCTTCAAGAACAGCTCTAACACCACCACCTGCGATAACACCTGTACCAGGGGCAGCAGGTTTAAGCATAACTACGCCACCGTCGCATCGACCCAAAACTTCGTGAGGAATTGTGCCATCTTTAAGCGCGTAAGTACTGAGACTTTTGTGAGCTCTTTCAGTTGCCTTGCGGATTGCATCAGGAACTTCTTTTGCTTTTCCATAGCCGAGACCTGCTTGACCTTTTTGGTCACCAATCACAACTAAAGCCGAGAAAGAGAAGCGTCTACCGCCCTTTACCACTTTTGCGCAACGATTGATATGCACTACTTTTTCGATAAATTCAGACTCTACCTTTTCTGATTGAGGGGCTTGTCTTTTAAATTCTTTACTCATAACTTTGATATTAGAAGTTTATGCCTGCCTGACGAACTGCATCAGCGAAAGCTTTTACGCAACCTGTATAGCTACGAGCACCTTTATCAAAAACAACAGCTTCAATGCCCGCTGCTTTGATTTTTGCACCTGCTTTTGCACCTATTGCAGTACAACCTGCCATATTAGGGAGCAATTTTTCGCCTTTAAGTTCTTTAGAGATAGTGCTCAATGAAACTAAAGTTACGCCTTTAGTATCGTCAACACACTGAACATTGATATTTTTGTTGCTCAAAAAAAGAGTCAAGCGGGGTCTTTCAGCCGAGCCCGATACTTTTCTGCGTACACGCCAGTGACGCTTTTGCGCCAAAATACTTTTCTTTTCTACTTTATTCATTTTTAGACCTCAAGAAAAACTATGCTGTTTTCTTGCCTTCCTTCCTGCGGACGTATTCACCTTGTATTCTGACACCCTTGCCCTTATAAGGCTCAACAGGGTAGAAATGTTTCAAGTCAGAAGCAACCTGACCTACCATATGTTTGCTTGCGCCTTCGATTTTCACGAGAGGATTTCTGTCTGGAGTTTCAGACAAAGTAATCTTGATACCTTCTGGCAGAGTGTAGAATCTTGGCTTTGCGTAACCGAGATACATAATAATTTCTGTGCCTTTGAGTTCAGCTTTAAAGCCAACGCCTTGAATTTCGAGAGTTTTGCTATAACCGCTTTGAACGCCTTTTACCATTGAATTGATAATACTGCGAGCTGTGCCGAACATAGCTGCTGAAAAGCGTGAATTTGAAGCAGGAGCTACCTTGATTTCTTCACCTTCAACAGTGATTTTAACTGCTGAATCGAAGCTTTGAGATAGTTTGCCTTGTGGACCTTCAACACTAACAAGACCACCATCTACGGAAACCTTGATACCTGAAGGTATGCTAATTGGAAGTTTACCTATTCTACTCATTGTTAGACCTTACCAAACTTTACAGATTATTTCGCCGCCTGCTTTTTTAGCAACGCAGTCAGTGTTCTTAAGTACGCCTTGAGAAGTAGAGAGTATAGAAATACCCAATCCACCCAAAACCTTAGGCATATTGCGGTATTCGCAATAAACTCTATTACCAGGTTTGCTTACTCTATCGATGCCTGTGATTGCAGAAACGCCATCGAGATAGCGTAAAACCACAGTGATTTTTTTCGCAGCTTTTTCGCCTTCAACTGAGTAATCAGCAACATAGCCTTCATCTTTCAAGATGCTAGCGATGTTTTCGCGAATTTTTGAATAAGAAGCTGAGCAAGTATCTTTTTGAGCAGAACTTGCATTGCGAATGATTGTGAGAAAATCTCCTATTGTATCGTGTGATGCCATAATAGTTATTCTTTCTTGTTTACCACGATGCTTTTGTTACGCCTGGAATCTTGCCGTCGAGAGCTAACTCGCGGAAAGTCAAACGTGAGATGCCGAACTTGCGTATATATGCGCGAGCTCTGCCCGACACTGCACAACGATTGCGTACGCGAACTATTGAAGAGTTACGTGGCAATTTTGCCATAGCACGTGTTGCAGTAAAAAATTCTTCGTCGCTCGTATTTGGATTCGAGATGACTTTCTTGAGTTGAGCGCGTTTTTCAGCGTATTTCTCAACTAACTTTTGACGCTTTAAATTACGTTGTATTGATGATTTTTTAGCCATAACTTAAATCCTTATTTTGTTTGAGCTGCTGTATTGCTTGACTTACGGAAAGGCATTCCCAATAAGCGGAGCAATTCACGACCTTCATTATCAGTTGTAGCAGATGTTACTATTGTGATATCTAAACCGAGATTTTTACGATTTGAATCGATAGTAGTTTCAGGGAAGATAGTGTGGTCAACTACGCCTAAGTTGTAGTTGCCTCTGCCGTCTAACTTTGAGCTTACGCCACGGAAGTCACGAACTGAAGGCAATACGATGCAGATGAATCTATATAAGAATTCCCACATTTTTGCACCACGCAAAGTAACCTTTACGCCTGTTGGCTGACCTTCACGCAACTTAAAGTTTGCGACAGATTTTTTCGCTTTTGTAATCACAGGTTTTTGACCTGTAATCTTTGTTATTTCTTTCACAACGTCTTGGACTAATTCTTTTGTGCTATCGCTCTTGAGAGCTGAGCTAACAACTAATTTTTCCAAAGTTGGAATTTCATGCACATTAGATACTCCGAGAATCTTTTTCAATTCAGGAGCCACCTTATCTGCATATATACCTTTTAGTACTGGTTTGTTCATTTTATTTGTAGTTTAGCCGCTGCTGCCGTTATTTCTTCGCTTTTTTCTTCGAATCAAAACGACCAGCCGACATTACATTAGAAATATGTATAGGAGCTTCGCGTTCCACGAGTGCGCCTTCAGGATTTTTCTCTGATTTGCGTTCGTGATGCTTACGCATATTAACACCTTCGACTATGACTTTGTCAGTCTTAGTTATTACACTTAAAATTTTGCCGCGCTTGTTCTTGTTAGAACCTGCGATAACGACAACTTCTTCGCCTTTTTTGATACTCATCTTACAGAACCTCCGGTGCCAAGCTTATAATCTTAGCATAGCTTTTTTGACGTAATTCACGAGCAACAGGTCCGAAGATACGAGTACCTTTTGGATTACCATTACCGTCCAAGATAACAACTGCATTTGAGTCGAAACGTAAATATGAGCCATCATTTCTGCGAATCGGAGCCTTAGTACGAACGATAACAGCTTTTGCTACAGTTCCCTTTTTGACTTCTGCATCAGGAGTTGAACTCTTAACCGCAACAACAATAATGTCGCCGATTTTAGCGCACTTACGTGGCTGACCTAAACGACGAATCATCATAACTTCTTTCGCGCCAGTGTTGTCAGCAACAACGAGTCTTGTTTGCATATAAATCATAATATATTGCTCCTTCTTCCTATGCTAATACAGGTGCTTTCGCAATTATGCTTACAACACGGAATCTCTTTAGCTTGCTAAGAGGACGTGTCTCTGCGATTTCAACTTTGTCGCCAACTGCACATTCATTCTTTTCATCGTGAACATGGAGCACTGTCTTGCGACGGATTTCTTTGTGATACTGTGGATGTGGTATCTTATAGAAATAGGTGACCTTAATACT
>JGI994J12354_10000174_pt1 | contig 62428 bp, 61 predicted proteins | sample IntmicLarv3ML3BL_FD_12354 | JGI IMG/M metagenome (IMG submission 12354) | reverse complement strand
GCAACGTTTGCTTTGGGATTGCAAAGGGCTTTTTTTCGTTCACAGCCCTTTGCTCAAGGTTTCGAAAGGACTGAAAGTCCTTCGCGGTTGCAAGGCAGAGCCTTGCTGGATTCAAAAGGCAAAGCCTTTTGTGGGTTTCAAGGGCAAAGCCCTTGACGGGTGTTGGGCAGAGCCCAACAAAAAAAGCCCTGCGATTTTTAATTTTTCGCAGGGCTTGTGGCAGTAAAGATTTAAGAGAGTTGGTAGACGCCTGGGAGGGGGAGAGGGCGTACAGGATTCTTAGCATCTAGAGCCATAGTTTCTGGAGCTAGATTTTCTGCTGAACGCTTGAGTATCCAGTCGTACTTAATCTTCTGGGCGGAGAATGCGGACATTCTAGCTGCAACAGCCATCATAGTGGAGTTTGCGGAAGATTTGAGTGTATTTAACTTAGTGTTATTACGAACAGCATTTAATAGAATTTCATGTTCAGTTTCGCAAGGCTCTGTGGAGCGACCGGAGAAATTCCAAGGTTTTTCGCCTTCGATTTTGTATCCGCCGCCGTCAATAAAGCATGTGCCCTTAGTGCCTAGAACTCTTTGAGTAAGATTCGTCGAAGCCTTAGGTTCTTGATTGCAGAAGCTAAATAGATGAGCGTTATTTTTGTATTCAAAATCATTTGAGAAGTGACTGTATCTATCACCTAATGCTGGATAAGGTAATAGAGAACTTCTGCCACCAAAGCCTGTGACATCTATGGGGTCATTGTCATCACCAAAAGCCCAGCGAAGGATGTCTAAGCAGTGGCAGTGTTGTTCTACAACGTGGTCGCCAGAAGCCCAAACCCACGATTGCCAGTTGCGCAATTGATAATACATATCATCAGGCTTGTACTCGTTAGACCAACTTTGACCACCTACATATCCGCCATTATTCCAGTAGCAGTATGCTGCAGTGATATCACCAATTTGTCCGTCTTGAATGCGCTTGATACACTCTATGTGAGGCTCTGCATAGCGACGTTGAAAGCCTGTGACGATTTTGATATTCTTTTCGTCTGCAATTTTAGCGAGCTCAAGAACTCTGCGTCCTTGAGTGACGTCGACAAACATTGGTTTTTCAGCAAAAATGTTTTTACCTGCATTGATACAAATTTCAAGATGAGCAGGTCTAAAGAAAGGCGGAGCAACTAGCATTACTACATCGCAGTTTGTCTGACAAACTTTTTCGCAACAGTCGAAGCCGTCGAACAAAGTTTCAGGTGTGACAGCATAGGTATCTTTTGGAAAAGTCTTAGTATCATGCTTCCATCTGTAGCCGTCGCCACCAGACTCAACAAATGCGCGCAAACTTGCGTCTGCTTTTTCAACTTTGTCTTTAAACAAGTCGCCCAATGCCACGATTTGAATGTTTCCATCGCGCATCAAAGCATTTTGCATCGCTTCTGTACCACGACCTCCACAGCCAACTAAAGCTACTTTTAAACGTCCACCACTAGTTCCACTATTAGCGAACGACACTTTAGGCAATACACTAGCTGCACTAGCAAGCCCCCCAAGTTTCATAAATAAGCGTCTGTCCATAAGATGTAATGTTAGGTTTTTATCGGTATAAAAGTCAAGTTTATTAAAAAAAATCCAAAGTGCGAAAAAAAAGATTGATTTCAAAAAAATATCAGCTATGGTGATGTGCTATGAAACTTCGTAAATTACTTTTAACTCTCGCATCAGTTGCTACGCTTCTATTATTGAATGCTTGTACTGCAAATACTGATACAGCGCACACAAAATCAACCGTTTTCGGAATCTACACTTATGAGCCCGGTGCGTTTACACGCGCAGGTGAAGCAACAGCTTCTATACGCACAGACGAAGTTGGTGGTATGGAATTACCTTCTGGTGATAAAACTCAGTTCTTCTGGGGTTTGATTACTATTCAGGATTATTAAAATTAATTTTATTTGGCTAAAAACCGCTGATTTTAAAAGCGGTTTTTTTGTATTTTTAGATTATCCTTATGAATAATGAAAATATCAAAGGAGTCTTGTTCGACTTAGATGGCACATTGGTTGATAACTTTGCGGCCATACATGCATGTTTGTCTTATTCAGCAAAAAAATTAGGACTCGCTGTTCCTACTTATGAGGATACTATGCGAGCAGTTGGCGGCTCTATACTTATCACAATGGGTAAGCTTTTCGATTCTAAATACGCTATTCAATTAGCGGAAATTTATTCGGAAAATTTTTATCGATTCATGTATGACGATTTGAAGATGCTTCCTTATGCCGAAGATTTCTTGAAGGCTTTGGTCGATAAAGGGATTGCTGTTGCTTGCTTTACTAATAAAGAAGAAGAGGCTGCAAAATCTATATTGAAAAAAGTGGGATTGATTCCATACTTCTCTGCCGTTGTTGGGACTACAATGACATCGGTTCGCAAACCAAGTGTGGAGTTTACAAATAATGCATTGAAGCGTCTTGGCGTGAGTCAAAAAAACGCGCTTATAGTTGGCGATTCGCTTTATGACTATAATGCAGGAATCAATGCAGGAGTGGGAGTATTGCTTGTTTCAACAGGCAATGTTTCTAAAGAAGAATTAAAGTCAACAGCAACAAAAGCCATTGGCATTTACGATAATATGAAATTTCTAGCCAACGACTTTTTCGCTCTAGAACTATGAGTGGCGGCTTTGTAAAAGTTGAAGGCGTAATAGAAAAAATACTCTTTTTTAGTGACGAAAATCATTATTGTATTGCACAATTAAAACCATCTGAAGGAGGCAGTATCGTTGTCGTTGCTGGGACTATGCCCGAAGTTCAGTGCGGAGAGACTCTTTCTATAGACGGATTTTGGGCAAACCATAAAGTTCATGGAGCACATATAAGAGTCAATTCTTTTAAGAGCAAATTGCCTTCGTCTTTATACGGAATAAAAAAATTTTTAGGTAGCGGATTGGTCGAAGGTATAGGCGAAGTTTACGCAAATAAAATTGTCGATTACTTTGGCGCGGACACTCTGAAAATCATAGATGAAGACTCAGGCAGATTAAAAGAAATCGCAGGAATAGGACCTAAAAGAATCAAGCAAATTAAAGAGTCTTGGCAAAGACAAAGATGCTTGCGAGAAGTAATGATTCTTTTGCGAAGCTATGGAGTTGGCATGAGAAATTGTGCGCAAATTGTTTCTAAATACGATTCGCAAAGTAGCGAGATTATTAAGACACAACCATATTTGCTCGCTCGTGAAATTGCGGGAATAGGATTCAAGACTGCCGACCAAATCGCTTTGAACGCGGGAATGTCTAATGAGTCTCCAGCCCGCATAGAAGCTGGTATTTTATACACTCTTGAAACTTTGCAAGACGAGGGACATACCCTCTATGACAAAGAATCTTTGGCTCAATTAAGCAGTGAAAATTTAGGAGTAGATATTGAGAAATGTTTTGCTTCTATAGAAGTAATGCTTGCAAAAAGAGATTTAGTTGAATTTGAAAATAGTGTTCAACTTCCACAAAACGCATATTTTGAAAAGCAAATAGCAAATCATCTAACATTGATAAATACTAGCATTTCAGAGCTTCCTCCTATAGACGTTGTGCGTGCTTTGCAGTGGGCAAAAGAAAAGTCTAAGATTGATTTTGCTAGAGAACAAAGCGAAGCAATTTTGTCTGCATTGCAAAATAAAGTAAGCGTAATTACAGGAGGTCCGGGGACAGGCAAGACAACTATTTTGCGAATGTTATGCGAAATTTTAAAAGCAAAAAAAGTTTCTTTGGCTCTCGCCGCGCCCACTGGTAGAGCCGCACAGAGAATGTCTGAAAGTTGCTCTATGCCCGCGAAAACCATACATAGACTTTTAGGTTTTGACCCCGTCACATCAAGATTTTTACATAACGATAAAAAAACTTTAACTGCTCAATTTGTAATTATTGACGAAGCTTCTATGCTAGATTCTAAGCTGGCTTGTTCGATTTTTTCTGCAATTAGCGCAAGTGCTCATTTGCTTATTGTTGGTGACATAGATCAGCTACCTAGTGTAGGGGCGGGCAATGTTTTATCTGACATTATCAATTCTAAAAAGTTTGCAACTACAAGGCTTTCTCAAATTTTTCGTCAAGGCAAAGGCAGTTCTATAGTAAGTCTTTCTCACAAAGTTTTAGCGGGCGCGAGATTTTTTCCTGAAATTCATCCTCGTGAAATGTCTAGCTTGAATGCCAATGACGATGTTTCTTTTGTAGAACTTATAGAGCCGCAAGTCTGCATGGATGCTTGTCTAGAGCTTATCAATAAATTTATTCCTCAAAAAACAGGAGCAGATTTTTTGCGTGATATTCAAGTTTTAGTTCCTATGCACAGAGGCAGTGCAGGGATAGAAGCTTTCAATAAATTTTTGCAAAAATCGCTAAATCACAACAAGGATTTTATTAGTTGTGGCGCGAATATTTTTAAAGAAAATGATAAAGTAATTCAGACTCGCAATAACTATGACCTTGATGTTTTCAATGGAGACATGGGTATTATCAAAAGAATTGATTTTGTCGCAGATAAGCTTTGGGTTGATTTCGACGGTAAAGAAGTTGAGTTTAGCAAAAGTGATTTGAATGATTTGCAATTAGCTTATGCTATTAGTGTTCATAAATCTCAAGGCAGTGAATTTCCTATTTTGATTCTGCCTTTGCTCAAACAATATTTTATGCTTTTGCAAAGAAATCTTCTTTATACTGCCTTGACTCGAGCTAAGAAAAAAATTTTTATTGTGGGTGATTCTTCTGCTTTGCAACTAGCAGTTTCAAATGACAAATCCATAAAGCGCAAAACAGGTTTAATGGAGCAACTTTAAATAAAAAAATGTCTATAAAAATTTACAATTCCGAAAGCAAAAAAGTTGAAAATGAAATTGTTTGCCAAGAATTTTTTATGAAGTTTTTGTATTCAAATTTCATTGGAAAATTCCTCTTATGGGCATTAATAAAAAGAAAGTTTTTTTCTTGGATTTTCGGGCTTTGGGCAGATTCTTTCATCAGCAAACATGCCGTCTCTAGCTTTGTCAAAAATTACAAGATAGATTTATCAGAATCTGAGAAATCAAACATAAAAGAGTTTAAAAATTTCAATGAATTCTTTTCTCGCAAATTGAAAAATTCTGCGCGTCCGCTTCCATCTGATGAGAATGTGTTTTGTTTTCCTTGTGATGGGCGTCATCTTGCAATAGAAAATTTGTCTCAAGATTACAGTCTTTATGTTAAAGGACAGAAAATGAATCTTGCAAAATTGCTCGGTTGCAAAAATCTTGCTAAGCGATTTGATGAAGGTTCTATGCTGATTTCAAGGCTAAGTCCTCTTGACTATCATCGTTATCATTATTGTGCGAGTGGTAATATTTTGGCGCAAAAAAATCTTGGAGGATTTTTATATTCGGTGAGTCCTATTGCGTTAAAAAGAAATCTAAACTATCTTCTCGAAAACAAGCGTGTTTTGACTTTGATTGAACTTAACAATCAAAAAATTTGCGCTTATATTGAAGTTGGCGCAACTAATGTTGGTCGCATAATAAATTTTGCAAAGCCTTCTCACTCTATTAAGCGAGGTGAGCAAAAAGGCAAATTTGAATTTGGTGGTTCTTGCGTAATTACGCTTTATGAAAAGGGCGCAATTACTTTCACTCCAGAGCTTCTTGAATATTCCAAGCAGAATATAGAGTATTATTCTAAAGCGAATAAATCTCTTTCCGTTTAAAAAAAGCTTTATTTTTTTTGCGAATTTGCTATTCTCTCAAAAGCTTTCTCATAAAGAGCTTATTAAAAAGGAATACAATATGGACAGGAGAAGTTTTTTAAGAACAGGTGTTTTAGCAACAGCAGCAGCTACAGTTTTGCCAAAGTTTAGTTTTGGTCAAAGCGTAGGTGGCAATACAATCAGAGTCGGTTCAGTCGGGTTAGGAGTCCGTGGAACTGATGCTGTTCTCGAAGCTTTGCATGCAGATGGCGATGTGAAGATTGTCGCATTAGCAGACTTCTTTCAAGACAAGATGGATGCTGCTTGTGAAAAGTACGAAGCAGATTTTTTAGGTGATAAAAAGGATAGATTTGATGTTCCAAAAAATAAACGTTTTGTCGGAGTAAATGCTCTCGAAGACATGTTGGCAAATGGAGACATTGACGCTGTTCTTTTGAATACTCCTCCAGTATTTCGTGCTAGTGAAATTAAAAAATGTTTGGATGCGGGCAAGCATGTGTTCGCTGAAAAACCTCTTTGTGTTGACCCAACTCAGGCTCGTTATATCGAGAATGAATTGATGGCTCTTGCAAAAGAAAAAGGTCTCTGCATGGCTTGTGGAACTCAGTGCCGTCACTTGCCAAATGTGATTGAAGCGGTAGAGCGTGTAAGAGAAGGTCATATTGGTGATATCATTAGCGCAACTTGTTCATTTACTTGTTGCGGATTTTTAGAAGGGTGGTCTATGCCAAAAAATCCAGATCCACAAACAATAGAATTTCAAATTCGTAGATGGCTATCGTTCATTTGGACTAGTGGTGATCACTATGTAGAACAACATATTCATGCTTTAGACGCTGCTCTTTGGGCGATGGGTGACATCGCTCCTAAGACTGCTTATGGCGTTGGTGGTCGTGATGCGTATTTAAAGTATCCTCAACAAGGCGATAGATATTCCAACTTTGCAGTTGAATATGATTTCGGTAATGATGTTTCTTTGTTGAGTATGTCTCGTCAAGAAAACGGAGCTTCTAGACTCAGCACTAGCTGGGCAACTATACGAGGCACAAAAGGCGTATTGAATATAGCTCTAAGTGGTGACCCTCAAAAAATCACAGGTGAATCTCCTTGGGAATCAAAACCCGCTCATGTGAATCCTCAAGTATTAAAGCACCGCTGGTTGTACAAAGCAATTCGTGAAGGCAAAGCAGGAAACAATCTCGCCCCTTTACTTAACTCCAACTTCGCTGCGATACTCGGCAGAGAAGCTACATACTCAGGCAAAAGACTTCAATGGAATTGGATTAAAAACTCTAAACAAAACCTCTTTCCAGAAGACAAAATCGACCTTGCAGGCAAACGTGATATCACTCCAATCCCTTCCCCCTCAACCTATAAACTAAGCTAAAGTATATTTTTAAAAAGAGCATTTTCATTAATAAGAATTCTTATTAACGAAAATGCTCTTTTTGTATATATATTTATTTCTTGTTCACATTATCTCTTGTTGGGCTCTGCCCAACACCCGCAAAAGGCTTTGCCTTTTGAATCCACGAAGAACTTTCAGTCCTTTCGAAACCTGACTTAAGGGGCTGTCTGCCCCTTAAGAATCCTCGAGCAAAGGCTTGCTCCGCCTTTGCAAACCGAGGCAAGTGCGACTTGCAGCGATAGTCCCTTGCGGAGCGTTTACTTCGTAAACATCACACAATGCAAAATGTAAATTTATTTTTCGGCTAATCGAGAGTAGCAATTGCAGAGCAATGCGGACTGTCTGTCTATGCCGTGGGTCAATTTTAGGTGCAGGAACGCACTTCCTGCCGAGGTTTCAAAAGGGCGAGGAGCCCTTTTGTGGGTTCAAGGGCAAAGCCCTTGAAGAGATGCAATGAAGACAAAATAAATATATACAAAAAGAGCATTTTCGTTTAATAAATTATTAAATGAAAATGCTCTTTTTAAAATAAATTTTATTTATTTATTCTTTATTATCTTCGTCTTTAGGTTCTTTTTTGGGGTCATCTTTCATCGCATCGCGGAAAGTATCTTCGGCTTCTTTGGAAGCTTTTTTAAATTCGTTAATAGATTTTCCGAGTCCTTTGGCTAGTTCAGGGAGGCGTTTTGCTCCGAATAGTAGCAATACTACAAATAGAATGATGATCCATTCAGGACCACTTGGAAGACCAAAAGCTAATATATGATTCATAATACAAGTATCGTACATCTTTTATATTGTTTAAGTCAATTCAAAACGGAGCGGAAAAAAAACTAATTGTTTTAGTTTGTTGACAATTATATGATTTTTAGGCAAACTTTGTACTAATGAAAAAGACTTCCCCTTGTACAAAAAGAGCTTTTACTTTAATTGAAATCCTCGTTGTAATTGGCATCATAGTTATGCTTGTAGGATTCTCTACATCTATGGTCAAGACAGCAATGTCTGCACAGGGCAAGGCGCGTGCTATGTCTGACATAGAAGTAATCTCAAATGCTATAGAAGAATTTCGTTCTATCTATGGAGATTATCCTCGTATTAGTTGTGCGTCTGACGAAAAGCTTTCGGCTGCGCAACTGTATCAATGTTTGACAGGCAGAATGTATATGACTGTTCAAAATGACGAAATCGTCTTCCTTACATTGCCTCCGACCGCGGCGCGCAGACCTCTTATTGATGCTAGCAAAATGAATTTAGGTAATGCGCAAGGTCAGTATGGACCTGGTGTTGATACTGAAAATGAAAATACTTTTTTTGCTGATCCTTGGGGTGAGCCTTATCTTTATTTTTTCAATACGAATCTTCGCCCTGGAGCAACTTCCGCATGGCGTAGTCCATCGTTTATGTTGCTTTCAAAAGGACCAGACAGTAAGGCTGTTCCCGTGGAGTCTTTGTACATAGACGGAGTCATGCGCGACATGGAACAATATAGAGCAAAAGATGAAAATGTCGATAATATCGTAAGAGGTATGGATAACTAACATTTAATAACGAGAATAAATATAATGAAAAATTCAAAAAAAGCATTCACATTAGTAGAACTTTTAATCGTAGTAGGAATCATAGGTGTTCTTATGTCTTTGTTGTTGCCAGCGATTAGTAATTCTCAAAGAAATGCGCAAGTGATGAAGTCGAAGACTTTCTTGACTTCACTGCAAACAGCCTTAGAGCAATATTATGCAGAGTATGGATTCTTTCCTGAATTTCTTACAGTTCGTGAAAGAGTGAATCTTGAAGATGGCAATAATTCTGAATATTTGGTAAAGACTCTTACAGGGATGGGTGCAGACGGTTTAAAGCTTTCGATTGCGGACAGACGTTCATATAATCGCAAAGCAAAAAATTTCATAGAATTCAAGCAAGACAATTTGGTTCAACGTGGAGGCAGTACTCAATGGAGTATAGTAGACGCTTTGGGGAATCCAAATATTTATGTTTGTGTTGACGGCAAAAACACAGGCTTTATAAAATTAGGATTACCATCTGTTGCAGATGGATTAAGTACTAATGAAGTTGAAGAACAAGTGCCAAATTCTCAAGTTGGTGTGAGAGCAAAAGTCTTGCTTTTCACTCTTGATAAAGACGGCAAAAAAGCGGGTGCTGATTACAGTGCTAAAAATATTTTCTCTTGGTAATGCTTTATGAAAAATAGCAATAAAAGTGCGTTCACCCTTGTTGAGATGCTTGTCGTTATAGGCATCATAGCCGTCTTGGCTCTAGGGGTGACAATGATGAGATTCGGTGGAGCAACACAATCATTAGCTTCTGCACAGCAGGTAATGATGTCTTCATTTTATGAAGCGAAAAATGCGGCTCTTGCAAAGCATGCGCGTGTTCGTGTGTTAATCTACAAAGGAAAAGACTATGAGCGTACTTTGCGTCAAGTTTTAATAGCTCATGAAGTCTTAGATGAAAATACTGGCGACTCGAATTGGGCTGTAATAAGTAATACTACTTTACCTAAAGGCGCATTTTTTGTTCCTCCAGAAGCTGACTTCTTAGGTCTTTGTTCTATAGGCGGGGAGTACGAGATAGGCGATGTGTTTAAAAGTACTTTCAACACAGGTATGAGTGGAGTTCCTTTTACTGTCGGACTATCGTCTGCCGCAGGTGTTATTCCTGAACCTATGAGTGAGAATGGTGGAGACTACTATTGTTATGAATTTGCGCCTGAAGGCTTTTCAGAAAATGCAAACGCATTAGTAATGCTCGCTGGTGGAAAAATCGATGGCAAAAATCTTTTACAAGTCGAAAATCCTAATGAACAATTAGGTTTTGTAATCCGTCGTTTCGGAAACTGCATAGCTTTCAAGGATTACCTTGAAATGGAAACGGCTCTGAAAAAATAAAGGATATTTATGAAAAAGAATTTTAGAAAAAATAAATCTGCTTTTACTTTAATTGAAGTAATGCTCGCCGTTGGCGTGATTGCAATTTCTCTTACAGCTCTTATGGCATTGTTAGGGTCTATCACATCAAGCGTGACGCAAATCAAGAAGCAAGATAAAGCAATTGCAATCATGCAAATGTTAGAAGCTCAAATTAAAGTTGTGCCTTTTGAAAGAATTTATTCAGCAGTAGAAAATCCTTCGGTTCCATATCTTGTTTATTTTTGGGAAGAATATCAAAATCCAGATGATTTGGAAAATAATGCGGTAAACATTGTTTCTTCCGAAGATAAAAATCGCACACAGCAAACACCTCCTGACCCTGAAGAAATCAGAGATAGAGTGGTAGGCGATATATATCGTGCAATGTTGATTCTCAATGGCGAAATGCTAAAAGATAGATTTATTGATACTGATGTGATTGATACAGCTTCTATAGGTTATCAACCTGGTGGATCTCTTCCCGCAGTGGAAAAATATGCCGAGGGATATTTGCCTATACGCGCACGAATCATGTGCGACCCTCGTGGAGATATTCTAGACCAGAGCGCATCTGAAGAAGCAAATAATCAACGTCAAGTGATGGAAGAAACCATAATTAAGTTAAGGTAAAAACATGAAAGTAAGAAAAGCATTTACTCTTATCGAGATTATGGCTGCTGCCGCAATTATGACAGTTGTTTTTACAGTTGTTTTAAGCGTTGCAAGTAGAGTTTTAACTACATGGAATCGCACAAGTGGCGAGGTTCGCGCAAGTTATGAAGCAAAAGTTTTATTGAAAATGCTTCAAGACGACTTTGAAGCTATGGCTCTTAAACGCACTGGCGGAGCTTGGTTGCAGGTGTCTTATGACGAACGTGTGGGCATGCTCTCTGGTGGCGACTATATGGCGCATGTGCCTTTGAAGCCACCTCAAATTTCATTTTTCTCACACACAATGGCTCGTCCTAGATATTCTGTAGAGGGCTATACTCAAGGAACATATGAGCGTACTCCAATCCCTGGAACTTTGTGCGCAATTAAATATAGAATGGGATTAAAAAATCCTTTCTTGGAATCAGCTGCAAACCCAGGTGAAAATGAAAAGCAATACAATGCTTTCTATGGATTATATAGATCTGTAATCGATGCGGAAACTACTTTCGAATCTGTTTTAGGACCAATGAATCAAGGGACAGACGAGGATACCGCAATGGATGCTCTCTCGACTTTTTGGATTCAAAATCCTGTTCAAGTAATAGATGAAAGAGGTTATAAATCTCCTGTCGATTTGAGTATTTGGACTCTTTCTCCTGAAAATATGCTCGCTATGAATGTGGTCGATTTAAGACTTACTTTTGGCGTGAAATATATGGATTATACTAAGCCTCAAGGTGAGGACCCTCTAAGCCATGCGCAGATTCCCCCCGGAGTTCCTTTCACGATTGCGGATAGAATCATGATTGATACTGAAAATATGGGAGGTAATGTGTCTTTCGATGTAAGCTCTCAAGAGGCTTTGGAAAGCGGCTCTTTGGCTTATGTTGACGTTTCTTTAACTATGCTTACAGATTTGGGCGCAAGAGAAATCAAGGCAAGAATGCAAGACAATACGCTCACTCCTGATACCTTCAGAGAACTATGTTCTCAACATAGTGTGACAGTTGCTAGACGCATTAACTTTATCAGTGAAAGACTATGATTGATTTGACTCCTTCACAATTAGAATCTCTCAAAACTTGGACAGCTTCGGGTGATTCGATTTCTGATATTCAAAAAAAACTCCAAAGTGAATTTGGATTGAATTTAACTTTTATCGATACTCGCTTTTTATTGGACGACTTGGAATTGACTATTCAAACTAAAGAAGTCGAGAAAGAAAAATCAAAAGACGATACTTTAGATATCACAAAACAAAAATCTTCTGAGCCTATCCAAGGAGTTAAGGTTGAGGTAAGTCCTATACAAGAACCTGGATTTATGGCTAGTGGTTCTGTGACATTCACTGATGGAATCGAGGCTAGGTGGTATCTTAATAATTCAGGACAGTTAGAACTTAAAGGTCCTTCGCGCGAGTACAGACCTCCGAAAGAAGACGTCGAAGATTTTCAACGCAAGCTGTACGAACTTTTGCAAGGTAGATTCTAAATGTATTTTTTGGAATTTCCTGAAATATAAAATATGAGACTTTCAATAAAACTTTCATTATTTTTATTTTTCGCAGGGATTTCTCTAATTTCATTTGTCGGAACGATGATGTTTGTGTTTGTCTCTGATAAGAAAATCAGTGACAACACAAATTTTAACGCAGAAAAACTTGCGTCAATTTTTCTTGGGAAAGTTGTCACAAATGGTCAGTACATTTGTCAGGTAAAAAATGATTCACTTATTTTTAAAACGCAAAAAGATATAAAAAATGTAAAGAATTTTTTGGAATCTTTAGGTGTTTTGAAATTTGATACAAGTGAAGATGTGCCTAGTCTTTTTTATGGCGAAACTAGTGTGGAGTCTCAAAAAGACAAAATAGAAGAAATGCTTTCTTTGTCTGATTTTGCATTGTATGTGCGCAATGAAAAAATTGATTCTTTTGTGAAAACATTTTCCACAAATAAGTTTTTTGATGACAAAATTTTTACTGTAAAAAATTCTCTTGGTTCTATTTCTTCTGCAAGTGAAGAAAGTGAACTTTTCGATATTTTGGAAAACGAAATTTGTCAGAAAATTGTTGTAATAGATAACGAATTATTTTTCAGACAATATATTCCTATTGTTGATGCCGATGGAAAAGTGGTTGCTTCTTTTGCGTTTTATTTTTTAGACAAAGCATACAATGAATTTATAGAATTTTTTGAATCAAAAAAAATCGCGCAAGAATCATTGTTATGGGTTATAAATTTGAATGATAGAGATCCACAAGCTCATGTGCAAATGGATGATGAAACTTTTAATAGTATATTGAGAACAGCAGAAAAACTTGGAGCAGGTGAGTGGGAGAAAATTACTTTTTCACTTGGTAAAACTGATTATATATGCGCGTTTGCCTATCACAAAGATTGGAATATTATTGTGGGTGCTATGAGTGGTCTTAAATATTTGGTTGGGCAAGAAAACATTCAAAAGAGTGTGTTGAGAATTGAATATTTAATCGCAACATTCTTTTTTCTGATATTTGTATTTTTTGCATATATGTTTGCATGTATGTTTGGGCAAAGTTTTAAAATTCTTTTTAACGGAGTAGAAAATACTATTGTGCATAAAGAATCTTTTGTTCCTTTAGCTGACAAATTTTTTATTAGCGAATTTGCCACCTTAGCAAGTTCTATAAATGTGATGAATAAAAATTTGAGCGCGCTTTTAAGACAAGCAAACCTCGCGAAAGATAATTTATTACAATCAGAGAAAAAATCAGAAAATAATCTTGAAAAAATCAAAGGCGCTATACTTGTTCAGTCGAAAGTTTTGACATCAACAAAGTTTGCGAATAATCAAGTAAATTCTAATCTTTCTGATAGCAAGAATATCTGCTCAGAATTGGAAAGTGAATCCATTGTATCTCTTAAAATTGCCAAGAAAGATTTTGCAAATTTGACATCGCTGAAAAAAGATTCTGTTAATTTCAAAGATGATGTTGGCGAATTTGTGTCGAAAATTCTCGCTCTGAAAGCTACCGCAGAAGATTTACATTCTAAGATTTCTGTGATTGCGGATTATTCAATGAAGTCTAAAGATTTTGCGTCTCTTACAAACTTAGAAGAGGGCAAAGAAAAGTCTATGATGAAAGATTTGGAAAATCTTTATTCAAATACTGCTGATACTTTAAAAAATTCTGAATCTTTGCTCAGCCAAATAAAAATTCTTTTAGACGAAAATATTCAAGATTTAAATCTAGGCGCGCTGAATATGGGCAAAAATATTTCTCACAAAGAAAAATCTTTAAACGAAATAAATTCTTTATTTTTACGTTTAGAATTGCTCTCTAATAAATTTCAAGAATTGGGGCGTTCATTTAGTTTGTATGAAAATAATCTTTTACAAATTTCAAAAGTTGCTCGTAAAATATCCCGTGAAACCCTAGACGCAAATTCTAGTATAGACGACCTTCAATCTCTTTCTCAAATCCAAAAGACTCTTTTATAATTGAATCATCAAGGAGAAGTATCCTGATTAGGGTGAATGAAATAAAAAAACTAATTGGAAAAATTCTAATTGTTTTTTTGATTGCATCTAAGATTATAGATATCAGAAGAAACACAAAGAAGAGCATTTAATGAAAAATGCTCTCCTTGAAACTAATTAGTCACTATAATGTTATTTTTTTCTGCGATAAACAACAAAAGTCAAAGCCAATGCGCCAAAGATGAGTGCATAAGTCGAAGGCTCAGGAATTACGATATCAGAAACAACGCTTACAATACCTGAAGTGTAGAGTTGCGAGAAATCCCAAGCTAAACCTTCAGCAAGTTCTGCTGTATTGACTGTTGTAAATGTTCCAATGATAGTTGTTGCATCAAATATATCAAAACTTTCTCCACCTACAATAGAAGAAATATCATCAAAATCTAAGGTTAATGTTGCTCCATCGGCTATAACAATTGAACCATAGTAGTTGATAAGTTTGGAAACTGAACTTGTAGATAAAATAAGTTCAAGAGTTCCAGTAGCTGCAATATTGATGGCTGTTGAACTATTATCACCGATTTTACCAGTTGCAAAAATACCATCATTAAGAATAAGTTTGCCATTAATATCTGTGGTTCTATTATGGTGAGACGATTGAGCTGTGAGAATAGAAGAACCTCCAGAAATACGTGTCTCTGAGCGTGCATCTAATTTAAAGACATCTAGTGCTATAAGAGTAGAGGCGTTTTCGACATTTATATAGGATATATCAGCAAATACAATTTCTTTAAAGATAGCAGATGCCCCCTCTTTAACCGTCAAATATGCTTCTCTCCCATAGTTATTACCAGTGTAATAGGTTCCTACATTATTATTGAAAGTGACTCCATTTTCAATGACAAGACGTGAATACATACCTCCAACAATATCCCACATATAACCACTTAAATCTGCTCCACGTATAGTTAAAATTCCAGAGCAGTTAATAGTCGCAGTATAGAGCGACGACGAAGTGACAATCGGATGGACGTATCCTTGTCCTGCTGCGCTAGGGATATTAATAGTATCGGAATTTCCAGGAAGACCGTTAGTCCAATTACTTGCTAGATTCCAGTCGCTACTGTTGTAGCCATTCCAATTAGTGGTTTTAGCTTCTACAGAAGCAGATAGGGCAACAAAAGCCCCTATTATAGTAATAGTTTTTATATTGATTTTCATTTTGATAGTTGATTAGTGTTCGATTTATCATGAAAAGAGCCCTTTACGGCGGCGCCGCAGTTGCTCGATTTGATAAAATATTTGAGAGAATCTTTGAAAAACTAATATCGATTCTCTCTTTTAAATTCGTTGAAATCCTTGAAAAAGACTCATTTCTTCCAGTCAGATGACATAACAAGAAATCATCTACAATATTTGCAGACACCACAAAATTAGATTCGTTATATCCAACTGTCATTTTTTTAACGCCTGAAAGCTCACACTTTCCATTCTTCATGTCAAGTTTTTTATTAATATTGATATGCGTAATATTTGTTGTATTTTATTCTTCAATTCCTATTAGGAACGAAATTTATATTTAGCATTATATAAAAATTACGAAAGTCGTAATTTGTTTCTTGACAAAAATTACGCCTTTCGTAATTTTATAGAAAAATGATTAAAAGCTTTAAAGATAAAGAAGCTCAAAAGGTTTACAATTTACAAGTAAGTAAAAAACTTCCAAGAGATATACAGCAAAGAGCCTATAATAAATTAGCCCTTTTGAATGTAGTCTCTTGTGTTGAAATGCTTAAGATTCCGCCTTCAAATTATCTAGAAAAGCTTAAAGGAAATAGAAAAAATGAATGGAGTATTCGTATAAATCAGCAATGGCGCATTTGTTTTAGGTTTAACGAACAAGAAAATAATGCTTATGACGTAAGCATAGAAGATTATCATTAAAAAAGAAAATTATTATGAGAGAAGAAAAATTACATTTATCAACACCTGGGGAGATTCTTTTAGAAGAATTTATCAAGCCTTTGAATTTAACGCAAAGAGACGTTGCAAAAGGTTTAGATATTCCAGAGAGTCGTGTCAGTGAATTAATAAATGGTAAACTCCGCATAAATGCAGAATATGCATTGCGTCTTTCTTTATTTTTTGGAATGGATGATACAACTTGGTTAAATCTACAAAACAATTATGATAGACGCCGTTTACTTCTTTCAAAAGCAAAGCTTATTCGTAAAAGAGTTCATCCATTTAAACCTAAAGCAGAATTAGTTGTTGTTTAGATATTTTTTATTTATCAAATTTTTGGCTAATCGCATTCAGCAATTGGCGTGAGCTAATGCGTGTGTCTGCTTAGAGTTGCGCTGATTAGCGTGGCGATGTACGTCAATATAGATGCAAACTTAGTTTGCCGTATATTGTTTTATATAAACATAATGTTTGCTTGACTTGGAGTAAGTTTAATAAGACAATTCGATCAGAATCTATTATTAATTCTTAGGTAATGACTTTTTTGTTATTATGAATTTGTCTTAGTTTCTAAAAAATTATCCCATTTTAAAATAGAATTTAATTATTACTTAATTGATAAAAAATTATATGTCAAAAAAAGTCACTAAAACTAAATCAGTCAGCAAAACAGTTGCGAAAAAAGCTCCTGCTAAGGCTGTGGTAAAAAAAGAAAAATATACTTATCTCTTCGGTAAGAAAACAGATGGCGACGCTAAATTGCGTAATCTCCTCGGCGGCAAAGGCGCTAACTTAGCTGAAATGGCTCGCATAGGTTTGCCTGTGCCTCCCGGATTCACTATCACTACTGAAGTATGTTCTTACTACTACGACAATGGCAGAAAATATCCTGCTGTTCTTGAAGCTCAAACTAAGGCTTCTTTAGCTGAAGTTGAAAAACAAATGGGCAAAAAATTCGGTGATGAATCCGATCCTTTGTTGTTCTCTGTTCGTTCAGGTGCAAGAGAATCTATGCCTGGTATGATGGACACAATTTTGAATTTAGGTCTTAATGACAAAACTGTTGTTGGTCTAGCTAATAAGACAGAAAATCCTCGTTTCGCATGGGACTGCTATCGTAGATTTATTCAAATGTATGGTGATGTTGTTATGGGCGTTCAAGCTCGCAACGAATCCGAACATGATCCATTCCACTCTGTAATGGAAAACTTGAAGAAAGAGTTCAAGGTCAAGATGGATACAGATATGACTGTTGAAAATCTTAAAGAACTCGTTAAGCGCTACAAAGATTTGATTAAATCTCGCGCAGGAAAAAATTTCCCTCAAGACGTTTATCAACAACTCTGGGGCGCAGTAGGCGCAGTGTTCAGTTCTTGGATGAATGATAGAGCTATTATCTATCGTCAAAAATATTCTATTCCAAGCGCATGGGGTACAGCTGTCAATGTTCAGGCTATGGTGTTCGGCAATATGGGTGACACTTCTGCAACAGGCGTTGCTTTCACTCGCGACCCTGCTAATGGCGAAAATGTTTTCTATGGAGAATACTTGATTAATGCTCAAGGTGAAGACGTTGTTGCTGGTGTGCGCACACCTAATCCTATTGCAATGTTGGCTAAAGAAATGCCTAAGGCTCACAAAGAATTGATGGATATCCGCAAAAAGCTCGAAAGTCATTTCGGCGACATGCAAGACTTTGAATTCACTGTTGAAGAAAACAAAATGTTCATGTTGCAAACTCGTAATGGCAAGCGCACAGGCTTGGCTGCGGTTCGCATCGCTTGCGAAATGAACAAGCAAGGTTTGATGGATATTAAAACAGCTCTTAAGAAAATTCCTGCTGATTCTATTTCTAGCTTGCTCGTTCCTGTTTTTGACACTGCTGCTCTCAAAAAAGCAAAAGCAGTTGCAAAGGGCTTGGCTGCAGGTCCTGGTGCCGCAACAGGCTCAGTAGTCTTCACTGCTTCTAAAGCAGAATTAGAATGCTCTCGTGGAAACAAAGTTGTTCTTTGTCGCGAAGAAACTTCTCCTGAAGATTTGCGTGGTATGATTGCTTCTGAAGGTATTTTGACATCACGTGGTGGTGTAAGTAGTCATGCAGCCTTGGTTGCAAGACAAATGGGCAAAGTTTGTATCTGCGGTGCTTCTGAAATTCATGTCGACTACGCAAAACGTTTGATGACTATCGGTTCTTTGGTAATCAAAGAAGGTGATGATATTTCTATCGACGGTACAACTGGCGAAGTTTTCTTGGGCAAAATCGCAACTGCAGATAGCGAAGTAAAGCGTGTGTTGTCAGGTAAAATGCCTGCTGCAAAAAGTTACACATACAAACTTTTCGACACTGTGATGAAGTGGGCTGACAAGTATCGTACAATGGGCGTTCGCGCAAATGCTGATAGCCCTGAACAGGCAAAAGTTTCTATTGAACTCGGTGCGGAAGGTATTGGTTTATGCCGTACAGAGCACATGTTCTTTGAAGGAGACAGAATTGCTTATGTTCGTCAAATGATTCTTGCAACAGATACTGCGGAAAGACAAAAGGCTCTCGACAAATTGTTGCCAATGCAACGCAAAGACTTTGAAGGTATCTTCAAAGCTATGTTGGGTTATCCTGTGACAATTCGTTTGCTCGACCCACCTTTGCATGAATTCTTGCCTCACGAAAGCGCTCAAAGAGTTGCTCTCGCTGAAAAGCTTGGTGTTTCAGCTGAAGCAGTGGCTGCAAGATGCAAATCTTTGGAAGAACAAAATCCAATGCTCGGTCATCGTGGTTGCCGCTTGGGCAATAGCTATCCTGAAATCACAAGAATGCAAGCCCGCGCGATTTTCGAAGCGGTTGCTAATGTGATGAAGTCAAGCAAGTCCAAGAAAAAGTTGGTTCCTGAAGTAATGGTTCCATTAGTAGGCTTCGAGCAAGAGCTCAAATTCCAAAAGAGCATTATTGACGAAGTTGCAGCAGCTGTGATGAAGGAAAAGAAAATCAAGTTCAACTATATGGTAGGTACTATGATTGAAATTCCTCGTGGCGCATTGAGCGCAGATAAGATTGCAGCTCATGCAGAATTCTTCTCTTTCGGCACAAACGACCTCACTCAAACAGGTTTGGGTATGAGCCGTGACGACGCTGGTAGCTTCTTAGGTCGCTATAAAGATTTGGATATCTTGCCAAAGAATCCTTTCGAAACTATCGACGTTGAAGGCGTTGGCCAGCTCGTAAGAATAGGCGCAGAGAAGGGCAGACAAGCTCGTCCAGGTTTGAAACTTGGTATCTGTGGTGAACACGGTGGTGATCCTGATTCTATCAAGTTCTTTAACTCAGTAGGATTGACATACGTCAGCTGTTCAGGACCTCGCGTTCCAGTAGCTCGCCTAGCCGCAGCTCAAGCAGCTCTCGCATAAGAAATTATTTATATTTTAAAAAGAGCATTTTCATTAAATAATTTTTATTAAACGAAAATGCTCTTTTTGTATATATATTCTTTTCTTGTTCATCGCATTTCTTCAAGGGCTTTGCCCTTGAACCCACAAAAGGGTCTTTTCTGTTCACGCCCTTTTGAAACCTCGGTAGGAAGTGCGTTCCTGCACCTGAAATTGCCCCTCTACAAAGAAGACATACGCATTGCCTACGGCAATTGCTGAATGCGATGTCTTACAAATCATTTTTTTTGCAAAAATCTTAACTCGCAGAAAATTACTATATTACGTTGTTTTGTCTTAGTCACTAGCTTAGTCACTTTTTATTCTATTTTGAACTTGGATAAACGTAAAACAACCATAGAAAGTACCGCAAAGTTTAATGCCACAAATGGATTATAAAAAAGAGTGTCATTACAAGAATATACAGCAACCACAATCATTGAAGATAGTCCGGAGAAAAAAATCATGAAGTTTATTCTCCTAGTTTTACATAAAGAAAAAATATACCACAAAGCCCAAAGAGCTATGATTCCTGTTCCTAAAATTCCAAAATCAAAAACAATTTCTAATGGGTCGCAATGAGCAAATTTTACAGTCTTGATTTCTTTTTTTCTAGATATCCATTGCTTTTGGTAAACTGGATTAGTTGAGCTTTCTATGGAATAGTTTTCAGATAAAGGTTCAAAAGAATATAAGCCTCTGCCAAAAATAATTTTCGAATAATCAGGCGCGCTTTTATTTTGATGCGTTGTAAAATCTCCACCAGAAGCAATCATATCTACAGCAATTTTTTTAATATGATTTCTAGAACCTAAATGACTAGACACATCATCTATACGCATAGAAATTCGCTTCCACGCATTTTGCACTGCGGTATTTCTTGGAAGAAAAATAGCGGCAGAGAGGACTACAAATACAATGCAAAAAGTAAGTCCCGCAAGATAACGTGTTTTTTTCGACTTCTTAATTGCAAACAATATGTTAATCAGGATAAGAATAGTAGTGCAAATTGCAAAGAATGTTCCGCTCATTCCGCCAGTAAGAATGACAGCGCAAAGAATAATAAAGATAGATGGCAGTAAAAATATTTTACTATTTTTCCATGAATTCTTAAAAAGAATAGAATTTATAATCGCAATGCCAAGGAATCCGAGTATGCAAATGAAAAAAGAATTGCCGTGAGCATGATAAAAAAATGAACCTGAAGCCGCATATGTAATCTTGTCTATATAAGGGAAAAGTCCTAATGAAGGAATCGTGTAATTTAATATGCTTAAAAGAGCAAGTAGAGTTCCTGAATAAGCGACAATAAGGCACAAATTATTTATTTTTCTAAAATCTCTGAAAGAAATCCAAACAGTCAAAAGAGCAAAAAACACAGAAAGCATAGATAAAAAAGCTTCAAAAATAGTATGATCTATACTTTCACTAGCTACGCTAGAAGGCAGATATTTATTGTGTTCTAAGATGTTTGTTGCAAATCCACCATCGAGTTTTATTATATTTACGGAAGGATTTAGTATCTGAATTAACACATACAAAGATAGCAAAATACAAAAATAAAATGGAGGGAATCTAAAAAGAGATTTAAGGTTTTTATTTGAATTTTCTAATTTGTTAAATGGATAAAACGCAAAAATAAAAGAACATAAGCTCACTGCGAATACAGAAAAAATGGAGATTAAACGTAATCCTCCATAAAGATAAGCTGTCAATATCATCACAAGATAAAGAGTATATATTGAAAGTTTTTCTCTTAAAATTCCCATATTTTTATTTTTCTAAATTCTCAATTTTTATGTGGGGATATTTGAAAATTAAATTAAATCTAAAATCCAAAGAATTTACATATTCTATTAATTTAAAAGCAGTATCAAAGTCGTTATTTTCAACAAGACTTTTAAGTGTAAAATTAAAAGATTCAATTTTACTATTATAGTTTTGTTCGCTATTAATAATGTCTAAAGCCTTGTCGATGTATCCAAGCTTTGCGTATGAATAAGCAAGCCGCGTATTGAGAATATTTTTACGGAACTCAGGCACAATACCTTTATTATAATTGTGTATATATTGTATCAAGTCCAAGGCTTGTTGTTTTTCATCTAGCTCTTTATAAAGTGTGACAATATATGGCATGTCGTAAGCTAGTAGAAAAGAAATTTTATTAAACCAATAAGTTTGCGCTTTTTTAAAATATTCCAAAGTTTCTTCTCGAGATTTTTTGCCTTCACGATAAAGATTCATTTGTTTTGTGAAATCAAGTAGAACAGTTTTGCTTTTGATTTCACCAGCAAAATAAGGCATATCTTTTTCTAATATGACTTTTGATAAATCTGCGAAATCAAGATTGTAATCTTGGGAATCAACAATGCTCCAATATTTTAAATTTTCGAGATACAAGTTTTTAGATTCAAATTCTTTTGTGAGATTTTTTGCCAAGACTTTTTTTTGTCCTACACTGAAATTCTTTGCCAAGTCTGTCGATTTTTCAAAAAAAGATTCGTCTTTAGTGAATATATAAATCAGGGCGTAAGTAAAAGCTTTAGCGTAGTTGTTTAAAAGTCTTGAGATTGCCGAGGACGCTTCAGCTTTATTTCCGAAGCTATATTGATAGGCGAGGGTATAAGCAAAAGCGATTTGTCTATTAAATGAAGATTCAATTTTTTTTATGTGATCTATAGCTTTTTGAAAATCGCCTTTGTTGGCATAATATTTTGAGAATTCCAAGTTTATGAAATCTCTAGCACTTTGAGATTTTATTGATTTTAAATTTTCAAGTGCAATAGCATTGAAGTCTGAATCTAAGGCGGCAAAAGAAGTTTCGACTATTGCCAATTCTACTTCGTACAAAGGTTTAAGCATGATTTTTTTTATCTGCCAAAACGCTACAGCAATGATTATAATAAACGTAATTATATAGAATAATTTTTGTAGCGATGCGTTTTTTATGCTCATAAAATCTGACTCATACTCTTTCTGTGTAAGATATATTGTCAATAGAAAAGTGTGTATTATTAAAGAGTAGGGAGGTAAATATATTTTTTCTTATTGATAATATAATAGAGAATCTTTAGTCTCCACTATTATTTTAAAAACGCATATGACTGATACATCTCCTCTTCTTTTGCAAAAACCACACTTACGAGTGAATGCTATTACTATATTAGCAACATTGAATTTCGTATTGATTATGTGTGGATATCAGTTTTCGGCATCGCTTCTTGCTCTTGGAAAGTTAGGTATTCCATCACAGATGGTGACAGCTCCTTTTAGAGCATTTTCTCTTTTGACATCTATATTTTGTTTATTTGCTGGATTCTTTATTAATACAAGGCGAGATACAAATATTTGGATGTATTTATTGGCATTGTGTCCTATTTTATGGATATTGCGTATTTTTGTGGATTTGAATTTTGATTGTCCAGAATTAATGTACATAGACACTGCGAAAGTGTGGGGTTATGCAATCTATAATCCTATTGCTATTTTGAGTATATACTTAACCTATGACAGGATAGAGTTTGATAAATCTCTTATTATTATAATGCTGTGTTTTATATACGTGATGTCTCTGACGCCATTAGGACTCACGGCATCAGAGGTTGATTTATTGATAGATAGTTCAGGCGATAGAGTAGGTTTAGGAGGAGCTCTCTTTTCTATATCTTACGCTAGTATGGGTATGGAATCCGTAATGATTGCCATATGTGTGATATTTTCTATGCGATATTCTATATTTTGGAAAGTAGTGTCTCTCTTAGCAATCGTGTTGGGTTTTTATACTATTTTTAAATCAGGAACAAGATCTGTATTCTTGCTTATGGTAATGGGAATTGCCTTTTGGTGTATTACTATATTTAGAAACTTCTTTCTTAATTTTAGTTTGATAGCAATTTTTTCAGGACTTCTATATCTGATTCGTGTGCCATTGGTAGAGCTCTTAGCCAAGTTAGCACCGATATTGGCGACACGTTTACAAAAAGCTATCGAAGAAGGTGACTCTTCTGGTCGATTAGATTTGTACAGAATAGGTATGGAAAAAATGTTAGGGAGTCCTTTAGTTGGACATAGAACTATCGATTTGTCTCTTAACATGGTGCCAGGATACATAGGTCACCATTCTAGTATAATTGATGGATTCGCATTTTTTGGAGCTATAGCAGGGACTATGTTAGTTATTCTTTCTATATATATAATATGGATTTCAAGTGTCATTTTGAGATTTAGAAGAAGTATATATAACTATTGGATTGCCGCATTGTTGTTTCCAAAAATGTTGCACGCAATACTTTTTACAGGACTATTTTTTAATATAGCAAGCACAGGTTCTTTGGTAATCATAGCTATGATTATTATGGCAAGACTTCAAAAAACAGATTTGAATCGCACTACTTTATTGTGATGGCAAAAAAAGTTTTGATTTTGACTTCTGTCTATCCTGCGGATGATGCTCCGAAAAGCTTTACTCCGGTTGTGCATTATTTTGCGAAAGAGTGGGTCAAAATGTCTTGCGATGTTAAGGTTTGTAATAGCGTTGTTGCTTTTCCAAAAATATATTATTTTTTCGCAAAATTGATGGGATTAAAATTCTTATCATCAATATTGGGATTCTCATTGTCTGATAAGCTTTCCGACAGGCGTTATACTTTAGATGGAGTGGATGTTTTAAGAACATCTATGCAAAAAAAAATTCCGCATGGGAAATTTTCAAAATCTGAGATAAAGAAACAAGCAGAGAAAATAAAAGATTTTTGCGCTCGAGATAATTTTGTTCCTGATATTATTTTAGGACATTGGCTCAACCCGCAGTTAGAACTTATTTGCGAGTTGAAAAAAGTTTTTCCTGATGCAAAAAATGCTCTTACTTTGCATGAAGGACATAGTAGTATTTTGCGATTGTATCCTGAAAATTGGCAAACTCTTGTGTCTTGCGTAGACAAAATAGGTTTTAGAAATGAGGTTTTGAGAAGAGAATTTTTAGAACAAAGCAAATTGCCAAAAGTAAAAACATATATTTGTTATTCAGGTATTCCTGAAAGTTTTTTGGAATCTGTGTCTGAGCATAAATTTTCAAAAAAGATTTCAAAATTTTTGTTTGTTGGAACTTTTTTTAAACGCAAATTTCCCGAAATTTTAGTTGAATCTATTTCGAAATCTATTCCTGAAAAAGATTTTTCGCTCACTTATATAGGCGATGGAGCGATGAAAAAAAACATTCTGCAAAATGCTAAAATTTGCAATGTGGAAAATAATGTGAATCTTTTAGGACATATCGCGCGTGATGAAATTAAAAAACATATGCAAGCGAGCGATTGTCTTATAATGGTAAGCAAAAATGAAGTCTATGGATTGGTCTATCTTGAGGCTATGGCGCTGGGTTGTATTGTGATTGCTTCAAAAAATGAAGGCTTTGATGGAATCATTAAAGATGGATATAATGGATTTCTTTGTCATGCAGGAAATAAAGAAGAATTGTCTGAAAAAATTTCTCAAATAAGAGAAATATCTGAATCCGAAATATTATCTATTTCAAAAAATGCAATGCAGACAGCAAGTGAAATGACAGACTCTCTTTGCGCAAAAAAATATCTCGATGATATTTTCCAATAATGGGATATCATCGAGATAAATAAATTCTAAATTTTGAAAAAAGAGAGTATCGTGTTTTGTTAGCGATATATCTCTATTGCAAAATAGATTGCCATCCATAAAACTATTGCGAGCTTTAGTCCTGTTGAAGCGACGCTGCCGATGAAGGCTCCGAATCCCGCTTTGGCGGATTGTGCAAATGTTTTGCTTCCTAGGAGTTCAAAGGCTATTGCAAGTAGAGCAGGGAGTAAAAATATCCACACAATTTGAGGCGGAATAAACATCCCGAAAAACACGCCTATCATCGAGCCTAAGATTCCGCGCCAAGAAGCTCCGAATTTTTTTGCTCCAAGATATGTGAATAGAAAATCCGCAATTTGCGCTATCAGAGTTAATGCTGCGCAAATCATTAAAAAAGTCCAGCCGTCGAATTGCTTTGGGTAGCACAAGTTGTATATTAGGACAGCAACGAATGCCATTAAAGGCCCAGGAATTATAGGCACTATACATCCTGCAAAAGCAATTAGAAATGTTATTCCAACCGCAATCAGAGCCAAAATGTTCAGTGTATAATTAACATATTCCATAAATAAAAAACTTGTAAAGGTGGTAAATATCGATTTAGATTTTAACAACGATTTAACACTTATAAACACAGTAATGCAATCATCATTTAACGATACAAAACTTTTAGAAGTCTTGCAGGGCGAAAAATTTTTAGCATTTTTCGACTTTTGCAAAATACAAGATAATGGAACTAGTCTTATAGATGGTCTTTGCAAAGTTGCAGTGCCTACTGACGACTCTTTGACTTATCTTTCGCTCACTTTTATTTTCGATACTCCAAGCGAGGCTAAGCATAACATGGCAATACGCATAGTGTCCGCGCTTACTAAAGACAAGTTTCATGAGCATATTCCTGAAGTCTACGCTATTACAAGTGTGACGGGCACAATGCGTCAGGGTGAGCACTATGTGCATCATATAGATTTGATGTTCAAAAATAAATTTCCCGCAGACATGCAAGATTTGATTAAAAAAGTTGTGTATGTCATAAGACACGCGGCTGATATCGACACAGAAATCCCTCAATGGTGGGAAGATTCTGATACTCCAAATCACACACAGGCCGAAAAAGCATCTTTTGCTGGTAGAGTAAAAGCATTTCTCGGAATCAAACTATAATGGAAAATAAAATCCATCAAGATTCGCTTTCAGATGAACTTGTTATTTTGATGGTCGATGATCAAGCCATTTTTGGCGAAGTTTTGCGTAGAATGGTGAGCGTTGAAGATTCTTGGAAGTTTCACTTTTGCAAGAATCCGCTTGAGGCCTTGGATGTGGCGCGTGAAATCAAGCCTACTGTGATTTTGCAAGATTTGGTAATGCCTGAAATGGACGGGCTTGAGCTTGTAAAAAAGTTCAGAGAAGAGCCTATAACAAAAGACGTGCCAATGATTGTTTTATCATCAACAGAAGATTCTGCTGTAAAATACAAGGCTTTCGAAAATGGAGCGAACGATTATATGGTCAAGCTTCCAGACGCTTTGGAGGTTTTGGCTCGCATAAGATATCACTCAAAAGCATACATGAATTTTCGTGAGCTCAACAAGGCGATGAAGCTTTTGAATGAGAGTCAAAATGCTTTGAGAAAAGAATTGAATGAAGCCGAAATTTATGTGTCGAGTTTGTTTCCGCAAAAAATTGACGACAAAAATTTTAGAACAGATTGGATTTTTAAAAGTTCCACAAGTCTAGGCGGAGACTGCTTTGGATATCATTATTTGGATGAAGATAATTTTGCAATGTATCTTTTAGATGTCTGTGGTCATGGAGTGGGAGCTGCTTTGTTGAGCGTGTCTGCAATGAATGTTTTGCGCTCGCAAAGTTTGCCTGATACAGATTTTAAAAATCCATCGCAAGTGCTTTCAAGGTTGTCTGTTGCTTTTGATATGGATAAGCAAAATGGAATGTTTTTTACGATTTGGTATGGCGTTTATAATATCAAAAATCGTGAACTTACCTATGCGTCGGGTGGACATCCACCTGCTGTTTTGTTGAGCGAAAATCAAAAAGATTTTTTGTCAACTAAAGGCTTGGTCATAGGGGCAATGCCTGATTGTCAGTATAAAAGCGCGTCTGTAAAAGTTGCGGAGAACTCGAGATTATATGTGTTTTCTGATGGAGTGTATGAAGTTGTTAAAGCTTCCGATAAAGAAATGATGACACTCGAAAATTTTGCTGACGAATTAGAAAAAGCTCCACAAGCTAAAAGTAAAATTTTAGATATGCTTGCCTTTACTCAAGAAGTTCAAGGCTGTGAAAGTTTTGAAGACGACTTTACTCTTTGCGAAATTATACTGAAATAGAAAAAATAAAAAATGAAAAAATGTTATCCAGCAAAACTTGAAAGCATCGATTCTATGAGTTTAGATGTTGAGAATTTTTGTGCTGAAAATAATTTGGATTCTAGTATACACTTTGCATTTACTCTTAGCTTAGACGAGCTCATTACAAACACAGTCAACTATGGCTGTGCGAATAAAAAAGATGTACAAATAAATCTCGAGATGAAAATTATAGATAATGCAATTTGCGCAATTCTTGAAGATAATGCCGCTTTATTCGACCCAACTAAAGAGGTGAGGAATCCTGATATTTCCTCAGATGTAGAGTCTCGTGAAATAGGCGGGCTTGGAATTTTCTTTTGCAAAAAAAATATGGACGAATTCGAGTATTCAAGCAAAAATGGAATGAATACAATCACAATGAAAAAATATTTATCTAAATGAGTCTGCTTGAAATTAAAGATTTGCATATCACTTTTAACTCTTCGAGCAGACGTACCGAAGCTGTAAAAGGCATCAGTTTTTCTATTGAAGATGGAGATTCTGTAGCAATTGTTGGAGAGAGTGGGTCAGGTAAAACCGTCACAGCAATGAGCTTTACGAAGCTTTTGCCAGAGTCGCCTATTTGCGAAATCAAGGGCAAGATTGTTTATGATGGCAAAAATATTTTAGAAATAAATAATCGTGAATTGAGAAAAATTAGAGGTCGTGAAATTGCGTATATTTTCCAAGAAGCGTCTGTTTCTTTGAATCCTGTTTTTACGGTTGGTTCGCAAATTGCGGAAGCTATTAAATTGCATTTTCCAAAAAGTGAAAATGTTCAAGATATGGTTATTGAAAGTTTGCGTGAAGTTGGAATTTCAAATCCTGAATTGCGTTGTAAATCTTATCCATACGAATTGTCAGGCGGGATGCAGCAGCGAGCAATGATTGCAATGGCGCTCTCTTGCAAACCAAAACTTTTGATTGCGGACGAACCTACTACGGCTCTTGATGTAAGCGTTCAAAAACAAATCATTGATTTGTTAAAAAATGTTCGCGCAAAACATAATACTGGTCTTGTTTTGATTACGCATAATTTTGGGATTATTTCTGAATTATGCAAAAAAGTAATAGTGATGTTTCGTGGAAAAATTGTCGAAGAGGGCGATGTGAAAGATGTTCTTTATAATCCACAGCATCCTTACACAAAGGCGTTGATTGCTTGTGTTCCGCGTCTTGGCAAGAAAAACGAAAAACTTAATACTATAGATTATTCCAAATTATAATGAGCAAAAATTTATTGAGTGTAAAAAATTTGATAGTCTCTTATGCGACAGGAGGCGGACTTTTTTCAGCGTCTAAAAAAATCTTGAACGCTGTTGACGATATTAGTTTTGATGTCGCAGAAGGTGAAGTTGTAGGTCTAGTGGGAGAAAGCGGATCAGGCAAGACAACATCGGGCAGGGCTGTAATTGGTTTGGCTCCTATTAGCGCGGGTGAAATATTTTTTGAAGGCAAAAAAATCAGTGGTCTTAATAGGCGTGAATTTATGCCTTATCGCAAGCAAATTCAAATGGTTTTTCAAGACCCATTTGCGTCACTCGATCCACGTATGAAAGTGGGAAAAATAATTTCTGAACCTATAGATATTCATTTTAAAATGACATCGTTGGAAAAATCAAAACGCATTGCAAGTCTGCTTGAGCTTGTTGGTTTAGAAAGTAATTTTGCGGACAGATATCCACATGAATTTAGCGGTGGTCAACGTCAGCGAATCGGCATTGCAAGGGCGCTTGCAGTCGAGCCAAAGTTTTTGATTTGTGACGAACCTGTAAGCGCATTAGATGTTTCTGTTCAGGCGTCTATCATAAATCTTTTGGAAGATTTGAAAGCACGTTTGAATTTATCTATGCTTTTTATCGCGCACGATTTGGCTGTTGTTGAACATATCAGTGATAGAATTCTTGTGATGACTAAAGGTAAAATAGTTGAAGAAGGACTCGCTCAAGAAGTGATTGCAAATCCTAAACATCCATATACGCAATCTTTGATAGACGCAGTGCCTGTGTTTTAATTGTCATGCAAAAAATCTTTTTAATTTTGTTGTCATTTTTTTTGATGTCTTGTTCTGAGAAAATTCCAGACACATTAAAATATGCGCAAAAAGGAATTCTTTTAATAGGCAATAGTGCTGACCCTGCAACTTTGGATTGCAGTCTGACAACGGGTTTGAGCGAGTACAAAATTTTGTGCGCGCTCTTTGAAGGATTGGTAAGTGCTGACGAAAAAACTTTGGCAATTGTTCCTGCAGTAGCCGAAAGTTGGGAAGTATCAGAAGATTTTTTAGTATATACTTTTTATTTGCGTGATGCCCATTGGTCTAATGGAGCGGCAGTGACGGCGAATGATTTTGCTTTTGCATGGAAGCGTATTCTTAATCCCGCGTTGGGGGCACAGTATGCACAAATGTTGTACCCTATAAAAAACGCAAAGGCGTATAATCTAGGAGAAATCAAGGATTCAAGCGCTTTGGGGATAGAAGTAATAAGCGATAAAATTTTGATCGTCACACTTGAAAAGCAGTGCGATGACTTTTTGTCTCTTCTTTATCATAGCGCATACTTTCCGCTTAATGAAAAACTTTTAGAAAATTTTGATGAAAAACTTTCTCGTAGCGCGCGTTGGACAAAGCCTGAAAATATCGTCACAAATGGGGCATTCACTTTGAAAGAGTGGAGTATAAATGAGAAAATAGTTCTCGAAAAAAATCCTAAATATTGGGATGCAGAAAATGTAAAATTAAACGGAATAATCTTTTTTCCTATATCGAATCTGAATACAGAAGATAGAGCGTTTTTTGCAAATCAATTACATATAACAGAAAATATTTCTCCCGCGAGATTGGCTAAAGAAGAAGTTTCTCCAAGTGGAAATTTGCGTAGCGAAAATTTGTATGGCACATATTATTATTTGTTCAACGTAAACAAAAAACCTTTCGATAATCCCTTAGTGCGTCAAGCCTTCAGCCTTGCAATAGAGCGTAGCGAAATAATTAATAGTTCGCTTAAAGGAAATCAAGTGTCCGCTTATAGCCTTGTGCCTGACAGCAATATTGTGGAAAAAAAAGAGGCGGAAAATATTGAGCTTGCTCGTGAATTATTGGCTCAAGCAGGCTACCCAAATGGCAAAGGATTTCCAAATATCCAGTTGATGTATAATACTTCTGAACAACACAAACCTATTGCGGAATCTGTTCAAGAAATGTGGAGAAAAAATTTGGGTGTGGAAATTTCTTTGCATAATCTTTCTTGGCCAGCCTATTTAGAAGAAAGACGCAACGGCGGATTTGAACTTATACGAGCAAGCTGGATTGCTGATTATTATTCGCCTGAATCATTCTTATCTATATTTTTGTCAAACAGCGCATTGAATGCGGGCAAGTATTATTCGCTTGTTTTTGACGAGTATGTGGAGAATGGAAATTTTCGTGAAGCAGAAAAAAAATTGCATGAAGATAGTGCGTTGATTCCTATTTATTTTTATAAGAGAATTTTTTTACAAAGCAAATATGTGAAAAATTGGAATTCAAACTTGCTCGATTATCACAACTATAAAAGCGTGGAATTAATGTATGATTAAATTTATTTTACATAGAATTCTTGTTGCATTGCCTTTGCTTTTTGTGATTGCAACGCTTTGTTTTTTTATGGTGCGTCTTGTCCCAGGAGGTCCTTTTGATGGAGAGAAAACCTTATCAGAAGAAACTCTAAAAGCCCTGAATACTTATTATGGATTCGATAAAAGTTTGCCCGAACAATATGTCACATATTTAGGAAATATTTGTAAAGGAGACTTTGGTCCTTCTTATAAATATCAGGGTTGGACAGTGGGAGAAATTATTATGCAAAAAGCTCCTGTCAGTTTGAAGCTTGGAGCAATGGCTCTAGGATTGGCTCTAGTGTTAGGTTTGACAGTGGGCATACTTTGCGCGGTTTTTCAAAACAGGCTTCCAGATAAAATTTTAGGAGCAGTAAGTTTGCTTGGAATTTGTCTTCCTTCATTTGTTGTAGCTCCTTTGTTGATTTTAATTTTTGCGGTGAAATTCAAAAGCTTTAATGTGTTTGGATGGAATAGTTTTTCCGACATGATTTTGCCCGCAATATCTCTTGCGATATTTTATTTTGCTTGGATAGCAAAACTAGTTCGCTCACAAATGATTGAAGTCTTAGACAAAGCCTATATACGCACAGCAAAATCAAAAGGAGTTTCAGCATTTTCATTATATTTTAAACACTCATTGCGCAATGCTTCATTGCCTTTAGTCTCTTATTTAGCGCCGTCTGCGGCGGGTTTATTAACAGGCTCATTTGTTGTGGAAAGCATTTTTCAAATCCCTGGGCTTGGAAGATTTTTCATATCTAGCGCGCTCGACAGAGACTACACGATGATTATGGCGTGTGTTTTGCTTTATGCCTTTTTCATAATTTGTTTTAATATTTTAGCGGATATAATTATGGCGATTTTAAATCCGCGATTCGCTCAAGGACTAGGTTTGCGATGAGATATTTTTGGATGATTTTTTTATTCATTTGTGCTCTGCTTTGTATCTTTGCAGACTTTGTTGCGCCATACGGATACATGGAACAAAACTTGCAACTAGGCGCGTCTGCGCCATCTTGGGCGCACATATTTGGCACAGACACTTTAGGCAGAGACATTTTTTCACGAGTTCTTTTTGGTGGCAGAATTTCTTTTGCGGTTGGAATTTTTGCGACATTTTTTGCGTGCGTAGTAGGAGTTCTTTATGGAACATTATCTGCAATGGGCGGAAAAAAAATAGACTCACTTATGATGCGGATAATTGACATTCTTTACACTATGCCTTTTGCGGTTTTTGTGATTTTATTAATGTTGATTTTTGGCAGGAGTATATGGCTAATTTTTATTGCGATAGGTGCAGTCGAATGGCTTACAATCGCAAGAATAACAAGAGCGTTAGTGTTGGATTTAAAATCACGCCAATACGTCGAAGCCTCAATGGCATTGGGTTTGAGTCCATTCAAAATCGCAATCAAGCATGTGATTCCAAACGCAATGCCGTCTATACTTGTGTGCGCAACGCTGACAGTGCCATCTGTAATGTTGCTTGAATCTTTCTTAAGCTTTTTAGGTTTGGGTGTTCAAGCGCCATTGCCGTCTTGGGGGACTCTTGTAAAAGAGGGCGCGGAATATTTAGAAAGTGCTCCTTGGATGTTGATTTTTCCAAGTTTGATTTTTTCGATGACGCTATATGCTTTGAATAATTTAGGCAGTTTTCTTGAGTCTAAACGATAAGTATTGACTAGTAGTTTTTCTGATTCAAAATCATCTCCATATGAGCAATACATTTGAAGATAGATTAGGACGCTACACATGCGCAATGAGAAATGAAAAAGCTGATATGATTCCATTGCGTCCATTTGCGGCGGAATTGACAGGCTTGTTCGGCAACAAAAATTGTCAACAAATGACTCACGATTACAACGAAGCTTTTGAAGCCGTTATTGCATTTTGTAAAGAATTTGAATTTGATGCAATTGTTCCAAACATGGTTTATGTGTGGACAGGTCTTACGCAAGCGTTGGGACTTAAGTATTATGGAATCCCTGGGATTGATATTAAAAAAGATGTCGCTTTTCAATATTTAGAACCTTCGGAAGAAGAATCTTTCATGCGAGAAGACGAATATGACGAATTGATTGATGACCCAACTGCATTTCTTTATAACAAGTGGTTGCCGAGAGTTTCAACAAGAGTTGCGTCAAGCACGAAAGAAAAAAGCTCTCTTTACGCAAATAATTTGGCATTGGTTAAAAGCTCAATGGCAATGCTAGGATATTTCAATGCCTTCGGAGCCCAGTGTCAGCGCATGAAAGACGAGACTCAAACTCCTTGCGCAATCGCTGGAATTTTCAAAGCTCCGTTAGATATTCTTGCGGACAAGCTTCGTGGATATTTGGGTCTTACTATGGATATCATTGAGCAACCTGAAAAAGTAATGAAAGCTTGCGAAGCTTTGATGCCACATCTTTGCAATACGGGGCTTAGCAGCGCAGACCCAAGTAAAACTTTGCCTATTGCTTTTTGGATGCATAGAGGTTGCAAGCCTTTTGTGTCAGACGGAATTTTTGAATCTATGTATTGGGCAACAACAAAGCCAATCATAGAAGAGTTCTATCGTAATGGACATCAGACTTTGTTCTATGCGGAGGGCGATTGGAAATTCCATCTTGATTCATTCAGAGAACTTCCTGATGCTAGCATAATCTATCATGCTGACAAAGGTGATATTTTTGAAATTCATAAAAAGTTAGGAGATAAATTCTGCATAAGTGGTGGAATTCCGAACGTCACACTCGCATTCAAGACAGAAAATGATGTGCGTGAAATTTGCAAAAAAGTCATCAAAGAAGTTGGTCAAGATGGCGGATATATAATGGATTCAAGCGCGATTATGCAAAACGAAATCAATCCTAAAAATGTTCGCGCAATGTATGAGACTTGCAAGGAATATGGCGTATATTCTCAAGGCTCATGCAAGCCAAAGACTCCTTTAGCTGACAAAGATTTGAATTCTGTAATTGGTTTTGGCGACAAGCGTAGCGACATTTCTCGAGCAAGAATTGCCATAGATTGGGAAACAGAAAAACAAAATATGGGCAAAAAAATTCTTGGAGATGAAGTCATCTGCAAGAATGTTTGGGAGAATGTTGACAGCTTTGCGACTATGTATATTTGGCAAATTCTTTTGTCTTTTTAAATAGTGCCAGCGTCAACGTGAATATTTTGGCCTGTAATAGATTTTGCTTTTTCTGAGACAAGAAAAGCGACAGTTTCGGCGACAGAGTTTACATCAGTTGCTTTCTTTAAAGAAGTGCGTTTGTAAATTCTGTCTTTTTGTTCAGGAGATAAACTTTCGTTCATAGCAGTTTCCATAAATCCTGGGACGACTACATTTGAGCGTACTCCTTTTTCGCCCCATTCACGTGCTGTGTTTTTAGAAAAAGCTTCGAGAGCTCCTTTGCTTGAAGCGTACATTGAAAGGCCTTTGTAGCCTGTGTGTGCACTGATAGAAGAGATATGCACAAGGCTTCCTTTGACTTTATTGAAAATCATATTTCTGATTGCATACTTGACTAAAATCATAGGAGTAAAAACATTTACTTCAAACATTGCGCGCAGTTTGTCAGCGTTGATGTTTGTGACAATATCGTCATAAGCTTGAGCCGCATTATTTATAAATGCGGAGAGAGCGACTTTATTTGACACGAAATCTTCAGAAAAAATTTCTTCTTTAGCTTTGATTGCATCGCTTAAATCAGTGGACTTAAAAAATATTTTTCCAGCGTGATTTTTTTCCAGAGATTTTATATCGTCTGAATAAGTGCGGCTTACGCAATAAACAGTATGTCCTTCTTCTAAAAGAGTTTTGCATATGGCAAGCCCCACGCCACGTGATGCACCTGTAAGTAAAATATTCATTATCTTTTTATTTTCCCACTACGAGTTGAAGTAATAGAATCAGTGAATTCTATTTTCCTTGGAATTTTGAATTGTTGCAAGTGTTCAGACAAGAAATTTCTGACATCTGCAATAGAAAGCGAATCGGATGTATGCAGTTTTATATCTGCGCAAAGAATATTGCCTAATATAGAATTTTTGCGTCCGTAAACTACTGTGTCGGCAATTTGCGGAAGTTGTCTTATGTAATCTTCAATCTCTTCAATATTAACTTTGTAGCCTCCCACATTTATAAGATTAGTTTTGCGTGACAAAAATTTAAAAAGTTTTTTCTCTGAATCAATCCATTCAATCATGTCACCAGTTTTGTAGAAATCGCCATCTAGACTAAAGCTTTCGCTCTGGCCTAAAAGCTCTTTATGAATCAAGAGTTCGTCATCACAAATCTTGATTTTGTCTGTCATAGATTCTGGAATCTTGAAAAATTCTCCGCTTGAAGCTAGCAGACTTCCGCCTTCTGTGGATGCGTAGATATTGTTGATTTTTGCGTTTGGAAAAATTTTCAATAAGCTTTCGTACAGCTTTTTATCTGACTTTTCTCCGCCTAGAGTAATACGTTTGATAGAAGAAAAAGTTTTTTCTTGAGGCAAAAGAAGTCTATAAAAAGTCGGAGTTGCGGAGATGTGCGTGACTGAATATTTTTCGATAGAACTATAAATGAAATCTTTTGATTTCATAAAAAAATTCACAGAACTGTTTTGATTGAAAATAATCTGAAGCAAAACCTGAAGTCCTGCCATATGTGTTGGATTGTATGAAAATCCCCAAATGTCACTTGCATAGTCTGGTGACTTTTTTACATAGCGAGCAAGCCCTGTCAGCGAGTGGCAAACTTTTTTGGGCAGACCAGTAGTTCCTGAAGTATAGACTGTAATTTCTGATTTTGAATTTGAAAGAATATCAATCAACTCTTCTATAGTGAAAATTTTTTTGCGAGAGGGTAGAGTGATTTTTTTTTCGATATCACTTTCTCCAAGAGAAAGAATTTCTGCTTCGCTTAAATCCGCATCTAAGAGCGCAATGTTTTGTTCGGCACTCAATGCGAGAATAAAGTTTAAAATAAAATCAAAAATGCTAGGAGTTTTTAAAGTAGGTTTATATAAATCTGCGCTATTTATAAAATCTAGGAGCTTGTTGTAAGTCAAAAGCTCATCATTGTCACGCATCAAGATTTTATCGGGCATCTTATTTTATTTTGAGCTTAGCGCAGATATCGCCTATGCTTTCAAGAATTCCACTTTCAAAAATATCAACGCCAAAACTATCTTCTATATGAACAGTAAGTTCAGCCAAGTCGAAAGAATCAAAGTCTAAGTCTTCACGCAATTTTGTGTTAGCGCTGATAGATATATGTTCGCTTATTCCTTTATTTTCGCGAATTGCATTGATTATGCTTTCAAGTTTTTCCATTTCTTGAATCTCTTTATCTCGGAATATTTTGTCAAGACGATTTAACCTTTTGCCATAATGAAATTGACAACTATTAGAGAATTAATGAGCATCATTACAAGATTTGTCTTGAGCAAAAAAACAATTTAATACTATGAACATATTGTATATTTCCTTCGCGTATGGCGTAAAAAGTTCGAATCTCTATTCGGATTTAGGCGAAGAACTTGTTGCTCGAAATCATAAAGTGACAGTTGTCACTCCTTCGGATTCAATAAAAAAAAGTTCAGAAAGCTTTGAAAAAGGAGGTGTGAAAATAGTCACAGTAAAGACTCCAAAGCGTTTTGATGTGAATCCGTTTAGAAAAGCTTATGCTCTCTTGTGTCTTCCCAGTTTGTTGAAAAAATATATAAAGCAAAATTTGCTTAACGAAAAATTCGATTTGATTTTATCAGAAGCTCCACCAGTGACTTTATGGAAAACAGTTGCATGGGCAAAAAATAAATTCAAATGTAAATCATTCCTTCAACAAAAAGATATTTTTCCTGCAAACGCGTGTGATATAGGTATGCTTTCAAAAAAAAATCCAGCGTATTGGTATTATAGACAGCAAGAAATTTCCATGCTCAAAACCGCTGATTATGTAGGTTGCATGTCGGAGGCGAATATAAAATATTTGATAAAGCATAATCCCAAAATAGATGCTTCAAAATTTATTTATTTTCCTAATACTGTAAAAATTTTAGATGCTCCTGTAAAAAATAAGCGTGCAGAAATTTGTGTAAAATTTGGAATAGATGAAAACGCATGCATTTTTTTATTTGGTGGAAATTTAGGATATTCTCAATATGTAGAATATTTTTGTCAGCTTTTAGACTTGGCAAAAAATGACAAAAATATTTTCTTTTTGATTATAGGCAGTGGAGTTCATGCAAAAAAAATTGCGAACACTATCAAAGATAAAAACATTAAAAATGCGATTTTCATGCCCTATATTCCTCGCGAAGAATACATGGATATTGCGGCAAATGTTGATGTCGGGCTTTCTATTTTGAATCCTAATTATACTATTCCTAATTATCCTTCAAAGATTTTAGGATACATGCAGTCTGCCATACCTATTGTTGCTGCTACTGATATAAACACTGATTTTAAAAATCTTATTACAGATCAAGCTTGTTGTGGCTTTTGGAACTCTTCTTCGTCTCTTGAAGATTTTTATGCGAACATTCAAAAAATCAGTAGCGACAAAAATCTAAGATTTACTCTAGGTCAAAATGGTCGCGAGTATTTAGAGAATCATTTCGATGTAAAGCGTTCTGTGAAAATTCTCGAGAATTTATTTTAGTTTTCAATTTTGAAAAACACAAAAAGCATGAGAAAAAATCTCATGCTTTAATTTTTTTATGAAATAAAAATCCGTATTTTTCTATGATGTCATAGAATCGTAGAATTCTAGAATATTGTCACGCTTGCCAGATTCGCATTGTTCGATTGCGCTCTTTGGATGACGATTCAATAAACCTGAAATCATGTACGGATAAGCGAAGCCCCAACCTAAGTCTTTTCTTAGCGGCTCTATGTGCTTTTCAATACATTCAAGAACAGGTCTAAGAGAATACTTGGGGTTGTGTAGAAAACCGAGTAAGATTTCCATAGGACAATTGCCTGCGCCACGACCGAGTCCTGCAACGGTTGCATCTAAGAAAGTTGCTCCATTGAGAATTCCGTCAATAGTATTTGCGAAAGCAAGTTGCATATTGTTGTGAGCGTGCACTCCTACTTCTTTGCCTCCTTGACGCGCATATTTCACGTACTTGCGCAAGAGATAATTGATTTGCTCTCCATACAAAGAACCAAAGCTATCGACCAAATAAATCACTTCAGATTCGCTTTCAGCTAAAAGCTCAAGAGCCTCATCTAACTCGCGCTCGCGTATAGTTGATATCGCCATAAGATTGATGCCAGTTTCATAACCTTTATCCTTCGCATCCTTTAGCATATCGAGAGCCAATGGAATTTGATGAATATAAGTTGCGACTCGAATCATATCTATAGGACTTTGCTCTTTTGGCAAAATATCTTTTTTGTAGTCGCATTTTTCGGCATCTGCCATGACTGTGATTTTCAAAGATTCATATTTGTTATCGCCAATGATTCTTTTGATGTCGTCATCTTTAGAAAATCGCCAAGCTCCGTACTGACTAGGCGAATAAATTTTTTCGCTGTTTTTATAGCCGAATTCCATATAGTCTACACCAGATAATCCTGCTGCATCATAAACAGCGCGAACAATTTCGTCGCTGAAATGACTGTTGTTCGTAAGACCTCCGTCTCGAATTGTGCAGTCTAATACTTTTATGTTTTGGCGGTACCCAACCCATTTTGAGGATTGAGCTTGTGCCACGGTTTTTGCTTTTGCATTCATTGTTTTTCTTTTTGTTTTCATAAAAAAAATCTTGGGAAAAGTCCCAAGATTTTTTCATTAAATTTATATAATAATAATCTCAGAACTTATTTGCGATCTTTCAAATAATAATAAAAGTTTGTAAAAAAAGAATTTGAGTTCTTAGGTCCATTTGAACTGCTTGGATAAAATGAGATTCCCATAAGAGATTTATCGGCATTTTTGAATCCAGCCACAGTATTATCATTGAGATTAATATCACTTATCAAAAGATTTGCTTTCTCAAGTTCTTTAGAATCGAGAGTGTATGAGCAATTTTGAGAAGTGATATTTACCACATCGTCTTCAATATTTCTGACAGGGTAGTTGCCACCGCTATGAGCATTGGTCAACTTTTGAGATTTTACGCCCAAAGCTTTTGCCAAAATATTCATTCCTAGTCCTATTCCGAGAACTGGAGTTTTTGTTTTTATAATTTCCGCGACAACTTCGCTTTCAGAGTCCAAAACATTTGGATTTCCTGGACCACTTGAAAGAATTACTGTTGCGGGTTTTGTTTCTAAAATTTCGCTAGCTTTTGCGCTTGATGGATAGACAGTGATATCGAATCCACAAACTGCCAAATCTTCTAGAGTAGAAGTTTTGACTCCATAGTCAATTAACGCGCACTTTACTTTTTCAGCAGGTGATTGTTTGAGATGTAAATCTGTGCCTTCGATTTCGAGGCGTTTTACATCTTTAATTGTGAAATTATATTTTTTCTTAGTGGAAACTTTTTCAGACAAATTTTCTGAATCGATTCCCTTGAATTCTTTTGCTCTTTTTACAGCTTCTTCTTCGCTGATATTTTCAGTGGATAAGCACGCTTTCAAAGCGCCTTTTTCAGAAACTAATCTTGTGATAGCGCGAGTATCAACGCCTGAAATGCAAGGAACATTTTGCTCAGTCAAAAACTCTTGAATAGTTTTTGTGCTACGCCAGTTGCTTGCAATAGGGCTTAGTTCGCGAACGACTAATGCGGTTAATTTTGCGCCTGAAGATTCACTGTCTTCTCCGCATATTCCATAGTTGCCAATTTCAGGAGTAGTCATATTAACTATTTTTCCTGAATAAGCGCTATCTGTAAGAACTTCTTCGTAAGAAATCATACAAGTGTTTGCGACAACTTCGCCCATTACAGTCTTAGTTGCACCATTAGCATAGCCCTTGAAGATTGTTCCATCTTCAAATGCGATTATTGCCGATATGTCTTTATGTGCTTGCATGAAAACAGTAGGAAAAACTTTTATTCATCAAAATACAAGCTTTTTTTTGAAATTTTTAAAACAAGAAATCTTGTTGAGCATTTGGCTTTTCGTTTTCTAGCAGGGAGTCGACAAAGCTTTTGCGATGTATTTTGCACATGCCCAAAATCTTAAGACGCTGGACATGCAATTGAGTCCCGTATCCTTTGTGCTGTTCAAAAGCGTAATGCGGATATTGTTTTGCAAGCTCGTCCATAAAATTATCTCGTGAAACTTTTGCAATTATAGAAGCGGCTGCGATTGCAAAGCTATTTGAATCACCTTTGATTATTGCATGATGACGATAATAAAAATTTTTCAAAGGCTTTCCATCTATGAGGACTTCGGATAAAGAGCTATCTATAGTGGATTTTTCAAAAAGAGGATTTGCAAATGTGTTGCGCAAATTAAGATTGTTGCGCTCATTTAAAATGTCTATAGAGCGCTTGAACGCTAGCTTTGTGGCACCTAGAATATTTAAAGATTCAACTTCTCCTTCAGATGCGAACGCGCATTCAAAGTCTAAAAGATTTTTTTCTTTGAAAGAAACAAGCACATTAAAAAGTTCCTTACGTGTTTCATCGCTTAACATTTTTGAATCATTCAATTTTGCAAGCGATTCAATGTTTTCTTCTGACGCATAAAATTTGTCGCAAATCAAAACAGCTCCTGCAGCGACTGGACCCGCAACAGCACCTCTACCAGCCTCGTCTGCGCCAAGAATAAACGAGCGCCCACGCAGATATTCTTTATCCGTAAGGACAAGTTTATTTGTCGGACAAGATTTCATTCGTTGTCTTAAAGTGCATTTTTACATATTTTGGCAGAGCGTCTTTTCCGAATTTTTTAACCAATTCTCTAGCTTGTTCTTTGACTTTTTCGCTCACGCCTTTTGATAAATTTATTCCTGATTCTTCAGAAAGTTTTTTCATCACATAAATATATGTGGCTCTTGCAATGATAGACGCAGCCGCAACTACAGGGTCACTCTCTGCTTTTGTTTGCATTTTAAGATTGAAATTTTCCACTTTCAATTGTTTTTGCACAAGAGGTTGTTTTGTGAATTGGTCGAGCATTCCCCAAGGCACATGACGTTCTTCGAGCGCGCCTTCAATTGCTTTGGCATGCATCCATGCGAGCATTTTATTTAAGTTGCCGAACTTGTTATAAAGCTCGTTATACTTTTCCATATTTGCATAGCTGACTTTTACAACGACTCCTTTTGTAGCCTTGATTTTTCTTGCCATTGCCAAGACGGCTGTGTCACTAGAAACTTTTTTAGATTCTTTTAAATTAGATTCAATCCACTTGCGGACAGCGTCTCCATCCGCGATTACACATGCGGATACTAGAGGTCCAAACAAGTCTCCTTTGCCTGATTCATCCACTCCTGCATGCGCTTCAAACCATTCAGGATTTGAAACTTCTTCATATCCAAATTTAGCAGTTTTTGTGATTTCGCCTTCTAAAACAAATATCACAAAATCTTCTGTTCCTTTGCCTTGAATCACTAATTTGCCTGATTCATAAAACACAACATTGCAGTGACGAGATTTGTATGCAAACTTTGCGTATGCGACTTCGTAAGAAGCCCACAAATGCTTATCTAGCCAAGAATCCAAAGCTTTTGCTTGGTCTTTATCAAGAGTTGTTGTGTAGAGAGTTTTTCTCTTTGGCTCAGGTGCTAATTCTACTTTTTTTGGTTTAAAAAATTTTCTCATTTCGACAAATCTCCGAGAGGTGTGCTGATATATCGTTCAGCGCAACTAGGAGCTATGAACAATATTTTTTTGCCTTTATTTTTAATATCTTTTGCTAATTCTATCGCGGCCCAAAGACTCGCTCCTCCTGAGATTCCAAGCGGCAAGCCTTCCGCAATTGCGGCGTCATGAGCAGTTTGAATTGCGTCCAAACTTTTTACTTTTACGACTTCGTCTATCAAATCTAGTTTCAAATTTTTTGGAATGAAACCTGCGCCTATTCCTTGAATTTTATGAGCTCCTGCGTTTCCGCCAGAAATTACAGGGCTTTCAAAAGGTTCAACTACGACTGCTTTTGTTTCAGGATTTTTGTTTTTCAAAACAGCCGCAACTCCGCTAAATGTGCCGCCTGTGCCAACTCCTGCAACAAAAATGTCTACACCATTTTCAAAAGATTCCAAAATCTCAACGGCTGTTGTTTGTTTATGGGCTTCGATATTTGCAGGGTTTTCAAACTGCATTGGTATAAAAGAATTTTCTATAGAATTTTTTAATTCAAAAGCTTTATCTATAGCGCCTTTCATTCCTAATTTTCCGTCTGTCAAAACCAGCTCTGCGCCTAGCATTTTGAGCAAAGCTTTACGCTCATTAGACATAGTGTCAGGCATTGTTAGAACTGCCTTCATCGAACGTTGCGCGCATATATACGCTAAGGCAATTCCTGTGTTTCCCGATGTGGGTTCGATTATTGTTGAATTTTTCCCTATCAACTTTTTTTCAATTGCGTCTTCTATCATGAATAGAGCGGCTCTGTCTTTGACGCTAGACAATGGATTCATGAATTCCAACTTTGCATAAATTTCTGCATGGCATCCGCTCGACATAGCGTTAATTCTAACTATCGGGGTATTGCCTATGCACTTTGTGATGTCCGCAAAAATTTTATTCATTATATTCTGACAAAGTTATACATGCATAAAAAATCTTTCAATAAGAATCTGCGAAAAGCGAACGCTTATACTCCACATCAAAAGATTTCGTAATAAAGCTTATTCATGCTCTTTGAGAAAAACAAGGAGCTTTGCTAAAGCTTTGCCTCGATGACTTATAGTATTTTTTAGTTCTGAGTTGATTTCTGCGGAAGTTTGATTGTAGCCATTGACTATAAAAAGTGGGTCATAGCCGAAGCCGTTCATGCCTGTTTCTCCGTGATTTATACGTCCTTCAAAAGTTTCTTCAAAGATGTGTTCTGATGAGTCAGGGCAGATTAGAGCAATGGAGCAGACAAATCTAGCAGTGCGTTTTTCGTCAGAGATTCCTGTGAGTTCGAGCAAAAGTTTTTTGTTATTTTCAGTGTCTGCATTATCGCCTTTGACATTCGCATATCGGGCAGAGTAAATTCCAGGAGCTCCGTTCAGAGCGTCAACAACAAGACCACTATCATCTGCCAAAACGTAAGAATTTTCAGGCGTGATTGTTTTTAGAGCACGTGCTTTAATCAACGCATTTTCTGCAAATGTAAGACCTGTTTCTTCGTGAGGAGGCATTCCTCCTAGGCTTTTTGCGCATGAAACGCTAAACTTTCCATCGAGCATTTCAGAGAACTCACGAACTTTATGTTGATTCGATGTCGCAATAAAAATCTTTTTCATTTTGATACAGGAGGCGTTTTTAAGAGACGCACTTTTAATGCGGGATTAAATTCAGAAAACTCATCTTTAGTTTCTTCTTTTAATGAAAGACAAATGGCTCCCATGCGAGAATCAAAATAGTCCACGCAAGAAACAAAAACGGCTTCAGGAGTCGCAGGTAGAGCGGCGGCTCCCCATTCAAGTTCTCCATGATGACTCAAAATTATGTGCTCTAAACGTTCTGTGGTGTCTTCGTCCAAATTAGATTTTATTGAGGCTTTGCGCACCATTTTGTATCCTGAAATTGTGTGGCCTTGCAAAAATCCTGAACGAGTTTTATTGAAAACAAGCCCTTGATTGTATTCTTCAACTTTGCCTATGTCGTGAAGTATGCATCCCGCAAGCGCAAGTGACTTGTCTACAAAAGGATAGAAGGGCAGTATATTTTTAGCTGTTTTTGCCATGCTAAGCGAGTGCTCCAAAAGCCCGTGAATATATGCGTGATGCATTCTTGTTGCGGCTGTTGAAGTATAAAAATTTTCGCCTGCATAAGAAAGCGCAAGCTTTACTGTTTCACGCAAAGGCGCATTGGAAATTTCTTCTATAATCGCATCAAGTTCCTTGCGCATCGCATCAGGACTATTAGGTGAAACTTCCGTGAGCAAGTGCATTAAATTGCTTGCTTCACTTTCATCAATTTTGGAAATATTTTCTATGCGTGGGCTAAATTTTTCATTATAGAAATCCACTCTGCCTGAAATTTTAAATATGTCACCAGCACTAGCATTGCTTATCATAAGATAAAATGCGCTGTCAATAAACAGCATTATAGTTGTGGAAGCACTATTGTCTTTGAAGTCGGCGACTAAAAATTCAGAACCATTTTTGGCGATTTTTTTCTGAGCTGAAGTAAGCAAAGCGCAACACTCGAAGCTTTCGCCTTTGCTCATTGATTTGATTTGTGCAATTTTCAAAAAGTTATTCATGAGACTATTAGAATTTAAAGAATAAAAACATTCAACAAAATTAGACACAAAAAATCCGCAAAGAAAATTTTTTCTCATTGCGGATTTTTATAGAAAAAGGATAAATCCTTACTTGTTTTTCCAGTGAGCAATAAGAGTCTTCGCAATGTCTGAAGGAGTAGGAGATATTGCAATTCCTGCGTCTTCCAATGCGGCTATCTTGTCGCTTGCAGAACCAAACTTTCCTGCGATAATTGCTCCTGCATGACCCATTCTTTTACCTTTAGGCGCAGTAGAACCAGCGATAAATGCGGCAACAGGCTTTTTGCAATTTGCTTTGACCCAAGTTGCGGCACGTTGTTCACCCATTCCACCTATTTCACCTATCATAATAATAGCTTCGGTTTCAGGGTCGTCATTAAACATTTTAATAGCGTCGACCATACCTGTGCCATTGATAGGGTCACCCCCTATCCCTATGCAAGTGCTTTGACCATATCCAAGAGAACTTGTCTGCCACACAGCCTCGTATGTAAGAGTTCCTGAACGGCTCACAATACCGATATTTCCTTTACGATGAATGTATCCAGGCATAATACCAATCTTACATTCTTCAGGAGTGATTACTCCAGGGCAGTTAGGGCCTATCAATCGAGAAACGCAATCAGAGTCGTTCAATCTTGCTTTAACCAAAGACATATCTTTTACAGGAATCCCTTCTGTAATGCAGACTATCAAAGGGATTTTTGCGTCTATTGCTTCGAGAATAGCGTCTGCTGCGAATGGCGGAGGAACGAATATTGCGCAAGCATTCGCGCCTTCGTTATCTACTGATTCTCTCAGAGTATTAAAGACAGGAACTTTGTTTTCAAATAAATTTCCGCCTTTTCCTGGAGTGACGCCTGCAACGATTTTTGTGCCGTATTCCATACACAATTTTGCGTGAAATCCGCCCGCTGCGCCTGTGATTCCGCTTACTACAACTCTAGTGTCTTTATTTACTAATACGCTCATTTTGAACCTTTGACTATGTTGACTATTTTTTGTGCCGCGTCTGAAAGAGAATCCGCAGGGACTAAATCGATGCCGCTTTCACGCAACATTTTTTTACCTTCTTCAACATTTGTACCCTCGAGTCTTACAACTAAAGGCAGTTTTAAATCGATTTTTTTGCAAGCCGCGATTACGCCCGCTGCGATAATATCGCAACGCATAATTCCACCAAAAATATTTATGAGAATCCCTTTAGTGTTTGGGTCGCTCAACAAAATATTGAAAGCGGCAACAATAGCTTCTTCAGTCGCTCCACCGCCTACGTCTAGGAAATTAGCGGGATTGCCATTGTAGTACTTGATGATATCCATTGTCGCCATAGCAAGACCCGCGCCGTTTACCATACATGCGATATCGCCATCGAGCTTAATATAGTTGAGTCCATGCTTGTGAGCTTCAAGCTCCAAAGGATCTTCTTCATTGGTGTCTTGCAACGCGAGCATTTCAGGATGTCTGAACAAAGCGTTGTCATCTAAAACAACTTTTGCGTCGAGAGCCATAATCTCATTTTCTTTTGTGAGAACAAGAGGATTAACTTCAACAGTAGAACAGTCTTTTTCCCAAAACAAAGTGTAAAGACTTTGCATCAAAGTTGAAAATTGTTTGAAAAGAGCTTTCTCTTCAAATCCCAAGAAAAATGCGAGCTGGCGTATATGAAATGCTTGAATTCCAGTCTCAGGATGGACTATAGAACGAAATATTTTTTCAGGAGTTTCTTCAGCAACACGTTCGATATCCATGCCACCCTCGGTTGAAGCAATGATGAGAACTCTGTTAGAAAGTCTATCCATAATTATAGCGAGGTAATATTCTTTGGCAATATTTGTAAGCTCATTAAAATAGATAGTATTGACTTGTTTGCCTGAGTCGCCTGTTTGTTTTGTGATAAGAACATTTCCCAGCATTTTGTTGGCTATACTAGCCGCTTGAGAACGTTCCACAACATGAACTCCTCCTTGAAAACCGTCAGCGAAAACACCTTTGCCTCTGCCGCCAGCGTGTATCTGACTCTTGACAACAAGATGTTCTCCTTTAATTTGTGCGATTGCGTTTGCGAAGTCTTTTGGCGAATGAGCTACAGCTCCATTTGGAACAGCAACGCCATTTCTTCTGAACAACTCTTTTGCTTGATATTCGTGAATATTCATTTTTTGAATTTAGAAAAATTATAATTTTTTAAATGAATGATTTTTTGAATCATAGTCATTATAAAAAAATGATTTTGTGGTTGAAAATTCATCAATGAAGACATGATTCAATTAAAAAAAATTACTATTGAATTCTTTGTTAGTCCCATAAAAGCGACAACTTTCAATTATGGATATGAAAGAATTTCAAAAAAATTAAGGCAAAGTTTTTTTGTTTTTTTAGAAAAAAAAATAACAAAAGCGAAAAAAGATTCTACATTTTTGTAAGAAAGTGAAAATCTCAAAAATCTCACTTAATACGAACTCAAATGTTCAATCAATATTTTCACACCTATACCTATCAGAATTAACCCGCCAAAAATCTCAGGTTTGAACTTTAAAAGACTACACAATTTGTTGCCCAAGAATGCCGCAAAAAATGAAATTGTAAATGTGCAAATTCCAATAATCGCAATCGCGTAAAAAATATTTACTCCAAGACAAAAGAAGCTAGCACCCACTGCAAGCGCATCAATACTAGTTGCTATGCTAATTAAAATTAAAACAGTAAAATTTAAATTTTTCGCAAAGATTTTTTCGTCATCATCTTTATTAAAAAGAGCAGTGTAAATCATGTGTCCGCCTATCAAAGACAACAGAATAAACACAACCCAATGATCATAGTCTTTAATGAAATCAAAAGCGAGCGAACCAGACAAATAACCAATCAGTGGCATTAACGCTTGGAAAAATCCAAAAGAAAAAGCGACTATAAGAATCTTTGAAAGAGTCAATTTATTTGCGCCAGAAATAGATATTGCCGCAATAAAAGTGTCAATAGAAAGCGCGATGCCTATAAAAAGTATTTCGAGAAAACTCATTAGAGTGTGATAGATTTTACAAATTCCAAAACTTTTGTGTCGTACAATGCTTTGACAGGTTTGATATCTTTATAAAGTTTTAAAACCAAGAAAATACTAAGCGGATGACGCCATAAAGTGCGCTTTGCGGCCTTGAAATCGTCTTTGCCTTCCATGTTCATAAGCGCATTGAAAAAAGCTTCAGGTACTTTATGATTTGCTCTATCACTAGTGCATCTCAAGCAAAGAAAAGGTATGGATTTTTTTGCGCAGATTTCTGAAACGCTTCTATATTCCATATCGACAATGTCATAATTTTTGCTGACTTCCATTTTTATTTTTTGACCTGCGATGCGTTCTGATTGATAGATTTTTGCAGGAATAGCATTTATAGCTTTTGCAAAAGTTTCAAGATATTCGCATGTGCCTTGATAAAATAAATCGCCAAGATTTATATTTTCTTTGCAAGCGCCGCAAAACCCTATGAGTAAAAAAGCGTCAGGAGTGAAGTCTTCGACAGCTTTTTCGACTCTATTAAAAGAACACTCGCATCCATAGCCCATGACAAACGCGCGACAATTTACATTATTATTTTCAAAATCCAAATGTTCTCCAACTTGCGCCGTCACAGTATTATTTGAGAAATGTGCAAAACAATTTTGCGCTTCAAATGGAGTAGGGAATACGATTAAAAGTTTTTTTTGGCTCATATTTTTAGATTGAAAGAATTAAATGTGGCACTTTCCATAGTGCAGGGTAAATCGCAATCTACCCAGTCTCCGAGCAGGAAGAAGTTGGAATAAAAGTCTCGGCTTTTTGGTCTGGAATTTTCCGATTGATAATCAGCAGAAATTGTTGCGTCTTTGCAAAGATAGGGCATGAAATTTTCAACTTTTATATCTTTGAAATAAGTTTTAATTTCGTTTTCTAAAAGATTTTTCAAGTCGTCCAAATTGCCTTTTTTTGAAGAATCAAAACTGCTTATTGTGGCAGAATAAAGATAAAGATTTTCATTGTTCATGTTCAATTTGTAAGACTTGTCGAAAACCCAATGTATAGGTGAGCTCACAAGCATTGCGTAAGAATCTTCAAAAAGTTTTTCCTTTGTGGTGAAGTGAAAATTCATTATATCGCATGTTGAAATTTTTGCGGTAGCTTTTGTGATAGGGTTTTCTTTATGCAAAAGTAAACGCAAAGAATTTACATCTAAAGCGCTCAAAACCAAATCGCTTTGCAAGTCGTTTTGCTTTATTGTTGAAAAAGACATCAATTTATTAGCGTCAAAATTTAAAGCCGTGACGGCTGCGTTCAAATTCACTTTTGAGCCACAACATTCCAAGAAATTTTTTGCGACAGGATAAAATGCATCTGAAATATTATCTTTGAAAAATATCATAGCTCCATCGCCAAAGCCTTTTAGCAAGCTCTTTTTAAGAGTAGTGGAAAATATTTTTGCGCAACAATTTTTAAGAGGAGTGTTCAATGCGGATTCGCAAAATGGTTTCCAAAAAAGTTCTTTCGCATATTCTCCAACATTGTTTGCGTCTAGCAATTCTTCCGCGCTTTGATTTGCGGATATAGAAGTTAAATTAAATTTTATTTTAAAAAGCAAAAGTGCGTTTCTTGAAATATTTAATTTTTTTCCATTTGAACTTTTTAATGAAGTGAAAAATTTAAATGGGTTTTTCCATATTAAAGACAAATCTAATAAAAGTCTTTTTTTGTCATCAAAATAAAATGGCATGTCGTAGCGAGGATTTGTGAGCGAATCTTCAGTGCCAAGCATTTTGAAAAACTTTATAAAATTTTTATAACAGCCCATTAACGCATGAGAACCATTGTCGAGTTTTACGCCGATTTCTTTCCATTCAAAAGAGCGAGCGCGTCCGCCAACATGGTCTTTGGCTTCAAATATAGCTACATCAAGACCTTTGTAGCACAAGTCGAGGGCAGAGGAGACTCCACTAATTCCTGCGCCAAGTATGGAAACATTTCCATGAAAAGATTCTTTTTTAGGAAGCTTGCTTTTTACAATAGCTTTTAATGCGTAATAAATTTTTTGCGACTTTGAAAGCTTTGTGATTTTTAATTCTATCTTGAAATTATTTTTTGCGATTTTATCAAGAATTGCCTCGTAAATTTCTGACATTATCAATGCAGGCAACATTGATTTTTTATCGTCATTACAAAGTAGTCTGCGTGATTTATTGAAATAATGTTTTGCTCTGAAATGGAGCATTCTAAAGAGTTTTTTGCAATTCGGATTATTTTGCGGGTCTGCCAAATCTTCTTTTTTCAAATCGAAATAAGATAGCTCTTCGTTTGGAATATAGACGCGTTTTTGAGTGTGATAATCGTAAACAATATCACGCAAAATATTTGTGTATTGTAATGCGTATCCAAGACTCTTTGCAAATTCTTCTGTGATTTTATTCTTAAATCCGAACACATAAATAGAGCAAAGTCCAACTGCGCTTGCTACTCCATAACAATAGTTTTTTAAGTCTTCAGAAGTTTGAAAATCTTCTATCACAGTGTCTCGACGTACTCCTGTAATAATGTCTTGCATGTATTGGTAAGGAATTCCACGTCTGTTTACCAATCCTTTTAATTCCTCGCCAAAACGAGACAGCGTGCCACCGTTATAAATTTTTTGAAGTTCTATTTCCCACCTGTTGAGGGATTCTATTTTATCTTCGATTTTTGCGGATTCATCATCTGAGATGTCGTCTAAAATTCTGCAATAAGCATAGAGGATTTCCATGTCTTTTGCTCTGCTTTTTTCGAGACAAAAAAATGCGAACGCCAAGTTGGATTTTTTGCGTTGCAAAGTTTGATACGCGCTTTCAAAAGAGTCGTTTAATTTATCTAAATTTTCGCTGTTGTTTTGCATTTTAGAAAAGAGATGCGAGCAAAAGTCTTATTTTGTCGAATGAGTTTAATGAGGGACGTTGCGACAATGTGTCGAATTTTTGCGATGTGATTTTTTTGAGAATGCTTCTGCCTCCTGCGAGTGTCAGAGCGATTTCAAAGCTAAGAGGGAATTTTAAATATTTTGGCAAAGCCTCGCCATTTTTGAAAAGAGATTCTGTGCGTTCGACTTGAAACTTAACGCAATCGCGCATTGATTGTGAAGCGGAATCCTTGAAAAAATCCGCATCTTCAAGTCCAAAAGTTTCCCAATCGGACACAGGCACATAGACACGATTTTTAGATTTATCAACACTCATATCTTGCCAAAAATTTGCCAATTGCAAAGCAGTGCAAATATTGTCGGAATAGTCGAAAAGTTTTTTGTCTTTGTGTCCATGAAGTAGCAGCACAAGTCTGCCGACAGGATTTGCGCTACGTTTACAATAATCCACGAGCTCATCAAAATCTTCGTATCTTTTTTTGACAACGTCTTGCTTGAATGCGGAAATCAAATCTCTAAAAAGAGAGCAGGGGATATTGAAGTTTTTTATAGTGTCGCTTAACGCAATAAAAATCCATGACCACTTTGGGTCGAGTTTTTCGTTAGGCAAGTCCAATTGAGATTCGAAAAAATCTAGCTCGTCTGTGCGTTCTTGACTCTCAGGCGCAATGTTGTCGTGATTCTCGTCAGCGATATCGTCGGCTGTTCGGGCAAAAGCGTACACTGCCGCTACGTTTTTCCTGATTCTTTTCGGAACCAATTTCGCAACAGGAAAATTCTCGTAATGACTATCCGCCAATTCTTGGCAACGCAGGTATGCTTGCTTTAATTCCATATTCAGACTATAAAAGTGACTAAAAGAAAGTTGTCGAGAGTTAAAATTGTCTTGCGAAAAATTGAAGACTATCAATAATTAACCAAATATATTCAACATATGAAAAGAACACCAGCAGTTTTAGTAATTAGAGATGGTTGGGGTGAAAACCACAATCAAGCTCTCGACAAGTATAATGCAGTAAAATTGGCAAATGCACCTTTTTCAAAAAAGCTCTCTACTCAGTGGCCTAGAACAGAAGTTCATGCTTGCGGATTGTCTGTAGGATTGCCAGAAGGCATCATGGGTAATAGCGAAGTTGGACATCAAAATATTGGGGCTGGTCGTATTGTTGACCAAGAGATTGTTCGTATAGACAAAGGATTTTCAACAGGCTCTATTTTAGAAAGCGATTTGTTCAAAAAGATTTTTGCGACTCTTGATAAGGGAGCGAATCTTCACCTCATGGGTTTGTGTAGTGACGCTGGTGTTCATGCGATGTTGAGACATTTATATTCGATTTTGGAAATTTGTTCTAAACGCGATTACAAAAATGTTTTCTTGCACGCAATTACTGACGGACGTGATACAGCTCCTACAAGTGGCATTGAATTTATCAAGCAAATCAAATCGAAAATGCAAGAGTACAATTGCGGCAAAGTCGCCTCTGTGATTGGCAGATTTTGGGCTATGGATAGAGACAAGCGTTGGGATAGAGTCGAAAAAGCTTACAATTGTTTGCTCGGAATCAAGGCGCAAAGTGTTGAAAATTGCGAAGATGCTTTCACTAGCTATTATGCAAATCCTATCGAATCTAATATGTCAGGCGACGAATTTATTCCGCCTACTTGGGTTGTCGAAAATGGTGAAACGATAGGCAGAATCAAAGAAGGGGACGTTGTTTTGATGTTCAACTTCCGTGGTGATAGACCTCGTGAAATCACAAGAGCAATTTCTGATCCAAGCTTTGCAGATTTCAAAAGAGAAAAATTTGTGAACACTCTTTACTGCACAATGACTGAATATCAAAAAGGTCTTTGCGATAATGTGTTGTTTATGAAGCCGCCAAAAATGGTAAATATTTTGGGCGACTACATTAGCTCTTTGGGTTTGGCTCAGGTTCGCATTGCGGAAACTGAAAAGTTTGCTCACGTGACATTCTTCTTTAACGACTATCGTGAAGAGCCTTTTAACGGTGAAGATAGAATCTTGATTGATTCGCCTCGTGATGTTGATACTTACGATCAAAAGCCTCAAATGAGCGCGCCTGCTGTTGCGGATGCGGCCGTTGAAGCAATCGCGTCAAACAAATATTCTCTTATTATAGTGAACTTTGCAAATGGCGATATGGTTGGGCATACAGGTAATATGGAAGCCGCAATGAAGGCTTGTGAGGCTGTTGATAACGGAGTCGAAAAACTCGCAAAAGCAGTTGACGCAGTTGGCGGATTTATGCTCATCACAGCAGATCACGGCAATTCAGACCAAATGTATGAACCTGCGCCTTTGAATGAAGTGCATACACGTCATACATTGAATCCTGTTGAAGTTGTGCTCTATGGCGACAGCGTGAAAAATATTAAGTTTAGCAATCAAGAAGGTGCTTTGGGCGATATTGCTCCAACATTGTTAGATTTAATGGGTCTTAAAATTCCTTCTGAAATGACAGGAAAATCACTGATTCAAAAGCCCTAATGAAGTGCGCATTCCCATATACTATCGAGGCTGATTTGCTTAACGAATTGCCTCTTGTGTCCTATGAAGGAAAGATAATCATAGTTGAAGATTTAGAAACTCTTCAAAGGGAATTGCCAAATATAAAAAGCGAAAAAGTATTAGGTTTTGACACAGAGACGCGTCCTAGTTTTCAAAAAGGAAAAAATTATCCTATAAGTATTTTGCAGTTGTGCGGGGAACATTGCGTTTGGATTATACGTCTGAACGCGCTGTCAGAGCACATTCGCGAGATTTACGAAATCTTGGAAGATGCCAATATTGTCAAAGCAGGGCTTGCGATAAACGGAGATTTAAATGGTCTTGCCGCTCTTGCGGAGCTCAAGCATAAAGGAATGGAAGATGTCAGTATCTACACTCGCAAGATGGGAATGCTTAATACTGGATTGAAAAATTTGAGCGCGATTTTACTTGGAGTTCGTATATCAAAAGGCGCGCAAACAAGTAATTGGGCTAGCGAGACTCTTACAGATAGACAAATTAAATACGCGGCAACTGATGCATGGATTAGTCGTAAACTTTATTTGGAAGCAATTAGAATTTATAAAAGCGGACGTTTTGAAGAACAGATAAAATATCCTGAACCTAAGAAAAGTCTGACAGGCAAAATAAAGCATATAGCAAAGAAAATCAGAAAAATTTTTGTAAGAGTGAAATCGACAAAAGCTTCTCCAAAAAAGAAAGAAAATAAGAAGCGAAACGATTTTCAAAAAAATAAAAAATCTCTAGCAAAGAAGAATTGGCATAATAAAAATCAGCCTAAAAAGCATAATAAAAATAATGTCAAAAAAAGTTGATATAAGTATTTATCACGCTTTACCGAACCACTCGCTACTGGGTGATAATTGTTTTTTCTCGCTGGATTCAAAGAACGCGGTTTTGTCTTCAGGTAGAGATGCTCTTTTGTTTATCGCAAAAAAATATAAAGAAAAAAAGACTATACATATTCCTTTATATTTTTGTAATGGCGTAAATATTTTTCTAAAAAAATTTTTCGATGTAAAATATTATATAGATAATCCAACCTCTTCTTTGCCTGAATTCGACACAATTAAAGCAAATCCCAATGATATAGTTTTGATTGTGAATTATTTTGGATTGAAAGACAGAACGGGTTGGCAAAGTTATATTCGATGTCAAAAAAAATTGATTTTTGTGGAAGACCATAGCCATAATCCATTTTCCGAATGGGCAATGAATAGTACTGCAAATTTTGTATTTGCGTCGTTGAGAAAATATCTGCCTATTCCTGATGGAGCTTATTTGTTTTGCGAAAATTCTTTGATTCCAAAAGTGTTTACAAAAGCGTCTGTTGCAGGAGAATCTTTTGCGGCAAAAATTACGCAAGCAATGCTTTTAAAACAGCTTGGCACTTGTGATAGAAGTGTTTATCAAAAACTATTTTTAAGTGGAGAAGAAGAACTTTTTCATAAAAAAAGCATATCACAAATTTCATCAACATCTTTTGAAATATTAAAAGTTTTAGATATAGAAAAAATTAAAAAGCTTCGGAAAAATTTCATGATAAAAATGGAAGAATTTTTTCATGCAAAAAATATTTGTGAATTCATTTCTCCAAAAAATAAAAACGATTCTTTTTTGCCTTTGCTTAAATTTAATTCTCTAAAAGAAAGAGAATCTTTTAGGCAAAAATTAATCGCAAAAAATATCTATCCTCAATGCTTTTGGAATTTTGAAGATGATTATTGCAAAGGAAAATTTATCTCTCAAAAGCTCTTGGCTTTGCCTATAGACTTGAATCTTAAAGATTCTGCGTCTTTTGTGACAAATCTTCTATCACTTTAGGCAAGAGTTCGTATTCTGCTTTATGGATTTTTTCTTCAAAAGATTCTAAAGTGTCATTGTCTTCAATAGGCACAACTTTTTGAGCAATGATTTTACCAGCATCAAGTTCAGCATTCACATAATGAACTGTGCAACCACTTACTTTTACTCCATAATTCCAAGCATCTAAAATTCCATGTTTGCCCTTGAATGAAGGCAAAAGACTTGGATGCAAATTGATAATTTTATCTTTGTAATATTCCACAAATTCCACAGGTAATATACGCATGAATCCTGCAAGGACAATCAAATCGGGATTATAAGAATCTATTATATTGATATAGTTTTGTGTGCCTTCAGGATTAAAAAACGCGCCTTTACGCATTGTGTCGACAAAGCGAGATTCTATTCCAAAATCTTCCGCAATTTTCAAAGCTGCAGCTTCGGGGTTATCGCTTAACAATGCTTTGATTTCAACATTTTTGAGCCCGCCATTTTTCTTGACTTCAAAGATTCTTTTTGCGTTTGATCCGCGTCCGCTAGCAAGTATTACAATGTTCATTTTTCAGAAATTTGTTTTAAAGATTCAGATATATACGAAGCTTTTTGCGCATTGAAAAGTTCACCAATTTCTCGAATAGTTTTGCTTAAATCTTCTATGTTTTCAGCTTCGTATTTTATAGGTGCAGTAGAAGTCCAAAACATTGTTTCAGAACCAGAGACATCTTCATAAGTAAATTTATCGACAGAAAAAGAAAGCTTTTTAAGATGTCCATTATCACTCTCAAAAATATCTTTAGAAAGCTTTATAAATTCATTCAAATTGTAATCTTTTGAATTCTGACGTAGGCAAATCAATTCGCTTATGTGTAGTTCAAGTTCGCTCATATCGTATTTGCCCATGACGAGTTTAAGCGGATTCGCTTTGATTTTAATTGTGGGTACAGTGACAAAAACGGGCTTTGAATATTTTGTGGGATTCATCAAAGTCAGGTTATTAATCGTGGTTGTGTTAGAAAAAATATCATACTTGAAATTATATTCATTCACATAGAATCCTGTTTTGGATTCTATAGATTCCTTCATGATTTTTGGCAGAAAATTTACAGACATTATAATTGCAAAGGCAATCAATGTGCTTCCTATGAGAATCAAAGATAAACAGCTTGAAAAAAAACACGACAAAGGTTCTTTAAGCATGAATCTAAAAATTTTTTTAATCTTACGCATTTTTATAAAAATTTTCTGTCAGCAAAATGGTGCTACTGAGATTCGCAACAAAAGAGTTCTTTGCTGCAAATGGCAATAAAATATTTTCAGAAGCTAAGATTTTGAAATCGGGATTCTCAGCACAATACAAAAGACCTTCTGCTAAACTAAGTATTCTCGGTTGTTCATTGGCATTCAGTGTAAGTGTTTCGCCTTTTTCAAGATGTATTCTTCTTATAGAGAAATGTTCGCAATCGCAAATTTTTTCATTTGAATTTTTGCAGTCTAAAAGAGAGAGGTCTTTGTCGTTAAAATCAATAGACGCGAGAGATTCTTTTATATGTAATGTGCGTGGAGGAATTCTGTCGAAGTCATAAACTCTGTAGGTTGTGTCGGAGTTTTGTTGAATTTCTAACACGACATTTCCTGCGCCTATTGCATGAACTCGGCCGCTAGGAATATATATAGAAGTATTTTCTTTTGTGTGCAAAGAACCAAGCATATATTGCGCTTTGCCATCTTTGATTGCTTTTTCAAAATCTGCTGGAGAAACTTTTTCATTAAAGCCCGCAAAGATTTTTGAATCTTTTTGGCATTTTACAAAATACCAATTTTCAGATTTTGGTTCTGCGTTTAATTCTTTTGCAATAGATGCGGGAGGATGAACTTGAACGCTTAAATTTTCGCAGCAATCAAGCCATTTTACAAGGATAGGGAAGGGTTTGTTTGCATATTCACTTGAGCCTAAAACATATTCCGAATGCTTTTTAATAAGCTCACGCAATGTGAGAGAATCAAATTGTCCTCCGATAGCTTTTGAAGAAAGTTCGTTTCTGTCGCAAATCTCCCAGCTTTCGCCAATAAGAGAAGAAGTGCCTACGTTGCGATTGAAAATTTTTTCAAGATTTCTTCCACCCCAGACACGTTCAAAATATTCAGGCACAAATCTTATAAAGTTCATTTTTTTTATATGTATCGTAAAGTGTTGTTTGAAAAAAATAGATTTTCTTTAGAATATTTAGACCTGTAAAAAAAATTCTTTGCATGGATTTTTATGAAAAATATCAGGTTTAAAATTAGTTTATAATCTAAATATAAACTAAGTATATTTACAATCCTTAAAATGGATAAATCGTTTTATGCCTGATAAATGCTAGGATAAATGGCTTTTATGCAATTTAAAAAAGATTTTTTTTATGATTTTAAATATTTTAAATATCAAAAATTTCCATGAAAAGACTACGGTGAAAATGAGAAGATGCCTTAATATAAGAATATGGAAGCCAAATAAAAAAATAAAAAAGATGATTTTTCCTATTGACTGAAAAAAATTATTTCTTCACTCTTATGTGCAATAAAGCAAGTCCGCTTTTTAACCTAAACAACAAAAACAAAAAGATATGAACAAAGCAGAACTCATTCTAGAAATACAAAAACTCTTGGGCAAAGAAGCTACTAAAGCTTGCTCAGAACGCGCTCTCAATGCTGTGCTCGATGCTATCATGGCTGGCGTTAAAAAGAACAAGAAACTCCAACTCATCGGTTTTGGTACATTCTCTGTTTCTGATCGCAAAGCTCGCATGGGTGTAAATCCACGCACTGGTGAAAAAATTAAGATTAAAGCTTCAAAAGCTATCAAGTTTAAGGCTTCTTCAGCTTTCAAAGCTGGTAAATAATTTTTTTATTAGCCCTATTTATTTAAAGGATTCTGCGATGTGTTTTTCATCGCAGAATTTTTTTTTAATTAAAAATGAGGAATTAATTTTAGTCTTCCTTGCGGCGTTTTTTTGTTTTTTAAAAGATAAAGTAATTCTTCATTTATTTTCCCTCGCTTGGTTTTGCTTTGCAAAATCAGCTCTGTTGAAACTTATCCTTTAAGCCCAATTTAAAGAACGTAGTGCGCCTCTTTAGAAAATAGCAAAAAATTCGTTGTACCCCCAAAACTTACAAGCAACTTTTGTGTTTCAAATTCCCCGCAAGGAAGACTAAAATTAATTCTTCATTTTTCATTAGAATTTTGATTGCAATAAAATTTTAAAAATGTGAGTATGCGAAAGAATAATCATATATGGAAGACACCTCAAACATACGTAATTTTTGCATAATCGCCCACGTTGATCACGGGAAAACCACGCTTTCAGACAGACTCTTGGAAACGACAGGTACTATCACTAAGCGTGATATGCAAGATCAACTGCTAGATTCTATGGATTTAGAGCGTGAAAGAGGCATTACTATCAAATGCCATCCAGTGTCTATGAAGTACACTCTCGATGGAAAAGAGTATCTTTTAAATCTGATAGATACTCCAGGGCATGTTGACTTTTCTTATGAAGTTTCACGTTCTCTTGCAGCGTGTGAAGGAGCTCTTTTGTTGATAGATGCCGCTCAGGGAATCGAGGCGCAGACAGTTGCAAATGCTCATTTGGCTATGGGGCAAGAGTTGCAGATTATTCCTGTGATTAATAAAGTCGATTTGCCAAGTGCTGATGTCCCAAAATGCAAGAGACAAATTGAAGATATTTTAGCTATTCCTGCTGATGAAGCTATTGAAGCGAGCGGAAAAGCAGGGATTGGCATAGACGAAATTTTACGTTCTGTAATAGAAAAAGTTCCATCACCAAGATGGGCAGATGTGCCACAAGCAAAGGCTTTGGTTTTCGATTGCATGTTTGATGCGTACAAAGGCGTGATATGTTTTGTGCGTGTGTTCTCTGGTTCGTTCAAAGCAGGTGACGAGGTCATAATGATGAGCAACGGACGCAAAACAACTATTAAAGAAGTAGGTAATTTTAATCCTGCAATGGTTGTTCAAAAAAATCTTGGCGCGGGCAAGACTGGCTATTTGGTGATGAACATTAAAGAACTTTCTGAAGTTCCAATTGGCGATACTATTACTTTGGCAGAAAACCCAGCAGACACAATGTTGCCTGGGTACAAAGAAGTAAAGCCTATGGTCTTTGCTGGTCTTTATCCTATCGACACTTCTGACTACGAAAAATTAAAGTCGTCTATGGCAAAATTGCAGTTGAACGATTCTGCGTTAGTGTATCAAGCGGAAAGTTCTGTTGCTCTTGGATTTGGCTTTAGATGCGGATTCTTGGGTCTTTTGCATATGGAGATTGTTCAAGAACGTCTGCGTAGAGAATACGATTTAGATATTATTTCAACATACCCCTCAGTGGTATATATCGTCACTGGCACAGACGGTTCTACTCAGGAAATTGATAACCCTGTGCGTCTGCCCGATTTGTCTGTAGTTGATAAAATCGAAGAGCCAATGATTAAAGCTTATATACATATCCCATCCTCTTCGATAGGCGATATGTTGGCGTTGATTTCTGAAAAACGAGGCTACTGCGAGCACACAGACACTATTGATGATACTCGTGTAATGCTTGTTTGCACATTGCCTTTGAACGAAATTTTGGTTGATTTTAATGACAAGTTAAAGTCGATTACTCGTGGTTATGGCAGTATGGATTATGAGTTGGCGGGCTATCAAGAATCTGATTTGGTGCGCTTAGATATTTTGGTAAATGGAGAAGCAATTGACGCGTTTGCTTCAATAGTTCACAAAGACAGAGCCGAATCTAAGGGCAGAATGCTTTGCGCAAAATTAAAAGATATTTTGCCAAGACAGATGTTTAAAGTCGCAATTCAAGCCGCAATAGGTGGCAAAATTATTGCTCGTGAAACTATAGGTTCTTTCAAAAAAGACGTTTTGGCAAAGTGCTATGGTGGTGACATTACTCGTAAGAGAAAACTTCTTGAGAAACAAAAAGAAGGTAAGAAGCGCATGAAACAAATAGGAAAAGTTTCTATACCTCAAGAAGCATTTGTCGATGTATTGAAGTCTAACAGCTAGCGTAAAAAGAGAAAATAAAAAATGTTTCCATTTTCAAAATCAAAATCAAAAACAAAAACAATGAAAAGAGCCAAAGACTTTTTGTCTATGGCATCTAAAGTCTATAATTATAGACACGATTTGATTCCTGAAAATGATAGAGAAAAAATGCGTTCTCTAATTGACCAAGTGGAAATCTTAGTTCACGAAAAAAAATATGACACGAAAGATTTTGACTCATTAGAAAATACTCTCGAGCCTATGATGAAAAAGTATGGCGGAAGAATTTATCCTGTGACGTTTCTTTCTGATAATGTCGAAACTATTATAGTGGCAGGTATACTTGCAATATCTATACGTAGCTTTTTTCTTCAACCTTTCAAGATTCCTACAAACTCGATGTATCCTAGCTTCTATGGCATGACTGCGGAAGTTTACGATGTTAGAAATCAGCCTCCAAGCGGCTTAGAAAAAGTTTGGAATTTTGTCATAAAAAACGCTTCAAACTATTCTGTGATAGCTCCTGCTTCGGGCGAAGTTTTAATTCCCTTGAGTAAGAAAAATTCAAACTCTGTTTTTGCGTATACTTCTAGAAGCTACAAATGGCTTGGCTTTTGGCCATCTTACGAAAATATTTTTTCTTTTGTTGTGGATGGAAAAACTGTGGATTTGGCTCTCCCTGCCGATTTTTCTATAGAGAGCGTTTTGATGAAAGCTTTTCCTTTAGCTGATGCTACTAATATAAATCAATATATTTTTTCTATCAAAGAGCATGGCAAGATTGTTGAAAAAAATGGAATGCGTTATTTGTCTTTAGGTCATGTGGAAAAAGGCAATTACATTGTTAATTTCGATATCCTAGGTGGCGACATGCTTTTAGTTGACAGGTTCACTTACAATTTTAGAAAGCCAAAAATCGGTGAACCTATAGTCTTTTTGACAAAGTATTGCGAAGGCTTAACTGCTATGCGAAATGGTGTGCCTGATGATAAATATTATATCAAACGTCTTGTTGGTCAAGAGGGCGACACTTTGCATATAGAAGGTTCAACTCTATTTAGAAACGGAAAGCCCATTGAAGGGAGTGACGCTTTTGCGAAAAATTTTGAAAAAGAAGGTCTTTACTCTGGATACGTTGCTGACGGTGCTTTAGCGGATGGAAAAAAGTTTACTATTCCCGCGAATCACTATTATGCGATGGGCGATAATAGCGCGAACAGTTTAGATAGTCGTTATTGGGGCTCTGTGCCTAAAGAAGCTTTTGTAGGGAAATCTTTAGTGATAATTTATCCCTTTACATCTCGCTGTGGAGCTACAAAATAGAGTGCATGAAAAAAAGTGTAAGCTATTTTGTTTTTTGCATAATTTTATTTTTATCATCGCTTTCGAACGCAAATCCGAAGTTGGGTTTGTATATTGAAGATGGCAAATTTTTCAAAGATGGAAAAATTGTAAATGCTCATGGAGTAAATTATTTCAATTTATTTTTGCGTATTAATCATTGTGAATTGCGTGGTATAAAAGATGATTTATCTTGGCGCAAAGGTTTGAAAACTTTAGCTAAAGAAAAAGTTCCTTTTGCTAGATTTTCTATATCTCCGTTCTACGCTACAGAGTGGAAAGTTTATCTTGATGACAAGGAAAAATATTTTAAAAATCTTGATAAAATTGTAAAAGAAGCAGAAAAAAATAATATAGGTTTGATTCCATCTTTCTTTTGGAATTATCACTCTATTCCAGATGTCGTGCATGAGCACATGAATGCAATAGGTGATGAGACTTCCAAGACTCGTGAATTCATGCGCAACTACATTGTAGAGGTAGTTTCAAGATATAAAAATTCTTCCGCAATTTGGGGTTGGGAATACGGCAATGAACACGCTCTTAGTGCCGATTTGCCAAATGACGCAGGTATTCCTCGCACAATTATAGATTTAGGAATGCCACCTACTAGAGACTCAAAGCTCGACAAGCCAAGGCGTGAAGATTTGCATAAAGCATATCAAGAATTTGCTTTTGTAATAAAAGAACTCGATACAAGACCTGTGTTTACTGGTGACTCTATTCCAAGGGCTAGTGCGTATCACAATGTCAGTGAGGGCTCTTGGAAGCCGGATTCTCAAGAGGAATTCAAAGAAATTTTCCTTCGCGACAATCCCGATCCTATAGACACTTTAACTATTCACGCATATGAAGATGCTATGAATATTTTCGTATTTGCTAAAGATGACTACAATAAGATGATGTCTATTTGCATGGAGATTTCCTCAGAAATAAAAAAGCCTCTTTTTGTCGGCGAATGGGGCATTGCGGGCAACATCTCCAAAGATAAATCCCTCATGCAAAAAGTTGACCTAATGACAAATTCGATTAAACAAAATAATGTTCAACTCTCCGCTGTTTGGGTATTCGACTACGACCCCCAAAAAGATTTCACAATTCAATCAAACAATTTTAGAAAAGATTTTTTCAATAAACTACGTCTTTTAAATAATAATAAATAGAATATTTTGATGAAACACTGCGTTTTTTAAATAAATTTACTTTTTCTTTTGTGATTGACAATGATTTTTAAAAGTGCGAGGTTTTCGTGTATCAAAATATGGTAGCTGGGTATAACAAATCGATTCTAGAGGCATCTACACGCGTTGTAGAGGCATTCTTGATGCCTACCCCCCC
>JGI994J12354_10000173_pt1 | contig 62704 bp, 50 predicted proteins | sample IntmicLarv3ML3BL_FD_12354 | JGI IMG/M metagenome (IMG submission 12354) | reverse complement strand
GAGCTAGGCGGAGGATATTATAGATTTAGTGATATCACATTAATCCCCGAACCAAGCACATACGCATTAATTTTTGGCGCATTAGCATTGAGTTTGGCAATTTATCGCAGACGCAAGTAGGTAAGGCACAAATAAAATTTTGGTTTTTAAAGTGGAAAATAGAATATAGGAAGCGAGTTGAAAAACTTATCCTTTAACTAGAATCAAAGCACGAAGTGCGCCTCTTTAGAAATTACAAAAATAGTTGATTAGTATCACGGACGAGTGGAATGTAAAAATTTCTACTCGTCCGTTTCTTTTTGCAAACTGGGTTTGCATCTATATCCCTCACGGAGCGTTTACTTCGTAAACATTTTTTACTATTTCTAAAGAGGCGCACTTCGGCAAACTGGGTTTGCATCTATTACCCATTCGGAGCGTCCTCTTCGCGGACATCACACAAAACTAAATGTAAATTTATTTCTCAGCTAATCGCATTGAGCAATTGCAAAGCAATGCGTGTGTCTTCTTTGCAGAAGGTCAGATATGATGCAAACGCAACGTTTGCTTTGGGATGCAAGGGCGAAACCAGCCCTTGCTGGATTCAAAAGGCAAAGCCTTTTGCGGGTGTTGGGCAGAGCCCAACAAGAAAGTCTATGAACAAAAAATAAATATATACAAAGAGAGGATTTTATTAAATAACTTTTATTTAATAAAATCCTCTCTTTAAATAATCTTTATTCTTGTGAGAAATCTACGATTTCGGATTGGAGTTTTTGGGCGAATTGGAGGGCTTGGGATTTTTCGTTATCATTAAGGAGGGAGGAGATTTTTTTTAATTCTAGTAAAGCTTCTTCATTTTTTCCTTCAGCGGAATTGTAGAAGTAGGCATATGCTTTTTTTAAGTCTTGATTTACAAAGAGTCCATTTTTGTAGAAAAGACCAGCCATAAACATAGCTTTATGTTCGCCTTGAGATGCCGCGCGCTCAAACCAATAGAATGCTTTTTCTAAATCTTTCTCGACTCCATCACCAGTGAAATAGCATTGAGCAATATTAAATTGAGATTTTGTGTGATGCCTTTGGGCAGCTTGAGTCCAGCACTCTACGGCTTTGGGTTTATTTTGTTTTTCGCCATCATTATAATAGCAGTATCCCAAATTGAAGAGTGCTTTGTTCAAGCCTTTTTGCGAAGCTTTTTCAAGATACTCGATTGCTTTGTCCAAATTTTTCTCAACACCTGTCCCTGTGTAGTAAAGATGTCCGAGAAAATATAAAGCTTCAGGAAAATCTTGTTCTGCAGATTTTTTATACATCTCTGCCGCTTTTGAAAAATCGACATTTGTGCCAACTCCATATAGATAAAAATTCCCTAAAAGATATTGCGCTTGAGCATTATTTTGATTGGCGGATTTCTCACAAAAATAAAATGCTTTATTGAAATTTTGAGTTGCACCTAATCCTTGTTGATAGAATTTTGCACATTCTAGTTGAGCCTGTGCATTGTTTTGATTCGCCGCGCCTTCGTAGTATTCAAGCGCAAGAGGAAGGTTTTGGGAAATACCTCTGCCTTTTGAATAGTAATTTCCAAGATGAAGCTGAGCCTTAGCATAATTGTTTTTTGCAGACTCCCTATATAAACGCATCGCTTGACGTGTGTCTATTGCGACACCTATTCCTTTTTCGTAAAGAGTGGCGAGTTCATATTGAGCTTTAGCATCATTTTCCACCGCGGCTTTTTTCAAATTTTCCACCTCGAAATTTTGAGCGTAAGAAAAATTCACAAATAAAAAAATAATTATAAAAAGTAAACGCATTTTATTAAGAGAGTAGGGCGATTGAAAAAATAAAAGCTGAGTCCGTTCGCAAAACTCTATCGCCTAAAGAAACTAGTTTAAAATTGTGTTCACGCAAAAGTTCACGTTCCTTAGAATTAAAGCCACGCTCAGCACCGAGAACTAAAGAGAAAGCCTCTGCTTTTTTCCTAGAAGTTTTTAAATCTTCTTCAAACTCATAATTATCAGGAGCAAAAAGAATTTCATTTTTTTGCGCTTTTCGATTTTTTAAATAGTCTTCTAAATCTTTTGCAATTTCAACTTCAGGAATAAAGCATGTGCAGGCTTGTTCTGCGCCTTGAATCAAATATTTTTTATAGTCTTCTGTATATAAAGAAGATTTTGCGTATGAAGAATCAGATTTTTCTGCCGCGTAAAATGTTAGTTTCTTTATTCCTAAACAAGCGGCTTCAAAAAGAATACTTTGCGCAATTTGTGGACGCGACATTGCAACAGCAACTTCGATATTTTTTAAAATAGGAGTTTTTATTTGTGCGTCTAAAATTTCAAACTCATAAAAAGAATCTCTTTCAAAAATTTTCGCTTTTGAAATTTTTTCATTAACAATTCCAACAAAAATTTCATCACCATTTTTTGGCTTCAGATATTTTTTTATATGACAAGCTCTGCTATCTTTAAAATCAAGACGCAACAAATCATCTTTATTTTTGAATAAAATGCAGTTCATTTTTTGTGGATTTCACTTTGCAAAAAACCTGCGCTTTTGCGCAGGCTTTTTTTCTTGAAAATTTTTAAGAAACAGAGGCGTAGTGGTCGTTGATTTTCTTTGCTACATCTTTGTATTGAATATCTATAGAATAAATTTCTTTGAATTCTTCAAGAGCTTCAATCTTTTTGCCCATAGCTTCGTAGATTGTGCCAAGAGTATATATAATTTCTTTTTTACCCTCGTTGACTTGCTTCATTTCACTTTTCGCAGTTTTGAGTTGGTCAGCTGCCATGTCATATTTTTTGCCAAGCATAAAGGCTTTACCCAATCCTAAAAGTGACTGACTGCGAACTTTAGGGCTACGTTGACTTACTTGAAATTGTCCTATTGCGTCATCAAGACGTCCGTCGTCAAGATAGAGCTGACCTAAGTAATAACGATAGTTAAAGTCGTTAGGATAACGCTCTACCATAGCTTCTGCAGTATTCAATTTGAAAGAAAATTGCTCTTTACTTAGCTTTTCAAATTCCGCTTTAAGTGCGACGTCATTAGGTGAAGCCTCAAGTTTTTCAGCGAGAGCGTTTAGATTATAATCCATTTGAAGATTTATCAAATCAGCCTCGAGTTTTTCAAGCGAAGTGTCTCCTTTACCCATAGACAACTGACGCGCGGCTTTCACATATTTAATCGCGTTTTCGTAATCTTTAAGACCTTTATAATTTTGGATGATTTCTTTATAAAGATTAATATTTTCGACGTCATTTTTAATTTCTTCGCTCAATTTTTCCACAGCTTTGAGCATAGATTCTTCGTCATTTACAATGCGATTATCTTTTTCTCTATCAGCGGCAGCGTCCGCGTTTGCGAGTTTTTGTCTGAAGTCGCCAGAGTCGCCTTCTTTCCAAGATTTATCCATTGTCTTTACAACGCTTGCAGAGCGCAACAATGCTTGAGCATCGCCATTTCCCGGAGCAACGCGAAGTATACGTTCGCCAACTTTAATAGCTTCGTCAGCATTTTTGTCTTTGACTAAAGCAGCTCCCAGAGCCACCAAAGAAGCCACATCTGCAGGATTATAATGCGCAATAGATTGCCAGAACAAAACGCTTGTTGCCCAATATTCCAAAGACTCTGCGGCTTTAGCAGCCATCTTGCTTGCGCTCTTATTATTCGCATAGGCATTGCGCAAAACTTCGGCGTCGTTAATGACTTTCAAGGCTTGATTTTTCTTGATAAGAGAACCTGCTTTAAAAGAAAAAAGCAAACCATTTACGTTAGCTAAAACTTTCTTTACAGGATTTTCTTTGCCTGTTTTGCGGATTTGAGCTTTATGTAAAATTTTGCGAATCTCAGCGCAAGAAGGATGTTTAGCGAGTATGCCCATGCAAACATCAATAGCATAATCGGGCTTGCCCTTTTCTATAGATTCTTCGGCTGCCTTGAGCTGTTTTAGGATACGCGAATCACTTATACTTGCAAGAGATTCTTCGACGACTTTGTTTTCTTCTTCTGCCATGAGCTTTTAAAGTAGAGTTAAAAAAATTACTGCCCAAAAACTACAGATAAGAGATGGCTATTGCAAGTCATTTTCTACAGCTTGCTCTAAAATATTCATATATTTTGAAGTCAGAGCAGAATCTTGAGCTTCAACAAGCAGACGAATTTTATTTTCTGTTCCTGAATAGCGAACCAAAATGCGTCCTTTGTCGACAAGATTTTTTTCACAAAGCGAAATCGCTTTTGACAAATTTTTTGTTTCTTCAAGAGGGATTTTATTTTTGATTTTAATCGCTTTTGAAAGAGTAGGGAAAAGACTTATATGTTTTCTTAAATCGCTCAAAGAATCTTTATTTTTGATGTAGAAAGAAAGAAATTTTATTGCTCCCGCGAGTCCATCGCCACAAGGAGAAATGTCGGAAAAAATATAATGACCAGAATTTTCTCCACCTATAATACAGGCGTTTTCTTGCATAGTTTGAGAGACAAGTCTGTCTCCAATTCCGCATCTGAAAACTTTTATAGAATGCTTAGCTAAACTAGCATCCAGCCCTGTGTTGCTTTGTAGTGTTGTGACAATTCCAAGATTTTTTGAAGAAGAATCGCTCATTGCAATTAGTCCTAAAATTTCTTCGCCAGCAAAAGGCGTTCCGCTTGAATCGCAGACTACAAGCCTGTCTCCATCTCCATCGTGGGCAATGGCAATATCGGAAGAATTTTCCAAACAGAACTTGGAAAGATTTTGAGGGCACTCACTGCCGACATTATTATTGATGTTTCTTCCATCAGGATTCACACCCATGCAATGAACTTTTGCGCCGAGTTTTTCAAGAACTTTTGGACTCGTAAGATAGGTTGCTCCATTTGCGCAATCCAAAGAAATATTCATATTTGCAAGTGCGTTTATAGGGAGCAAAGAACACATTTTTTTTATGTATTCATCTAAAATATTTGGAAAAGTTTTTTCTCCTGAAAAAATATTTTCGGGCAAATTTGCGTCGATGAGTTCTTCGATTTTTTCTTGAGCTGCATCAGAAATTTTGAATGCGTTTTTATCGAAAAATTTTATTCCATTATCAATATAAGGATTGTGTGAAGCTGTGATAACGACTCCTAAATTGGCATTGAAATGTTTTACAGCAAAGGCTATTGCAGGCGTAGGCGCGACTTGCAAATCGTAGACAATAGCATTTCCTAAATTTTTACAAAAAGCCTTTGTGAGATTTTCACGGCTAAAGCGAGTATCGCCACCTATCACTATTACAGGTTTTTCAATTTTCAAGAAGTCTCGCAAATATGCGTAAACTGCTTTTGATAATTTTTCAAAAAACTCTTCGCAGACAACAGAATTCTTATATTCGCCTCTGATGCCATCTGTGCCAAAATACTTTGTCATTTTAGATTATTCCAATTTTCAATTATAATATCGCTTAATTCTTTGGGTTCGACTTCTTCAAGTTCTTTGCCTTTTTTCTTAAGCTTTTCAAAAGTCTTTATGGCAACTTCGCTCATAGTTTCGTGGACTTCTTCGCTACCGCCTACAATAGAAAATTTTTCGGCTTGAGTGATACGCTTATGTTCATCATCAGGCATAGCAACACCAAATAAATGAGCCTTCTTCTTTCCTGAAGATTTCATAGACTTTTATCCGCGTTTTCCAAGATAGATTGAGCTTCGGAAACTTCCGCACACAAGACACAACTAATATCATCAAAAGCTGCGGTTTGACTAATTTGCATTTTGTGTAAACGAGTAAGTTCAAGAACAGCAATCAGTGTAGACACCAAAAACATATAGCCTTTTTGACCTTCTTGAAAGAGGCTACTGAAAGTAAATTCTTTTTTACCCAAAGCTAAAATATATTCCATTCTGTCCGTGACAGTCACTTGTTCATCGACAATTTCACCCTCGACCAATTTTTCTGCGAGTCTGCGCAAAACTAAATTAAAAGTATTCCAAATTTCTATTTGGTCAGAATTTTTCAAAGGACGCTCGTTTTCTGACAAATCTTTTTCATGACACTGACGCAAAAGATATTCTTGTCTTGCTTTGATTAAATCTTCAATCAAAAGCGCGCCTTGTTTTACTTTTTTATATTCTAAAAGTTGTTCAACTAATTCCCATCGAGGGTCAACATCTTGAGGCTCGTCTTCGCTTTGAACCAAAGCTTCGTCGGTAGGCAAGAGCATTCTACTTTTGATATACATTAGCGTTGCCGCCATTACAAAAAATTCTCCTGCAACATCCAAATCCAATTTTTCCATAGAGCGAATAATGCTCATATATTGATTTGTAATTTGAACAATAGGAATATCGTAAATGTCGATTTCGTTTTTGCGAATCAAGAAAAGCAACAAATCTAGAGGCCCTTCAAAGACAGGCAATTTAACAGGGAAATCTGTATTTCCCAGCAAAGAATCATCTAAATTCAGGGAATAATTTTCCATGCTAGAATGTAATGAGACCTATTCTTGCGCCTATAGAAAAACCATTTTCACGACTAGCACCACTGCGCAAAGAAATCATATATTCCACGCTCCAAGAGTTGCCAACGCGTGTCCACAAAGAATAGATTTGGTCTGTGATGCGTGAGAGACGAGCATCGTAATTCCAACGAGCTCGTATACGATAATTTTCAGTGATTTTATAATCTACACGTGCCCAGTATTGAGTGATTTCGCCATCCATATAAGTAGATGCGAGCATGACTGAAGCAGCATCTGCATCGAAAAGTCTGACATAAGTGTCGACTTCGTTGACATCTCCATTAGAAGGGTCTATGCGGCTATACACACCGAATGCTAGCCATTTTGCAGGATATATATTTCCGCCTGCATAGAAGTCAGAGAAAAATCTTTCTTTATAATTCCCATGTGGAGTTGCGCGTATAGAGCGTTTTTCAAAATTAAAATCTTGATAGAAATTCAAATCCGCAATTCTACGAGATCCGTAGCCTTCCTCGCGTGTCATGAATACATTTTCTATGCCTATACGCAGAGTATTTGTGTCGTACAATTCGTCTGTACTGCGCATGAGTCCTAGGTCTAGCATATGAGGATAAGCAGTGAACATATCTCTATCTATAGTAGGAATCCTGTTTTGACCTTGTGACGCGCTAGGTATATATCTATACATCATTACAGGGCGTAAATTGTGGCGCAGACCGTCTATATCTAAAGTTTCACTCTTTACATCGTAAGTACCCCAGACATTCATATGAGCGTCGAAGCCGACTTGTCCGAGCATACGAACATACTGGTCATCGTTCGTCACAGTGTCGTTGTAGTAGGTCACTCTTGCGCCGATAACGGGGCTGATACTAAGCCAAGGAGTTGCCATTATTGGCATTTGAAGTCCGTAGTATGCGTCGGCTCTATTGCTCGTCACGGTATCGCTAAATCCGTAGATATCGTCTTCACGCAGATGAGCAAAATCCGCATAGAAATCTTGATAGATTCCTGTATTAAAAAGATTATTTGGTTGCAGATAAAATCTAGCTTCAGGCAAACGTTGTTGAGTCTGAACCCAATCGTTAGGAGCAAAGCGAGTGAAGAGACTTGCTTGATAGATATCTCCATAATAAGTCGCTTCAATAAAGTTGTCGGGCGCTTGATTTTTATAAAATGAGCGTGGGCGAAAGTCTCGCAAAGTTTCAGAATCTCTCCACCAATTTACGACTCCTGTGATTTCAAAATCATCAAAAATAGTTTGTTTATGACGCCAATCAACAAAGCCACGATTGCGCCCTGTAATTGGTCTATCTAAGACGTCAACACCGAGGGCGTCATAAGAACCTGTGTCGTGTATAAATCCAGTGCGCAAGTAGCCTCGCAAAGATGTGTTTGCTCCTGCGTAGCTATAATCTGTTGCGGGTCCGAAAAGAACCGAACGTTCTGTATAAAAGTCAAAGAGCATTCCGACAGACGCTACATCAAAGGCGTTATAAAAAATATCGTGTCTGCCAAAGAAGCCAAAGTCGCTATTGTAGCCGTATTGCAATTCAAAATAAAACGGAGGTTTATCTAGACCATCTTGTCCGTAGGCAGGCAGATAAAAGAATGGCACTCTGCCTATTTTGAATGTGATATCTTCCATCTCAAGGCGGTCTGTTTCCGCATTATAAGAAATGACGTCGGCATTTGCTGATATTGAAGCAAATCCAGGTTCATTTATATAGAGTGTAGCGTTTTTTGCTTCGACTAAATCACGTGTGATTTTCAAGTCTTTTGTTGCAACGTACATTGGATATGCGCCCAAGCGCACAGCCTTACTGTCAAAAGAAAAATCTTTCAAATTTATATCAGCTTCGTTTGTGACAAGACGCATTTTTTCTTGAGTCATACGCACATCGTTTTTCAATTTTGCCGTATTTGTTTTTTGTGCAAACTGAATTTCTTGAGCGTCGATTTCAAAATTAGAATCACTGATTTTTGCATTTTTTGTCGCATGCATTACTGCAGTATCTTCGTCAAAAACAATAGGGTCATCCGCCTGAAGCTCAGGACGTGAGCCTTTGAATGCCTCGCTTAGCGAATGCTTTTTATCAGTTTTCTTGCGCTCTTGAGCTATCTTTGCTTCAAGGCGTTCCGTACTGCCGTCGTCAGGTGTTTTGATAAGACTTCTATCGTAAGTTCTATCCCACTGCGCGCACGCCATGCTTGGCAAAACTGCCAACTGCAAGACCACTAGCCAATTTCTGATTTTAAAATTCACAAGATTTTTCTATATCAATTATTTTTTGCTACAAGCTTTTTTTAGAATCAACGCATATCTTCCAAAAATTCAAGAGCCAAACTGCCGTCATCATTCTGCTTGATTTTGCGATAATAGCATCCGTAGCGTGGTTTACCCTCTTTATCCATTGTGTGGCATGAGCCTTTACCTGCAAGCTTCACTTTATATACTATAGAGTTCTGTTCGCAATTCACCAGCACATCCACCAATTTCAAAAAGTCGCCTGATGTCTTGCCCTTCAACCACAACTCGTTTCTAGACGTTGACCAAAAGCACGCCATCTTCTCTTTCAACGCAGTCTCCAAAGCCAATTTGTTTGCGTATCCGACTATCAAAATTTGATTTGTATCTGCGCATTGAGCTATCGCAGGAATAACGTCTGCAGTACAAGATGCAATCTTCTTGAGTTTTGTGAAGTCTATATTACAGACCAATGATTCTTCTATTTCTTTACTCATAAGACATAGATAAATAGCAAAAACGCATAGCTATTTGCAAGTTTATTCGGGATTACATATAGTGTCTTTTAGCTTATGAAAAAACTTGCATTCTTTTATATGCTGAGAAGAATAAAAGAATTGATGATAAGTATTAAAAAGTTTTTTCTATTTTTTTTGATTTTAATTACAGGAAGTTTTGTTTTTGGTAAAGCTTCTGATATTTTGGGTTATTGGCAGATTGTTGATCAACATGATGGACATCCTCTTAGTATAGTTCTGATTTATGAGTATGACTCTCATTATTACGGCAGAATGGTTGCTTTGTATGATGAAAAAACGAATCTCATTTCAGAGACTTTGGAAAATCCTAAAGAGTTGGCAAAAGGCTTCGAGAAAAAAACAACTTTAATAGGTTTAGATTTTATATGGTGTATGAAGCCTTCAGAAGAGAAGTCTGAAGGCAAAGTGATAAATCCAGATTCAGGCAGTGTATATACATGTGAATCGTGGGTAGATAAAGAGTCAGGTAAGCTTGTTTTTGAAGGAGAATTATTATTTTTCTATTCAAAAGAATATTGGCTCAAAATAGATGAAGACAAAGTTCCAGAAAAATCTCGACTCGATGTGAAAAAAATCACTCCCATAGACCCAACAACATTTCTTCATTAAAAAAGCTCACATTTTTTAGATAGAGTTTGGCGCTAAAAAGAGATTACCTAGAAATCGCATTAAGCAATTGCTTTGGGGTTCGGGGCGAAGCCAGTCCCGATCGGGTTTCGGAAAGGGCAGATGACCTTTCGTGAATTCAAAAGACAAAGCCTTTTGCGGGTATGGGCAGAGCTCATGAAGAGATAGTGTGATGAAAAATAAATATAAAAAAATTTAGTTGAAAGTGTGTGGAATATAATTATTGTAATTGTAGTATATTTAAAAAATGAAAGAAGTTATTTTTAATAATAATGTTTTGCGTGATGGACATCAGTCTTTGGCGGCAACTCGCATGAAAACGGAGCAGATGCTTCCAATTTGCTCATTACTTGACGGAATGGGTTTTGGAGCACTTGAGACATGGGGTGGAGCGACTATCGATTCTGGACTACGTTTCTTGGGTGAGTTTCCATTTGACAGGTTGGATGCGTTGAAGAAAGCGTGTCCGAAGAGCAAGCATTCTATGCTGTTGAGAGGTCAGAACATTGTGGCATATGCACATTATGCGGATGACGTTGTGAGTGCGTTTGTCAAGGCTTCTGCAAAACATGGCATGGATATCTTTCGTATATTTGATGCGTTGAATGACACTCGTAATATGGAGTGCGCTATCAAAGCTGCAAAGGCGGCAGGTAAAGAAGCGCATGGAACAATTTGTTATACTACAAGTCCTGTTCACACTATCGCAAAGTTTGTTGAGATGGGCAGAAAGCTTGAAGAATTGGGTTGTGATGCTGTTGTCATTAAGGATATGGCAGGATTGATTCCGCCTCAAGCGGCATACGATTTGGTGAAGGCATTGAAAGATTCTATTAAAATCCCAGTGTTGATTCACACACACGACACTTCAGGTATAGGCGCAACTACATATTACGCCGCAGTTCAAGCGGGCGTTGATTATATAGATACTTCTATTGCGCCTTTCGCAAACGGCACAGGTCAGCCCGACGCAGCCCGCATGCAAGCTATGCTTAAAGGTCACGCACGTTGTCCGAATTATGACGAGAAAAAGTTGCGTGAGCTTCGTGGATACTTTGAAAAAATCTATCAAGAATTGGGAGCATACACAATGCGCGCAAATGAGCAGATAGATATGGACGCTTTGGATTATCAAGTCCCAGGAGGCATGTTGTCTAACTTCCGCAATCAGCTCAAAGAGCAAAAGATGGAAGACAAGTTTGACGAAGTGTTTGCGGAAGTGCCATATGTTCGTGAAAAGCTCGGTTGGATTCCTTTGGTGACACCTACTTCTCAAATAGTCGGCACTCAAGCAATGATGAATGTCAAGTTTGGCAGATGGAAAATGTTTACTCCTCAAGCTATAGATATTGCTTTGGGTTATTATGGAACAACTCCTGCTCCTGTTGATGCAGAGGTAAAAGCTCTTGCGCAAAAAATGTCAGGTAAAGAGCCAATCACAGTGCGTCCTGCAGATTTGCAAAAACCGGGGTTAGAAGCTTTGAAAAAATCTTTGCGTGAAAAAGGTCTTAAAGATGACGATGAACATGCGGTAATTTTTGCAATGTTCCCTCAACAATTGGAAGACACTTACAAAAAGCCTCGTAGCGCGTTCGAGCTTAAAAAGCCTCAGGCAACTCCTGCGCTTCAAGCTACTGGAAATGGAAAGAATTTCAAAGTAGAAATTGATGGCAAAGCCCATAGCGTAAATATCGAAGAAATTAAATAGTCGATGAGCGAAGACGGAAATGAAGAACAAAAAAAAGGACGCAAAAATCGTCCTTTCATTCCTCCATTTCCACATGTGAATCATCCTTATCATCCGCCGCCTATGTTCCCGCCACCTATGGGGCATCCTCCGTACGAGGGCGAAGAAGACGATTTTGATTACGAAGAAGAAGTTGAAATCGATTCAGATAATATAGAAGAATTTCTTGCTCAAGGCTACGAAATCGAAGTCGTGGATGAGAACGAAGAAGCAAATGCAGAACCTGTTGAGATTGATAAATCTCAAGTGGCTGAATACTTGGCTCAAGGCTATGTTATCGAAGAGCTTGTAGAGGGCGAAGAAGACGATGATGATGACGCTGCTAAACAACCTAAAGGGCGTTCTTTGGTTGGAGATAAAAATTTCAAGCGCATGCATGCCAAGATAATAGAAGCAGCTGAATTGAAACAAGATGAGATTCTTCTTAAAGAACGTAAGTATGCTTTCTTGAAATTAATGTCGTTGATATTTTTGGTGGCTCTTATGTTAGTGGGCGCAGGCGCGGGGATTTCTGTGGCTATAGACCACTTCGGTCAAGAAGATGGAGTTCCCGATGATATTTTAGCATCTTTGGAGTCAAAAGAACCTGAAACTTGGACTCTTTCTTCAAGTATCGCAAATGATGCCGTTAAAGAATTTTTCTTAACTGTAGGACCTCTTGATAAAGTAAGCAAATCAAGTGACGAAATGGTGCGCGGATTACTTCGTCTCAAAGGTAAAGAATATTCTTATAAAGCACTGAAAAGCAGATATGGCAAAAACTATATTGCTCTGACAGATGCTGATAATGTTGAGACAGGATATTTTTTCCCATCATCGACATTGGGTCGTAAGCTTTTGGAGAAGACAATTTCTGGTCCTAGCGAGATTATGGATTTGCAGGACGAAGAACTTTTGCGAGCTGTAATGACTTATGATGAAGTTCTTCTTGCAAAGGCTTTCCCATTGGAAAAAGACGCTGTAATAGCGCACAGAATGCTTTTTGAAAATAGAGGTCTTAAAACTTTAGATGATATTGAATATTATACTATAAGCGTATTTTTCGATGGAAGAGAATATTATTTTTACTTCGATAAAAGTGATTCAAGACTTCAAGCGATAACATATGAAAGAGAATCATATAAAATAAAAATTAAATTCTCTGATTATAGAAGATTTTCAAACGCGCTTGAATTCCCAGCTTTGAGGCAGGTTTGGATAAATGATGAACTTCTCTTGACTGCCACCTCTTCTTACATTTCAAGACTCAACGAAGTTCTACTATTCCCTCACTAAAAAAATGGAAAAATCTGTACCTTTATTGGATTTAAAACTGCAATACGCAAGTCTTCGCGAAGAAATGCAACAAAGCTTAAATGAGGTTTTGGAAAGCCAGTATTTCATAGGCGGCCCTGCAATTGCAGAGCTTGAAAAAATCATTGCTAGCTATTGCAATGTTGATTGCGCAATCGGCATGTCTAGTGGTACAGATGCTCTTATCGCGGCATTATTGGCTTTAGATATTACTCGTAGCCCTTGCAGTAATGCTCCTGCTCCTGAAGTGATTGTGCCAACTTTTACTTTCTTTGCGAGCGCTGGAAGCGTGTGGCGAAGCGGTGCGCGTCCTGTCTTTGCGGACATTGATGAAAATACTTTTAATGTTTCTGTTGAATCTATCGAATCAAAAATCACAGAAAACACTAAAGCGATTATGCCTGTGCATTTGTATGGTCAATGCGCGGATATGGAGTCTATAATGGCTTTGGCAAAAAAATATAATTTATCTGTGATAGAAGATGCTTGCCAGTCTATCGGAGCTCAGCGCAATGGCAAAAAAGCGGGAACTTTTGGCGATGCTGGCTGCTTTAGTTTCTTCCCTACAAAAAACCTAGGCGGTATAGGGGATGGGGGTATGGGTATCTGCTCTGACAAAGCTCTTGGCGATAAAATGCGCCAAGTTCGCAATCATGGCATGGAGCCTAGATATTACCACAAATTTGTAGGAGGGAATTTTAGGTTAGACACTATTCAAGCAGCCTCTTTGATTATCAAAACTAAGCACTTGGAAAAGTGGCATTCTATGCGTCAAAAGAACGCAGAATTTTATTTGAACGCGTTGAAAAATGTTAGTGAAATTCTCTTGCCAAAAACAGACAAGGGTAATGTGCATATTTACAATCAATTCGTGGTTCGCGTGCCTAAGAGAAACGAGTGCATTAGCTTTTTGAAAGAGCGTGGCATCACTTGTGAAATTTATTATCCTATGCCTTTGCATATGCAAGAATGCTTTGCTCCGCTTGGCTATAAGCAGGGAGATTTCCCTGTGTCTGAAAAAATTGCGCAAGACTGTATGGCTTTGCCTATCTTCCCTGAGCTCAATGAAGGGCAATTAGAATACGTCGCCAATTCCATAAAAGATTTTCTTGCTAAATGCTAATCAATTTGCTTATCATTCGGCTATCTAAACTTTAATATATTAAAAAAGGCAGAAATATGAATATGAAACAATGGATTGAAGATTTTAAAACAGCTAAGGTGAAGAAGCCATGTCCTGTGCTTTCTTTCCCAACTATACAGCTTCTTGGCATAGGAGTTAAAGAACTTATTTCTGACTCCGATTTGCAAGCTAAGGGTATGAAGATGGTTGCTGACAAAGTCGATTCTTCGGCGGCTGTAAGCATGATGGATTTGTCTGTTGAAGCAGAAGCTTTCGGCTCTACAATTCAAGTTGCAGACGATGAAGTGCCGACTGTTATCGGTCATATAGTCGAAACTCCTGAACAAGCTGATGCTTTGAAAGTCCCTGAAGTAGGCGCAGGACGTACAGGTCTTTATATCGAAGCAATCGCCAAGGCAGTTAAGCTCATTACCGACAGACCAGTTTTTGCGGGCGTAATAGGACCTTTCTCTTTGGCTGGTCGTCTTCTTGACGTCTCCGAAGCTATGATTTACTGTTATGAAGAACCTGAAATGGTTCAAACAGTTTTAGAAAAAGTGACAGAATTTCAAATCAAATACTGCCAAGCATACAAAGATGCCGGCGCGGCAGGTGTCTTTATCGCAGAACCTCTTGCAGGTCTTTTGACTCCTGATTTGAACAGAGATTTTTCTGTGAAATACATGAAGCAAATCATCGATGCAGTTCAAGACGACAACTTTATCGTTCTCTATCATAACTGCGGAAATGGTACTCCGCACATGATTAAAGACATCTTTACTATGGGCGCTAGCGCTTACCATTTTGGCAACGCAATCGATCTTAAAGACATGCTAGAACGCGCTCCAGCTAACGAAATTATTATGGGCAACATTGATCCAGCAGCTGAATTCTGCCACGGAACTCCTGAATCTATCCGCAAAGTGACTCTCGACCTACTCGAACAATGTAGCGTTCACCCAAATTTCGTCCTCTCTTCAGGCTGCGATATTCCCCCACTCTCAAAATGGGATAACATTGAGTCCTTCTTCCAAGCTGCTAAAGACTTCTATTCTAAATAATAAAAAATTATTTATTTAAAAAAGCGAATTTAGAAAATAAATTTTATTTTCTAAATTCGCTTTTTTGTATATATATTTTCTTTTTTGAATAAATTCTTTTGAAGCAAGATTCTTGCAGGGCTTTGCCCTACAACCCACAAAAGGCTTTGCCTTTTGAATCAAGCAAAGGGCTGGTTTCGCCCTTTGCAATCCCAAAGCAAGTGCGACTTGCAGCGATAATCCCTTACGGAGCGTCTGCTTCGCAGACATCACACATTACTATATATAAATTTATTTTTCAGTTAATCGCATTCAGCAATTGCGAAGCAATGCGTGTGTCTTCTTTGCAGTAGGTCAATTTCAGGTGCAGGAAACAATTTCCTGCCGAGTTTGCAAAGGCGAGGAGCCTTTGCTCAGGGTTTCGAAAGGCAGAATGCCTTCGTGGGTTGTAGGGCAAAGCCCTACAGAAAAAGAGCATGTGCAATAAGAGAAATAAATATAATTACAAAAAGAGCATTTTCGTTTAATAAATTTATTAAATGAAAATGCTCTTTTTAAAATAATTTTTTCACAATGCGTGAGCTCTGTAGTTAATTGCTTCGAGGAGGTGGTGGGATTGGATAGAATTGGAGGAATCGAGGTCTGCGATAGTGCGAGAGACTTTAAGGATTTTATCCCAAGCGCGGGCGGAGAGGTTAAGTTCTTCCATAGCGGAGGCTAAGAGGGAAGATTGTTCTTCGTTGAGAGCACAGAATTTTTTAATTTGTTTAGGGTTCATGGAAGCATTGCACTTTGATGCATGAGAAAATTTTTCGTTTTGGAATCTGCTTTTTTGGATTTCACGAGCTGCGATAACACGTTGTCGGATAGAGTTAGAAGATTCGCTTTGAGTATTTTTTCCTAAAGCTTCAAGGGGCAGGGCTTGGGCTTCAACATGAATATCTATGCGATCTAGAAGAGGGCCAGAAATTCTTGAGCGATAGTTTGAAATTTGAGTAGGAGAGCAGCGACAAGTGCGTTTTGAGTCTCCTAAATAACCACAAGGACAAGGATTCATTGCGGCAACAAGCATGAATTTAGAAGCTATGCTGATTTTGCCTGCGGAGCGAGAAATACTTACAAGTCCATCTTCAAGAGGCTGACGCAAAACTTCAAGAACACTACGCTTGAATTCAGGCAATTCATCTAAAAATAGAACGCCATTGTGCGCCAAAGAAATCTCTCCAGGTTTAGGAATAACACCACCGCCAATCAGCCCTACATCGCTTATTGTGTGGTGTGGAGAGCGGAAAGGTCTTTTGAAAAACTTGTTAGATTGGCTAAGTCCTGCGGCAGAATAAATGCCTAAAATTTCTAAAAACTCATCAAGAGTAGGCTCAGGAATTATAGAAGGAATGCGTTTTGCAATCATGCTTTTACCCGCTCCCGGAGTGCCAATCATGAGTATATTGTGACCTCCCGCAACCGCAACTTCCACAGCTCTACGAACATTTTCTTGACCCTTTACATCTGCAAAGTCAGGCATGTAAGAATCGTCTTTTGTCATGAAAGGAGAGTCGGAAATTTTCAGAGGAACAATCTCTTCTTGTCCATTAAAAAAGTTGCAAATCTGCTTTAGAGAAGTTGCGCCTAAGACTTCAATTCCACTGACTAAAACGGCTTCATTAGCACTTTCAACAGGAAGAATTAGACCCTTTTTTCCCAAAGAACGAGCCAATAAGGCAAGACTTATAGATCCTGAAACCCATCGCAAATCACCCGACAAACTAAGCTCTCCCGCGATAATATAATCAGAGAGTTTTGAAGAATCTATTATTCCAGTAGAAGCTAAAATTCCAAGAGCAATAGGCAAGTCGTAAAGAGGGCCTTCTTTGCGCATATCTCCAGGGGCAAGATTGATAGTAAGTCTGCTCTTTGGCATAGAAAATCCGCTATTTGCCAAAGCGGAAGAAACTCTATCGGCCGATTCTTTAACTGCGACATCAGGCAAGCCAACCATAAAAATTCGTGGTTCGCCTTTTTCGCCTGAATTAACTTCAATTTCAACAAGCGAAGCCTCGACGCCATTCAAGGCGCCAGAGTATATGCAAGACAACATAAATGCTTTTTTTAGAATCCGAAAGCGACTTTAGCGCCCCACCAAATGTGGCTTTTGTCATTAACATCATTGCCTATGTAGCTGTACCAAGCATAGTCGTTGTTGCTGTATGAGTAGCGAACACCCGCACTGATTCTGCAAAAGTCTGTAATAGCCCAAGCAACATCAGCTGTCACGCCGCAGTAGAAGTAATAATTGTTTTTAGGAATTACAGGAATAAAATGGTCGCCAAAAGGTTTTTGTGCATGAACATAACCAGCAAATACACGTACAGGGAAAGTGAGAGCACCCCAGTTATCGCCAAGAGCAATTTGTCCTACAGGAGTATCATAGCCTACGGAAAACTCGAGAGTATGTTGTTCTTTAGTCCAGTCATAGAAGTAGTACAAAGATGGGTTCAAATTTACGCCATCCAAGACAGCCGCAGTGTCGCCAGTGATACCAAAATAGAGTTCTTGATTTCTATCCATAGTGCCATGAGGTTTCTCGTCTGTATACCAGTAGTAGATGTAGCCTAAGTCAATATTCATCATTTTGTATTGATAGTTTACACCTACATAGAGGTCGACTTCTGTAAAGCTATTCATATTGCTTTTTGAAAAAGGAGTGTTTGCCCATGCGCCTGCATAGAAATCGAAACCTGCGACAGGATAAGCAAATTCTACTTTAGGTTGAATTGAAGAACCTGCGAGTTTTTCTCCACGAAAAACATATTCGGACTCAATACCAACTTCAGCGGCAACGCGAACCAAAGACATGCTTGGATTTTTGATGCTATCCATCGGGAACATTCCATTTTGAGCGTGCGTCGCGCTCGCAATGAGCACGAAAGATAAAAGTGTTAATATATATTTTTTCATGTTTGTGTTTATGATTTGATTTCTGATTGTGGAAATTTTTGAGCGCAGTTCAAGCATAAATGCAGAAAAATTGAGTATGTTTTAAAATTAAAATATCTGTAAAGGAAGTGTTTTTTTGTAAGAGCGTTTCAAAATTGCATTTTTTTTCTATATCTTTGTAGAAAAGTTCAGTTTTTTGTTGCTATGAATTTCTAGCTTAACTAGCTTTGACAAGATTTTTTTAAGGGCAACTTTTTCTAATAAGGAATCAAATTATATGCCAAGAAGAACTGATATAAAAACAATATTGATAATAGGCTCAGGTCCGATAGTAATAGGACAAGCCTGCGAATTCGACTATTCAGGCACTCAAGCCTGCAAAGCTTTGAAAGAAGAGGGATATAAAGTTGTTTTGGTTAATTCCAATCCTGCAACTATTATGACAGACCCTGACTTTGCGGATGTCACCTATGTTGAGCCATTGACAAGCGAAATTCTCGAAAAGATTATTGCAAAAGAGCGTCCTGACGCGCTCTTGCCAACTTTGGGCGGACAAACAGGTTTGAATTTATCTTTGGAACTGCACAAAAAAGGAATTTTGCAAAAGTACAACGTGGAGATGATAGGCGCGACTGCCGAAGCTATCGAAAAGGGTGAAGACAGAGAGCTCTTCCGTCAAGCTATGATGAAGATAGGTTTGGACATTCCAAAAAGCAAAACAGTACAATCTCTTGATGATGCTTGCGTATGGGCGCAAGATCACAATAAGTATCCTGTAATTATACGTCCTAGCTTTACTTTGGGCGGCACAGGTTCAGGCATTGCTTACAATAGAGAAGAATTTGAAAGAATGGTGTCTTTCGGCTTGAGCGCAAGTCCTGTTCATGAAGTCTTGATTGAAGAAGGTCTTGTTGGCTGGAAAGAAATCGAGATGGAAGTCATGCGCGACAAAAAAGACCAGTGCATAGTAATTTGTTCTATCGAGAATTTAGACCCTATGGGTGTGCACACTGGCGACTCAATTACTATTGCTCCAGCGTTGACTCTCACAAGCAAAGAATACGCTTTGGTTAAAGATGCTTCCTTTGCAATCATACGTGAAATTGGTGTTGCAAGTGGTGGTTCAAATATACAGTTGGCTCAAGACCCAAAGACAGGTAGAATAGTAATTATTGAAATGAATCCACGTGTGTCACGTTCATCGGCACTTGCTTCAAAAGCAACAGGATTTCCTATCGCAAAGATTTCGGCAAAGCTCGCAGTTGGCTACACTTTAGACGAATTGACAAACGACATGACTAAAGTGACTCTCGCAAACTTTGAGCCTTCAGTTGACTACGTGGTTGCTAAAATTCCCCGTTTTGCTTTTGAAAAGTTTTCTGGCGCAGACACCACACTTACAAGCTCAATGAAGAGCGTTGGTGAAGCTATGGCAATAGCATCAACATTCAAAGAAGTTTTGCAAAAAGCAGTACGTTCTTTGGAAATTGGCGCACGCGGACTTGGCGGTGGCGGCAAGTTTGGTGGCAGAGAAATCACTGATATCAACGAGATTTCAAAAGGTCTTATCCGTCCTTGCGCAGAACGTTTGTTCTTCATTCGTTATGCTCTTTTGGCAGGAATGACAATCGACCAAATCTTCGATTTATCTATGATAGACAGATGGTTCTTGATGCAAATCAAAGGTATTGTTGATGTTGAATTAGAACTCGAAAAAACATCTTTAGCAGATATTGATAAAGATTTACTTTTCCGCGCAAAGAAAGTTGGTTTTACAGATTTGCAAATCTCAACTATCTGCAATACTAAAATCAGAAACATCAAAAAGCTCAAAGAAGATTTCGACATTAAATGTGTCTATAAGCTTGTTGATACTTGCGCTGGCGAGTATAAATCTTATGTGCCATACTACTATTCCACATATGGCCAACAGAATGAGATTAGCGTTTCTGATAAAAAGAAAATCATGATTATAGGTGGCGGACCAAATCGTATTGGTCAAGGCATTGAGTTTGACTACTGTTGTGTTCACGCTTCTTTTGCTCTTCGAGAAGCTGGCTACGAAACTATAATGATTAACTCAAATCCTGAAACTATTTCAACTGACTACGACACTTCAGACAAATTGTTCTTTGAGCCTCTTACTCTTGAAGATGTTCTTGAAGTTTATAATCAGACAAAGTGCGACGGCGCAATAGTTCAATTTGGTGGACAAACTCCATTGAATCTCGCAAGCGAGCTCAAAGCAAATGGCGTAAACATTATAGGTACTTCTCCTGAATCAATCGATGCGGCAGAAGATAGAGAAATCTTTAAAAAGATTCTTGAAAAATTGAATTTAAAACAACCTATCAATGCAACAGCTACAAGTCCTGAACAGGCTTATGAGTTGGCAGGTCAAATCGGATTCCCAATTCTCTTGCGTCCTAGCTTTGTGTTAGGTGGCAGAGGGATGTTTATTGTCTATAATATAGACGATATGCGCAAAGTGATTCGTGAAGCTTTTGAAGCAGCTCCTGGGAAACCTGTTCTTCTTGATAAATTCCTAGAAGACGCAATAGAGCTTGATGTCGATGCGATTTCTGACGGTGAAACTACTGTGATTGGCGGCATGCTAGAGCATATTGAATACGCAGGTGTTCACTCTGGTGACGCTGCTATGGTCTTGCCTCCACACACTCTGCAAGAAAATATTTTAGACGAAGTTCGTGCTGCAACTAAAGCACTCGCTAAAGAACTAAAAGTAATAGGTTTGATGAACATACAATTTGCTATTAAAAAAGGTGAGTTGTATTTGCTCGAAGTAAATCCTCGCGCGTCAAGAACTGTTCCATTTACTTCTAAGGTGATAGGTGTGCCTTTGGCAAAGTATGCGGCTCGTGTTATGGCAGGCGAAAAACTTAAGGACTTAGGTTTTACAAAAGAAATCAAGGCTCCATATATAGCAGTAAAAGAAAGCGTATTCCCATTCGTTCGCTTCGTTGGTTCTTCTATAATTTTGACTCCTGAAATGCGTTCTACAGGCGAAGTAATGGGGCTTGACACAGATTTAGGTATGGCATTTGCAAAGAGTCAAATGGCGGCTCAACCAGCATTGCCTACAAGCGGAAATGTGTTCTTGTCTGTTAAAGATCACGATAAAGAAGCGGCTGCTGAAATCGCTAAAGAATTGTCCGACTTGGGCTTTAAAATCTTTTCAACATCAGGCACTGCAAGCTTCCTCGAAAGCCGTGGCGTGAAAGTGACAAAGACTTACAAGCTTAGCGAAGGCGCAAGACCGAATGTCGTTGACATGGTTAAGAATTCTGAAATGAATTTAATCATCAATACGCCTTCAGGTATGAATCCGCGTCTTGACGAAAATTTAATTAGACAAGAAGCTATCTTGAGAAAAGTTCCTATCACTACTACCATTATGGCGGCGTTTGCTACTGTTAAAGGTATTAAGGCTCTTAAATCTCGAGAGATTCAAGTTAAATCTTTGCAGGAATATACTGCGGAGACTAAGAAAAAATCAAAATAATAAATGGCAAGAAGAAATTTTCAAAGCGTTCTCGAGGCAATACTAAAAGATGATACTCGGTACCAAATGGGCGCGTATGTCTTTGTCAGAATGGCTTTGGATTTTAGTGTCAAAAAAATGGCTGAAAAAAAGGCTCTGCCGCTGGGTGCTAAACACGTTTCCACGGCAGAACTTTTAGAAGGCATTAAGCTTTTTGCTCTCGAAACTTTTGGTCCTATGGCTGCTGTTCTTTTTGAAGAATGGGGAGTGAAAACTTGTGAAGATTTCGGCAATATAGTTTTCAACATGATTAAGGTTGGCGAGCTTAGCAAAAGTGAAAATGATAAAATTGAAGATTTTCAAAATGGTTATGATTTTCATACCACATTTGTGAAATCCTTCGAAGCGTAAAATTTTATGAATGACGGATTATATCTTGAAGATTTAAGCATTTGTGTAGGCGATAGAGTCCTCATAGATTCTCTGAATTTGCATATACCAAATGGACAAATCCATGCAATAATGGGTCCAAATGGCACAGGCAAAAGTAGTTTGTCAAAGGCGCTTGCTGGGCATCCAGACTATAAAGTCACTAAAGGCAAAGCTCTATTGAATGGAATCAGTTTGCTAGATAGAACACCTGAAGATATTTCTAAAAGTGGTTTATTTTTGTCTTTCCAATATCCTGTTGAAGTTGCAGGGGTAAGTATTGCTAATTTTATTAGAGCTTGTTTGTCTGCTCGTTTGCCTGAGGGCGAAGATATCAAAGCGCCTGTGTTTTACAAAGAGCTTTACGCAAAAATGGACGAGCTTAAAATGGATAAAAGCTTTTCTTCACGCAGTCTTAATGACGGATTTTCTGGTGGAGAAAAAAAACGTTGCGATATTTTGCAAATGCTTATGCTTAAACCCAATTTTGCAATTTTGGACGAGACTGATAGCGGATTAGATATAGACGCTTTGCGCATAGTTTCAGAAGGGATAAACGCTTATAGAAGCGCAGATGTTGGAATGCTTTTAATTACCCACTATTATCGTTTGCTCGAATACGTGAAGCCTGATAAAGTTCATATTTTAATGGGTGGAAAAATTGTAAAAACAGGCACAGCGCAATTGGCTGTCGAGCTTGAAAAACAAGGATACGAGTCAATTTAATGACTGACGAAAATTTAGAGTCTTTAAATTTCGACAGGGCGGCAGGTGATTTTCACTATGCTGAAGATTATGCTTTTGACGCTGGTGTAGGGCTCAACGACTATACGGTTCGTTATATTTCTAAAGTCAAAAATGAAGAAGAATGGCTTTTAAATTTTCGTCTTAAAGCGTTAGAAGTTTTTTTTGAAAAAGAGAATCCGACTCATTGGGCAAGTAAGGATTTGGATAAGTTAGACTTTTCTAAAATTCGATATTACTTGGCAAAAGGCGCACGTAAAGTTCGCTCTTGGGACGAAGTGCCTGACGATGTAAAAAATACTTTTGAGCGTTTAGGTGTGCCTCAACAAGAACGCGCTTTTTTGGCTGGAGTCGAGGCGCAGTTTGACTCTGAAGGTGCGTACTCAAACATGAAAGAGCATCTTACAAAGTTGGGCGTGATATTTGTGGATTCTACAGAGGGTCTTGCAAAATATCCTGAAATTTTCAAAAAATATTTTGGGAAAGTGATTCCCGTTTCCGACAATAAATATTCGGCTCTTAATAGCGCAGTTTTTAGCGGTGGCAGTTTTATTTATGTTCCAAAGGGCGTGAAAATCGAACAACCTTTGCAGGCATATTTTCGAATAAATGCTGAGAGTTTAGGTCAGTTCGAGCGTACTCTTATTATTGCGGATGAGGGCGCAGAACTTACATATATGGAAGGCTGTACAGCTCCTAAATTTGATGAGGGTAATTTGCATTCTGCTGTTGTTGAATTGGTGGCCTTGAAAGGCGCGAAGATTCAATATGTGACGGTGCAAAATTGGTCTGATAGTGTTTATAATCTTGTGACGAAGCGTGGTGTGGCTCATGAGAACGCTCAAATAAGTTGGATAGATTGCAATATCGGTTCAGGTCTTACAATCAAGTATCCTGCAGTTGTTCTTCGTGGAGAAGGTGCTCAAGGCGAAGTTGTTTCTATATCTATGGCTAATAATAATCAGCATCAAGATACAGGTGCTAAAATGATTCACGCAGCTTCAAATACATCTTCAAATATCATTGCAAAATCTATCAGCATTGGCACTGGTAGAGCTTCTTATAGAGGGCTAGTGCATATTCCAAATAGTGTGAAAAATTGCAAAAATAATACTCGTTGCGATGCATTGTTGATAAATAAAAATTCAAGAACAGACACCTATCCTGCAGTTATTTGTTCAGGAAATGCAAATAGTGTGAGTCATGAAGCGAGCGTTTCAAAGCTTAGTAAAGAACAAATTTTTTATATGCGCTCGCGCGGTCTTTCAGAATCTGCGGCAGTAAGCTTGTCTGTAAATGGGTTTATAAATGACTTAGTAGAACGCTTCCCATTCGAATATTCTATAGAACTTAAAAAGCTTATCGAGCTTGAGATGGAAGGGGCGGTAGGATGAGTAAATTGACTTTACCAATAGCAAAAACAAAAGATGAATTCTGGCGTTTTGCGGATTTTGAATCTTTCAGCGAAAAAAACTTCGAAAAGTTTTTGGATAAAAAAAATATTATTCACGAATTAAAAAAGTCTATTTTGAATGAAGAAGTTTTTGAAGGAAAACTTTTTGAAAAAATCAGTTTAGAAAAAGTTAATGAGATAAATATAGAAAAAAGTTCTGAGAAAATCTTTTTTGTAGATGCGAACGTAAAAAAATCTTTTTCACAAAAAGTTTTCAATGCGCAAATAAATGAGAATTCAAAAGCGCAAATCTATGTGTCTAATACCGTCTGCGACGATGCTTTTTCGCAGATAGAAAGCACGATTATTTTGCAAAAAAATTCGGAATTAAAAATTTCAATTATTTCAGATGGCGAAAAAAAATCTTTGATTTACAAAAAAATAAATTTTGTTTTAGAAGAAAATTCTAAGCTTGAACTTTTTGTTGTAGAGCTTGGAGATGCTAAGTCTCGTGTGGAATTTTCCGTGAAAGTTTTAGGCAAAAATGCGGATGCGAAAATTAACGCAGTTGTGTCTTGCGCTAATAATGCTTTCAAAGATTTGCGCAGCTTTCAGATTCATGATTGCGAATCTTCAAAAAGTAATCTCGATTTGAAATGTGTTTTGAAAGACTCTGCAAAGTGTGTCTTTGCAGGAGTTGTTAATGTCTCTAAAGAGTCTTATGACACAAAAGCAAATCAAAATTGCGCATGTCTTTTGATGAGCGAAAAGGCGACTATTTGCGCTTCACCTATTTTAGAAATTGAATGTATGGATGTTGAATGCGCTCATGGATGCGCAGTTTCTATGCCTGAAAAAGAGCAAATTTTTTATATGCGTTCTCGTGGGCTTTCCGAAGAGCAAGCTAAAGATTTGATATCTGAAGGGTTTGCTTCTTTTGAAAAAGCATTGCCTTAAATATTCTTGTATAAATTTTCTTTTTCACGTAGTTTAGAGTCATGAAAAAGTTTTTTTTACTATGCTTTGCTCTGATTGCAGTTGGCTTGAATGCTCAAGATACTTTGTCTTTTGATGGCATAAAAGCGGAAATTGCCCACTATCAGCTCTCGAAGCCTATGATGCTTAAGAATCCAAATGTAAAAAGGCTTTTCCTAAAACTTGAAAATGGCAAATTCGAAAAACATGTAGAATTTGAAATTATAGAAAATAAACTTTTTGTGTCTGCAATCACTGCTGCTGGAGAGAAAATTTCCGCAAGTCCTCTTTTGGGCAAAGACGCTCAATTCCCCGTATTTTGCAATTGGTTTACAGGAAAGCTACACGTGTCTGTTGATGACGATTTTAAACTAGAAATGGGTGAAAACAAAATCGAATTCAGAAAAAACAATTTTCTTTTTGAAATTGAAAATGGCGAAATAAAGTCTGCGTCAAAAGCTCTCTATATGGGCAAGATTGACAAGTGCAGGTCTATTGAAGATTTACAAAGAGTGGGGATTTTTTCGCTCAAAGAAAAAGATTCTAATGACTGGATAGATGCTCGTATTGTCTATAAACCTAGTCAGGGTACTCAGGCAGAATGGATTGCGATTTCCAATGGAGAAGAATTCAAAACTCGAGGCATTCTTTCTATAGACGCTTCCAAAAGAGTTTTTTTATACATTCCCCAAACCGTTTTTTCAGACGCAATTTACATGCGTTTACTAGACCATTCACGCCATGATATCAGCGAATTTAAAAATGGCGATTTTGTGGAAATCAAGGCGTCGTACGCAGGTAGATACAATCTTTATTTATACTACATGCGCAAACTTTCAGACACAGAAAGCATTCATAAAGACAACTATTTTCTTCACACTCTTTGGAATCCAACTTTGAAAGAATTTCGCTAAGATAAAATAAGTCTTGTAAAAAAGCTTGACCTTCAAAAGCTTTTATCTACCTTTGTTGAGTTTATAAATTTATACAGGAAACATTATGGGACAACCAAAACGTAAACAATCTAAACAACGCTCTCGTACAAGACGTGGCGCAAACAACTTTGAACTGCCAGAATTTTCTAAAGATCCTACTGACGGTACAAAATTCATTCCTCACAGAGTAAATCCTGCAAACGGAATGTATCGCGGTAAACAAGTAATCAGCACTAAAGTCTAATCCACTTTTCCTGCCATTACTTACTCAACCCATTTAGACAAACCAACCTCAGCAAACTCCTAACTCAAGTTTGCAAAAAAGAAGTGATTTAATCACTTCTTTTTTTCTAGTGATTTCTGCGCTTACGTTTCTAATATGGCACTAAAGTTTTTTGAATAGTGTTAGTAAGAAAAGGGTGTGCCATATTAGAAACTTTTGCCCTCTAGCCTTAGCTACTTCGGGTCTCCTACTGCGGTCACGTATTTGTATACGCTCCCTTGTAGTCGCCCTCGTATCGTCGGCTAACGGGCAAAAATCGCAAAAATCACCCATCCGAATCTTTCCAACCTCGCTATCAAACTTCTCCAACTTCGCTTGCGAATCTTTTTCTTTCAGTTAATCGCATTATAAATAAATTATACACTGCACAGTCTGACGACAAATGTTTCTGTGTATAATATTTAATAAAAAAACAAAAAAGAGAAACATCCTCTTAAACTAGAATCAAAGTGCGAAGCACGCCACTTTAAAAATAGCAAAAAAAAACGCTCCGTAAGGGATTTCGAATGCAAGCCCCGCTTGCCTCGGTTTGCAAAGGCTGAGCAAGCCTTTGCTTCAGGGTTCAAAGGGGCTGAAAAGCCCCTTGCGTTTCCTTTGTTCTTGCAAAGTTTTGTATAATGGGGTTGAATTATTGGATGACATTAGAGGAGAGATTGGAAAAATTTTTGATGACATCGCCGAAGGTTGATGAGACTTCGTATGTGAGTAAGGATGCCGTATTGATGGGGTCAGTAAGGATAGGCAAGCATGCGAGTGTGTTTCCTAATTGCACATTGAGGGCGGATTTGAACACTATTGAAATTGGTGATTATTCGAATATTCAAGATGGGACGCAGGTTCACTTGGCTGATGATTTTGGTGTCAAGGTTGGCGAGTACACTACTGTTGGGCATGGAGCGATTTTGCATGGATGTGAAATTGGTTCAGGGTGTCTGATAGGTATGGGGGCTGTTGTTCTTGATGGAGCTGTTGTTGGAGATGAATGTATCATTGGCGCAGGAGCTCTCGTGACAAAAAATTCCAAGATTCCAGCAGGTTCAATGGTCTTGGGTTCACCTGCTAAGGTCGTCAAAGAGCTGGATGAAACGACTCGTAAGGGGCTTTTGTATTGGGCGGAGAAGTATTCTCAAATCGCCGCAAAGAACAAGGAATACGAGTCAAGAAAATTCAAGACTGAAATAGTCTAATTTTTATCTTTAAAAAAAACAGTTTACAAATTCCGATTGTTAAGGAATTATTAGAGACTGAATTATTATTTATGAACACCTTTTTTCAAATACTTGGTAGTTTAGGTCTATTCCTATTCGGGATGAAATTAATGAGCGATGGTCTCCAAAAGTTGGCAGGAGATAAACTTCGTTCTATAATGCAGTCGATGACAGGCAACCGAGTTAAAGGTATATTTTCCGGATTGGTTGTGACGACAGCGGTTCAGAGTTCTACGGCAACAACAGTAATGGTTGTTGGTTTTGTGAACGCGGGAATTTTAAAATTGCGTGAAGCAATAGGAGTGGTTATGGGTGCGAACCTAGGCACGACTGCTACTGCTTGGATTATTGCGATTTTTGGTTTTAAATTCAACATGGCAGAAGTTGTCCTTCCCGTGGTTGGTGTGGGTGTGGTTCTTTTGTTTTTCTTCAAGAAGCAAGGCTATAAGAATTCGGGAGAGTTTTTAATAGGTTTAGGTTTGCTCTTCTTAGGATTGGTTTACCTTAAAGATTCCGTTCCAGATTTACAGGCGCATCCAGAGGTTTTTGAATGGATCAAAGGATTTACAGGTTATGGATTTGGTTCTGTATTGATATTTTTAATTTTTGGGATTGTTCTTACTTTGGTAGTTCAGTCATCTGCGGTTGCTATTGCAATTACAATGTCTATGCTGTCAAAAGGCTGGTTTGGTGAAGATCCTTTTTTGGCGTTTACTTTGGCAACGGCGATAGTTCTTGGTGAAAATATTGGAACTACAATGACCGCTATTGTTGCGGCGATTCCTGGAAATCGAAATGCAAAGCGTGCGGCATTTATCCACTTAATTTTTAACGTTATAGGCGTGATGTGGGTTCTTTGCGTTCTTGGATACTTCATAAAGGGATTGGACTTTATGATGGGTGCATTCGATAGTCTTATAGGCTTTTTCGGAATGGGCAGAGGCGATTTAACGGGAGCTTCAGATGATTATCATATCAAATTGGCACTCTTCCATACTATGTTCAATTTGACAAATATATGTATTTTGGTTGGATTTGTTCCATTGCTTGAAAAGCTGGCATACTTTTTCATTCCTATTGTGAAGTCCGAAGAAGAAACCCCTGGACCTTTGCAAAGATTGGAATATCTCACTAACAATTTCAAAGAAGTTGGCGAATTGGCTTTGTATGAAGGTCAGCAAGAAGTCATCAAGTTGGCTGAGATGTCGCAAGATATGTTTGTTGGATTCGTAAATGTGTTCCAGCATCCAGACCAAGATTTAAGCAACGAAGTGAATCGCTTGCGAGATTTAGAGAAAGATTGCGACAAGCTTTCTTATGCTCTGACACAATTCTTTGTTCATTGTAGTGCTCATGAAATAAGCGATAAGAGCACGAAATTGGTTGTCAAAAACATGCTCATAGTAGCCGAGCTCGAAGACTTGAGTGATTGCTGTTATAGGCTTTTGACAATGGCAAAGAAACGTTATCGCAAGCAGACAAATTATAGTATGATGTCTGTGCCTGCGTTCGTGGAATTTTGCATAGAAGTACAGTCTTTCTTGGCTCTCACAAAGACTATGCTAGAGAAGCAATACATCTCTAAAGAAGACTTGGCAGATGCTCGCAAGATAAGAGAAAAACTCAATTTCGTTCGTAAAATGATTCGCCGTGAAGCGGTCGCGAACATGGAAGCAACAGGCAGTGCAACTCGCGGAGGTGTATTGTTTATTGAGATTTTGGGTCAGTGCGAAAAAGTTGGAGCTCATGCTATGAATGTGCTTCAAGCTTTGGAATCTCCTGAAATGTTATTTTTAGACTAATCTTTATTTTATAAAAAATGGCTAATGTTTTAATTATAGGTGCAGGCGGCGTAAGTCGCGTGGTTGTTCATAAATGCGCGTCTTTGCCTCAGTTCGAAAAGATTACTTTGGCAAGCCGCACAAAAAGCAAGTGCGACGCTATAGCGGCAGAATTGAAACGTCCTATTGATACGGCTCAAGTCGATGCTGACAATGTCCCTGAACTCATCGCGCTTATCAATAAAGTCAAGCCTGACTTAGTGATAAACGTGGCGTTGCCTTATCAAGATTTGACTATTATGGACGCTTGTTTAGCGACCAAAACTAATTATCTTGATACCGCAAATTATGAGCCGCTCGACACCGCAAAGTTCGAGTATAAGTGGCAATGGGCTTATCAAGAAAGATTCAAAGAAGCAGGAATTATGGCCGTTTTGGGTTGCGGTTTTGACCCTGGGCAAACAAATATTTATTGCGCGTACGCTCAAAAACATTACTTTGATTCTATCGAGTATATCGATATTCTCGACTGCAATGCGGGTGACCACGGCTTGCCCTTTGCAACAAATTTTAACCCAGAAATCAATATACGAGAAATTACTTCTGTGGGTCGTTATTGGGAAGAAGGTAAGTGGTTAGAGACAGCTCCTATCAGTGTTCGTTGTGATTTCGATTATCCTGAAGTTGGAGTAAAACCTTCATACTTGCTCTATCATGAAGAGCTTGAGAGTCTTTGCAAAAATATAAAAGGGCTTAAACGTATTCGCTTTTGGATGACTTTTGGTGACAAATATCTCACTCATTTGCGTGTCTTGGAAAATGTCGGAATGACATCAATTAAGCCTATTACAGTCAAGGGCGTTGAGATTGCTCCTATAGAATTTTTGCGTGCCGTGTTGCCTGACCCTGCAAGTTTGGGGCCTCTCACAAAAGGCAAAACAAATATTGGTTGCGTAATCAGTGGTGTCAAAGACGGCAAGCCAAGAAAGATTTATATATACAATGTTTGCGTTCACGAAGAATGTTTTGCGGAAACAAATAGCCAAGCGATTTCTTATACTACAGGCGTTCCAGCAATGGTAGGCGCGCTAATGATGATTAGCAAAGAATGGGAAGGCAAAGGTGTTTTCAATGTGGAAGAATTGAACCCTGACCCATTCATGAAAGCTGTTTCGGAAAATGGATTGCCTTGGAAAGTTGTAGAATTATCAACTGAAGAATCTTATAATTTGCCAAGCTAATCCATGTTCAATTGCGTCAAAAATCTCGACTTATACACGCTAGAAAGCCCATGTTTTGTGGTATCTTTGCCAAAGTTGGAAGAGAATTTTAAGCTTTTAAAATATGTGGAAGAAAAAAGTTCCGCAACAGTATTGATGGCGTTAAAGGCTTTTTCTTGCTACGAAACTTTTAACTTGGCAAAAAAATATCTTAGCGGCACAAGCTCTAGCGGATTGAATGAAGCTATGCTTGCGAATCAGTATTTTGACGGAAGCATTCATGTTTATAGTCCCGCATTTCCGAAAAGCGAAGTTGAAAAACTTTGCGAATTTGCGGACACAATAATTTTTAATTCTCCTTCAGAAATCAAAAAACATTCTGAAACAATTAAGAATTCTAAAAGAAAGATTTCAGTCGGTCTGCGAGTGAATCCAGAGTACGCCGAAGTTGAAACAGAAATTTATAATCCTTGCGCGCCTAAGTCTAGACTAGGTTCTATGCGTAGTCTTTTGACAGATGGCATTGCGGAAAGCATAGATGGAATTCATTTTCACGCGATGTGCGAACAGGGCGCAGATGTGTTAGAGCGTATTCTTTTACACTTTGAAAACAAGTTTGACGACTTGATTAAAAAAGTTTCTTGGGTGAATTTAGGTGGCGGACACCACATCACAAAGCAAGGATATGATATAGAAAAGTTAATCAGCGTGATAAAAAATTTCAGAGCAAAATATCCTAATCTAAAAAAAGTTTATCTTGAACCTGGAGAAGCTATTGCATTGAACGCGGGAGTTTTTGTGAGCGAAGTTTTGTCTTTGCATAAGAATGCATGCGACATTGCGATTTTGGATTGTTCCGCAACTTGTCATATGCCTGATGTTTTGGAAATGCCTTATAGACCTCAAATTTTATCAGCAGGCGTGCCAGCGGAAAAGGCGCATACATACAGGCTTGGTGGACGCTCTTGTTTGGCAGGAGATGTGATTGGCGATTATTCTTTTGATGAAAAGCTTAAAGAGGGTACGCGTCTTGTCTTTGGAGATATGGCAATTTATTCAATGGTAAAGACAAGCACTTTCAATGGAATGAATCTTCCATCGATTTATATTTGGAATGGAAAAAATACAATCAAACATAAGTCTTTTGGATACGAAGAATTCAAAGCGCGTCTTTAATTTTTTTATTTTTGTCAGGAGTTTTAAATGAAATTTTTAATATATATACTAGCTTTTTTTTCTTACGCGTTTCTTTTGGCAGACGATTCTAAATCTGTTGTGCCTAACACGCCTCCCTCATCCGCAATGGCAGTGCTCACAGAAGGCATGTCTTTTGAAGAAGCGTTGAATCTTTTGATTAACACAAAATTTGTTGTGTCCGCAAAAACAAAGCTGGGTAGCAATTATCATATAGACCAAACGCGCGCGCTTGCAATTATCGTCCAAAATAAAGACAAAGCAAAAAGCATTGCGGCGACTCAAAAGTTGTTTAAAGAAGCAAAAAATATAGAGGGCAAGATGTACGCTTTAATCGCTTTATACGCCTTAGGTGAGAAAGATTCCTATGAAGTCTTGAAAGCAAAATTTGTGGATAATGAAGATGATTATGTGAAAGTTTTTATGGGTAGAGGTTTGTTTGATGTTTTGCCTAAACAAATCTTTTCCTCATTAGAGGAAAATCAAAATTATTATGTTCTTAGATACGTGCCTATAAATTCTGTGTCATTGCCACAAAACTAAATAAAAATCCACTTTTTGGCGTCAAAAAGCCTTGACAGAAAATGCGATTTAACCAAGTGTTTAAATTCTTTGGTGAGTATGGGGGCAAGGCAAGAAACAAAGTGTGCAAAGTGCAGTACTAAAGAGCTTATTTTAAAGGTGGCTCTTGACGAGTTTGCGTTGTATTCACTAGAAGGTTCTACCACTAGAAAAATTGCTGAAAAAGCAGGTATAAATCATGCTTGTATAAATTATTATTTCGGTAGTAAAGAAGAAATGTATTTTGAAATCTTGCGTAGAGCAGTATCTATTTTTCAAGCATACTATGCAGAGATTTTTTCAGAAGTAGATTCTTTCAAAAAAAGTAAAAATAAAAATACTTTGGAAGCTAAAAATTTGCTAAAAAAATTAATGCAAATGCACTTTCTTGCCATAGATAATGGTAATTTCGCAAGTTTACATTTAATAATGCGTCGTGAAGAAATGTATCCTACCAAAGGTTTCGATATCTTATACAAAGGCGCATATAAGCCTATGAATGATATGATTTCCACTCTCATTTTGTATGCAAGTCAAAAGAAAATTTCATCAAAGCAAGCTCATATTGAGGCTGTAGGTCTTTTATTCTTCAACGCATCTACCATTATATGTAGGCGCGGACTATTGAGGCTATTAAAACTTAAAAAATTTTCCGCAAAAAATTCAGAATCCATCCGAAAAATCACTAGTGACGCTATTGATAAACTTTTAAAATAATATGAAAAATAAACTCTTATATTCCTTATTGATTGCATCGGCAGTTTTCCTCGCAGGTTGTCCTGCAAAAAATACTGAGCAAGTAGCAGTGGTTCTTGCTCAAGTTGATGTCGCATATCCTGTCAATAGAAGTGTAGAAATTTGGGACGAATTTACTGCGACTATTGAGGGTGAAAAATCGGTTGATATGCGTTCTCGTGTGAATGGATATTTAGAAAAAATTCATTTCAAAGATGGCGATTATGTTGAAAAAGGTCAGTTGCTTTTCGAGATAGATGCAAGACCTTTTGAAGCTCAAGCAAATGCTAGCAGAGCTCAAGTAAAAGAAGCAGAAAGCAAACTTGCTTTGGCTCAAAACAATTTGGTTCGTGCTGAAGAACTCATTAAATCTAACGCGGTTTCAAAAGAAGTTTTAGAGACTCGTAATACTGATTTGTTGATGAGTCAATCTGTTGTGGCACTCGCCCAAGCAAAGCTTAGAGAAAGCGAATTGAATTTAGAATTCACAAAAATTCTTGCTCCTATTTCAGGCTATGTCAGCAAGCGTTATATAGACGAGGGCAATTTGGTTGCAATGTCAGAGACTCTTTTAGCAACGCTAGTTTCTCGTGACGTTGTGTATTCTTATTTTGAAATCAGCGAACGTGACGCTATTCGTTATACAAAGACAAATCTTTTCAGCAATATTGCAGATTCAAAAATTCCTGTAAAAATTAAATTGTTAGGTCAAGCAGAACCTATCGCGGTTGGATATTTATCTTATGCCGACAATAAGTTGAATACTTCAAGTTTGGAGTTGAGAGCAACCGTTGATAATAAAAATAATCTTTTGATTCCTGGAATGTTTGCAAAAGCGATTATGCGAGCTAGTGAAGGTGTCGAAAAAATGACTCTTCCTGAAGAAGCAATAGGCACAGACTTAGTTGGCAGATATGTGATTATTGTTGATGAGAATGATGTTGCTCAATATAGACCTGTTCAAGTTGGTGATATGGCAACAAACGTTTTGCGTATAATAGAAGGTGGTCTTAATGGCACTGAACGTGTTGTCGTAAACGGGATTCAGCGAGCAGTTCCTTCTGTTAAATTACAGCCTAATTTGGTGGAGACTAAATAGATGAAATTTTCACACTTTTTCATAGATAGGCCGATTTTCGCATCGGTGATATCTGTAATTTTTTTGCTGATGGGAGCGATTGGATATTCCAGATTGCCTGTGACGCAATATCCTGAAATCGTTCCGCCTACTGTGATTGTTTGGACTTCGTACCCAGGAGCTTCTGCAGAAATTGTAAAAGAAACAGTGGCAACTCCATTAGAGCAAGAAATCAATGGAGTCGAAGGCATGATTTATATGGAAAGTCAGTGCACGAACGATGGCACTATGCGTATTGCCGTCACATTCAAAACTGGCACAGACGCAAACTTGGCGCAGATTCTTGTACAGAATAGAGTGAATGTTGCTACCCCTCGATTGCCTGAAGAAGTAGGCAATATGGGCGTTGGTGTTAAGAAGCAATCGCCTGACTTTATTTTGTTAGCGAGTTTATATTCTCCTGACAAATCACGTGGTAAATTGTATCTTACAAATTATGCGATTACTCAGCTCAAAGATAAGCTTGCGCGTGTGGAAGGCGTGAGTGAAATTCAAATTTTCGGTGCTAAAGAATTCAGTATGCGTATTTGGCTAGACCCAGATAGACTCGCTCATTTAAATCTTTCTGCTAGAGAAGTTGTCAATGCTTTGCGTGAACAAAACAAGCAAGTTGCGGCAGGTAAAATAAATCAGCCACCTTTGGATTACAGAGCTCCACACGAGCTTGTTATCAATACTCAAGGACGCTTCAAGAGCGCCGAAGAATTTGGTAATATCATTGTAAAGTACAATTCTGATGGAAAAATTATCAGATTAAAAGAAGTCGCAGATGTGGATTTGGATTCTTATACTTATGGCAATGAATCTTATCTTAATGGCAACTCTGCTGTGTCTATGGGCTTTGCGCAGCTTCCAGGGACAAACGCAATCGAGACTGCAAAGAAAATCACAAAGGCTCTTGAAGACTTGTCGAAAGATTTCCCCACAGGCGTAAAGCATGTGATAGGCATTGACTATACCACATATATTTCTGAATCAGTTGTTGCTGTTTATTCAACAATTCTAGAAGCGATTCTTTTGGTGATTGTTGTGATAATGATATTTTTGCAAAGTTGGCGAGCCGCGATTATTCCTATATTTGCAATTCCAGTTTCCTTGATAGGCACATTTATTGTGATGTATTTATTTGGATTTACTATAAACAATTTGTCGCTTTTTGGACTCGTGCTTGCTATAGGTATTGTGGTTGATGACGCAATTGTTGTGGTGGAAAATGTCGAGCGAAATATGCGAGACAATTTGTCTGTGCGAGAAGCCACAAAGAAAGCTATGACTCAAGTGCAGGGTGCGTTGGTTGCTATTGTTTTGGTCTTGAGCTGTGTGTTTGTGCCTACCGCGTTTATCCCTGGTATTTCAGGTCAATTCTATAAACAATTTGCTCTTACTATTGCGACAAGCACAGTGCTTTCAGGTATTGTGTCTCTTACTTTGACTCCTGCTCTTTGCGTTCTTTTGTTGAGAGATGAACATGCCAAGAAAGACTGGTTCACTAAAATTTGGGACGCAACACTAGGCAAGTTATTCCATTATTTCAACGTGGGATTTGATTGGGTTTCTGTAAAATATGGAAAGTTTGTAGGTGGATTAACAAGATTTGCGGCTATTGTAGTTTTGATGTATGCAGGCTTGATGTTCATTACTGCTTGGGCTTTTGATAATACTCCAAAAGGATTTATTCCCAAGCAAGATAGAGGTTATTTGAATGCGACTTTACAACTTCCAGACGGCGCGTCTTTTTATAGAACAGAAGAAACTGTTTTGCGCATAGTAGAAATATTGTCAAAAATAGAAGGTGTGGAAAACGTCACAGGTGTTGCGGGATTCAGTGGTGCTACAAGAACTTCTGCCGCAAATTGCGCAACATTCTTTTTCACTCTTGAAGAAAAGAAATCTCGTGAAAAGCGTGGACTTTCTTCAAACGTAATTGCGGTAAATGTAGCAAATCTTGTGAGCGAAGAAGTGAAAGACGGTACTCTCTTTGTGCTCATGCCTCCTGCAGTTCCTGGGATTGGCGTCGGTGGCGACTTTAAGTTCTATGTGCAAGATAGGCAAAATAGAGGCATCACAGAAATGGACAAATACACAAAGCTTCTAGCGGCAAAAGTAAATGAGCTTCCTGAAGTTTCAAATGCCTTCACCACATACAGAATTACAAGTCCACAACTCTACGCAGAAATTGATAGAGAGCGTGCTCAAAAATTGAATGTGCCTATAAGCGCGATTTTTGAAACTATGCAATATAACTTGGGATCTATCTATGTGAACGACTTTAATATTTTAGGACGTGTTTATAAAGTTGTGGCTCAAGCTAAAAATGAGAGTCGCAGAACCGTAAATGATATTTATAATCTTAAAGTTCCAAATGCTCTTGGCGAAAGTGTAATGCTTGGTTCAGTTGCAGACATCAAGCGCATTGTCGGTCCTGATAGATCTGTACGATTCAACTTGTATCCCGCTGCGGAAATTCAAGGAAATCTGAATCAAGGTTATAGTACAGGTCAAGCGATTGCGGCTGTTGAAAAATTAGCTAAAGAAATATTGCCTGATTCAATGGGCATTGACTGGACAGACTTAGCTTTTCAAGAAACACAAACAGGTAATACCGCAATTTGGGTTTTTGCATTTTGTGTATTAGCAGTGTTCTTGATTTTGGCGGCTCTTTATGAAAGTTTGGCTCTGCCTTTGGCTGTGATATTGGTTGTGCCTTTAGTATTGTTATTCTCGATATTGGGAATCAATTTACGTGGATTCGATAATAATATTATGTCGCAAGTGGGCTTTATTGTCTTGATTGGTCTTGCTTGTAAGAATGCAATTTTGATTGTTGAATTCGCAAAGCAACGTGAAGACAAGGGCGAAGAATTAGTAAGTGCTGTAAGCAACGCTTCTAAGAATAGATTAAGACCTATTTTGATGACTTCGTTTGCGTTTATTTTAGGCGTTGTTCCTTTGGCTTTTGCTCAAGGCGCGGGCTCTGAATTGAGAGAAGCTTTAGGAACTTCGGTGTTATTCGGAATGTTAGGCGTGACTATATTCGGTCTTGCCGTCACACCTGTTGCGTACTATGTAATCAGGCGTTTAGTCGCAAAAAAACAAAACAAAATTTAATCTAAAATGAAAAATTTTTATCTTATAATAATACCGAGTTTGTTTTTATTTGGGTGCAGTTTTACTCCCGACTATAACGTTCCGACTAGCGCGATTTCTTTAGACGCGAATCTTCCTGATTCATTTTTTCATGAAGAGGATTTGTGGAAGATTGCGACTCCTGCAGACGATGAAAGTAAAGGTCCTTGGTGGGAGCTTTTCAATGATGCCCAATTGAATGATTTAATGCTTTTATGTCGCGCGCAAAATCCAAATCTGAAATCTGCTTTTTACAGAGTAGAGCAGGCTCGCGAGCGTGCACGAATGACAAGTAGTGAGCTTTATCCTCATGCAAATGCGTCAGGCGCATATACTCGCACAGGCACTAGTTTTAATGATGCTGCATATCGTGGAACTTTTGAAAATTGGCGTATAGGCATGGGTCTTACTTGGGACTTGGACTTTTTTGGTAGAGTCCGCAGTTTGTTAGATTCTGATACAGCCGAGGCTCAAGCTCTTTTTGCAGCTTACGAGAACACAATGCTTTTGTTGGAAAGCGAACTTGCAAATACTTATTTTTCTTTGAAGCAGGCAAACTCAGAAGTCGCGCTTCTTGAAGATACTGTCGAAGTCAGAGAGAAGCAATTAAAGCTTGTTCAAAATAGATTTGATTCTGGATTTTCTATGATTCTCGATGTCAAACGCGCGGAGCAACAGGTCTTTGAAGCTAAGGCTCAATTGGCTTCAGCGACCGTGACAGTTGAAGTAATGGGGGAATATCTTGCTTTATTGACAGGTTCTATAAGAGCAAAATTTACTCCAACAAAAGATTTATTAGGAGATCACTTTCCTGAAGTTCCAAGATTTTTGCCATCGCAAATGCTCGAGCGCAGACCCGACATTGCTTCTGCAGAACGTAGTGTTTATGCGGCAAACGCAAGAATAGGTTCAGCAAATGCGGCATTCTTTCCAACAGTGACAATTTCTGCAAGCGCGGATTTGGCTTCGTCTGATATCGACACCCTTTTTAATTCAAGTAGTTTAGCTTGGGGTGTGAGTCCAAAAATTTATAATCCTATATTTCAAGCAGGCAAGTTGATTGCTCAACGCGCGGCTGCTCTTCAAGAACACAAAGAATTGGTTGAAAAATATCGCGCAACAGTTCTCAAAGCGATTTTTGAAGTGGAAAGTTCAATGGCTAAAGTTCATAATCTAAAAAAAGAATATCTTGCAAGAGAGAAAACAATGCTTTCCGCAAGAGAGATTCTCGATTTGACTTTGAAACAATACGAGCAAGGCTATGTTGACTTTTTTGAAGTAAGCGATGCTCAAAGAGTTTCTCTTTTGAATGATAGAGAATTTATTCGTTTAAAAGGAGAGCAGTATAAAGCTGTGATTTCTTTGATAGTCGCATCAGGCGGCTCTTGGGAAGAACGTAATGCGGCTGTCGAGAAAATGATAAAGGAAGAAGAAGAAAATAATGAAGATTCTCTTCTCGATATAATCACACCTGCTAAATTCGACTACAATTTATAATCTATTTCTTTGAAGAATTTTTATACTCTTCATAGGCTTGTAGAATCATTCTAGTATCGTCAAAAGCGGGATGCCAATCTAAGTCTTTTTCGGTTTCTGAAATAGACACAAGATAGTTTATATCCGCAATTGAATACTGCTCTTTGTACATGATTTCTAGTCCGAGTTTTGCAAGTATGAATATTGCAAACTTTGTGGCTTTGCCCCATGTTGGGATTAATATAGATTTCGAAGAATTTTTCTTTATCAAATCTTTCAAAAGATTCTTAACTTTTGGAGGATTTTTTGAACCTAAATTATATTCTTTATTAGGGAAATTTTTATCAACTGCGCAAAGTATAGCAGTTGCGCAATCATTCACAGAAACCATTTGATAAGAATTATTTCCACTGCCTATCATTGGTATAGGCAAATTTTTATCCATCAATTTAAAAAGTTTTACTAAGATTCCAAGGCGTCCTTTTCCTGCAATCATGCGGGGGCGGAATATGGTAATATTGAATCCTTTGTTTCTATATTCTTTACAAAGAGCCTCAGCTTTCTTTTTGCTTTTGCCGTATTCGCCTATGGGGTTTTGTGGATGATTTACAGGGACAGGGATTTCTTTAGGGAATCCATAAACCATATCAGTGCTAAAAAATATCATCTGTTTAGTACCGCACTTTTCCATTTTTTCTAAAACTTTTCTTGTGCCTTCAAGATTTACAGATTCAAAAAATTCAGTGCGACCCGAAGCAGGGAGTTTCATGTGATATTGATTTGCGGCAAGATGAACAACTATATCAGTTGGCAAAAAATCGAAATCAACTTTTTGAGCAATATCAGTTTTGTTGAATTCAACTCCGTCAAAATTCGGCTCACAAATATCAAGAACAACTATTTCAGATTGTTCTTTAGATTTTAATAATTCTACAAAAGTTCTTCCTAAAAAACCAGAACCACCAATGACTACAAATCTGCTCATGTTTTATTTTGTCGAAAAAGATAACACAAAAACTCCTACGCAAATGATTGCAATCCCTGCAACTTTCATTGAGCTCAGGGGTTCGCCTAGAGTGTAAAACGCAATTCCTGCAGCAACAACATATCCAAGACTTTGAAATGGATATGCAAAAGAAACTTCCACCTTTCCGAGCACATACATCCAAAGTAAAATGCTTATTGCATAGCACGACATGCCTATTATGAGATAAATATTAATACAAGCATCTAATACGAAGTAGAAAAGCTGTTTCATTTGTGTTGGGATTTCGCCCAGAGACAACATACCTTTGCGTATAAAAATTTGCGCAAAACTGTTCAGTAAAACACTAGATAATATGCAAGGTAAAAACTTTAACATTCTGAAAAAAGCTAGATTATAAACTTCTTAAGTCAAGTTTATAGTAGGAGTTAATGGCGTAAAAAAAAATCCTCTTTTGAAAAATCAATTTATTTTGCGGAAATCGATAGCACAATGACTCCTGTGCAAATAATCGCTATTCCAAGTATTTTTTTTGCATTGAAAGGTTCTTTGAGTGTTAAAAATGCAGTAGTTGCAACGACTATATATCCAAGACTTTGAAAAGGATATGCAAAAGAAACATGAACATTTGATAACACATACATCCATATCAAAATACTTACGATGTAAAAAAGAAAACCTAATATAAGAAAAATGTTTACACAAGATTCACACGCAAAATTAAAAAGTTGATTTAATCGAGTAGGGAATCCTCCAGAATACAACATGCCTTTGCGTAAGAAAATTTGAGCAAAGCTGCTTAGCAAAATGCTTGAAAGTATGAATGGTAAAAACTTTAACACTGAGCCAAAAGGTTAGATTGTCAGGGTTTCTAGTCAAGTTTTTAGTAAATTGATATTTATAAATATAGACAGAAAGTTTATGCATTTGACCTTTTTTCTTGTGTTATTTAGGTTCGCGCAATATTTGTAAGTTCTCTTTTATAAATGAAAAAAAATGAAATCCTCTTTGATATATTTAGTCTCCGTTATTGTTTTTTTATCTCTTTTTGCTCTGTCTTATACAGGTCGTGTAGTTGGTCCGGATCAGCAGTGGTATCAAATAGAAACAGAGCTCGCTTTAAAATCTGGGAATCCTTTGCAGATCGATTATAATAGAGTTTATGATGCATGTATAGAAAATGAAAAAATTGCATATTTACCCATACATCATTCATTATATCATGTTTTTGTATTTTTATATGCAAAAGTTTTAGGCTCTTTTCATGGAATTCTTTTGTCTAATCTTGTTGCTGCGTTTGTAGGCATGTTTTTTATATCAAAGTCAACATATTTGATAACAAAAAGTCATTTATATTCGGCTATTGTTGGCGCATTGGTATTGATTTATCCTTTGACTTTTTGGTATACAATACAAGCGCTTCAAGAGATTCATTTTTTTGCATGGTCTAGTATTATTGTTTTTTTCTACTTAAAATCTCTTTATGCGATACCGAATTCAAAAGAAGAGTTTGTTAGTAAAATTTCAATGTATGTGCTTTGTTGTATAGGGATATTTTTATATCCAGTATTTTTGATGACATTGGCATTTCTTTTATTTTTCGAACTTATATTTGATGCGAAAAAAAACAAATACATGGTTTTATTTTTCTCTGTAATAGGACTATTTTGCTACTATTTAGCAGGACTTTTATTTCCTAGTCTTGTGGGAGAATTGTTGATGACAAATATTTTTTATGGGGAAAGAAGTCCATCTACATTAGGTGCATTTTTCATGTCTTTAACAGAATCTTTTGAGCCTATAAGTTGGTTTTTACATAAAACAAAAAGATTTTTTTTGGCAGTTATCGAATATGGATATGCGGCTGTATTTTTTCTCAGCTCATTTGCATTGTTGTTTTTGAATCTTTTTTTGCTTTGGAAAAAGCCAAACATACAAACTTTTAAAATTTCTATTCTTCTTTTTTCTTTTGCATTAGCTATTTTTGCAATGATGTTTCTTTCGCAATGTAGAGTTAGATATCTTCTTTATATGTATCCTGCATTGATTGTTTCATTGGTATATTTCATTAAGAATATCGCATTTGTGCAGAAGATTAAAGGCAGATATTTAGCAATGGGTTTTGTTTTTTTATTTATATCTTTCATTCTCGGAGATTTGATTTTTATTAGAAAATTTAAACGAACAAATGACTTAGATATGGCTTTAGAATTGTCGTATCATGAAAATTTTTCATACAAATTAAAGGCAGAAGATAGACTTTTACTTTTAGTCAAAAATCTTGAAAGTCACGAAAGCGATGCGCTGGTGTCTTTTTCGCCGCTGACGACACGTGTATATGTGCCTTATATGGAAAATTCCTATGAAGATATCGTTCGCAGATCAAATAAATTTTCTGCGACTAAAATTCTTATTTATGAGCATTCTAGTGAATATGTTAAAGATATATGTTCAGAATTTACAGATAAAGGCATCATAGAAATTGGTGGCGCAAAATATTTATATTTTGAAAAACCATAATACATACTTTGTAAGTTTATAAAAAATGAAAGCTACACTATTATATCTACTTTCTTTCGCGATTTTTATATATCTATTTTCTTCTGCATATGTTGGGCGTCCGCTTGGACCAGACCAACATTGGTATCAACAAGAAATGGAACTTGTGCTAGAATCAGGCAATCCTTTGCAAATAGATTATAACAGAGTTTTTGAAGCGGGTATAGATAATGAAGAACTAGCATATTTGCCTATACATCATTCCTTGTATCATGTATTGATGTTTCCTTTTTCAAAGCTTTTTGGAACTTTACACGGAATTCTTATAGGCAATTTTCTTGCAACACTTATAGGCGTTTTCTTTATTACCAAGTCGACATTTTTGATTACAAAAAATCATTTATATTCAGCTATTGTGTGGACTTTGGTGTTGTTATTCCCGTTAATTTTTCGCTACGCAATACATTACTTGCAAGAGATTTATTTTTTCGCATTTACTAGTATTATTATCTTTTTCTACTTAAAATCTTTTTATGCGACTCCAAATTCTAAAGAAGAGCTTTTTAATAAAATCTCAATGTATGTGATTTGTTGCGTCGCAATACTTTTGTATCCTGTATTTTTGATGACTTTGTTCATGTTGTTATTTTTTGACATGATAATTTCAAGGAAGAAGACTATTTACTTATTTGCGATTTTTGGAATTTCAGGACTTCTTTGTTTATATTTGTCAGGATTTTTATTCAATGGACTTGTAGGCAAGCTTTTATTTACAAATATATTATATGGAGAAAAAGGACCAGCCACAATGGGTGGACTTTATGTGTATTTAACAGAATCTTTCCAACCTATTACATGGTTTTTATTTAGAGTGCAGAAATTTTTATCAGGAATTTTTGCGCATTCTTTTGCTATTATATTTTCTTCCATAGCATTTTTTGTGATTGCCCTGAATACGTTTCTAGTTTGCAAATTTCCTAACAAGAAAAATTTCAAAATTTTCACGATGCTTTTATCTTTCGCATTGGCGATTTTTGCAATGCAATTTCTTTCACAATATCTAGTCAGATATATGCTCTATATGCTTCCTGCGCTTGTGATTTCTTTTGTTTATTGTACTAGGCAGATGCCACTTTTTCAAAAAATTAAAAAATCTTATTTGCAAATTCCTTTTGGTATTTTGTTTTTGTTGTTTATAGCTCTTGATTTACTTGCTGTAAGAACACATCAAAAATCAAAGGCAAATGAATTGATTGTTGAAGTTCCGTATCTTGAAAAATTTTCACCTCGAGTAAATGCTGGTGATAAACTTTTAATTTTGGTTAAAAATTTAGAAAATCATGAGATTCATAGAATGGCATCTTCTTTGCCTCTTACAGTGCGCATATTTGTTCCCTTTATGGAAAATTCTCAAGAAGATGTGATTCTCAGAGCAAATAAATTTTCTCCTAACAAAATTCTCATTAGTGAAGAATTAAATGATTATGTTAAAGACATATGTTCAAATTGCACACGTAAAAATATCATAGAAATAAATGGAATAAACTATCTATATTTCGAGCGAGATTAACTACATTTGTCTTTGTCTCTGGCTTTAACTAAATTTTGAAACCCTTCTAACAACAAAATGAAATCTCTTTTAATATATATTATTTTTATTGTCACGTTTTTGACTCTCTTTGCTTTTTCATATTCTGATAGAGTAAGCGGTTCTGACCAATATTGGTATAAGGCGGAAGTTGAAAGTTCTTTAGTCTCAGGGAATCCTTTGCAGATTGAGTATAATAGAATTTTTGAAGTAAGTATAGAAAATGAAGAACTTGCATATCTGCCTGTTCATCACTCTTTGTATCATGTGATAGTGTTTCCTTTTGCGAAGTTTTTTGGGTCGTTGAACGGAGTCTTTTTATCTAATTTGATTGTGGCATTTATAGGGATATTTTTTATAGCAAAGTCCGCTTTTTTGATTACAAAAAATCACTTGTTTTCAGCGATTGTGGCAGGATTAGTATTATTGTTTCCTTTAGTGTTTTGGCAGGTGATACAATATCTTCAAGAGATTTACTTTTTCTCGCTTTCAAGTATTATTGTGTTTTTATATCTAAAATCTTTTTACGCAGAACCAAATTCTCGTGAAGAATTTTTTAGTAAAATCGCAATGTACGCCTTATGTTGTGTAGGGATATTTTTGTATCCAGTATTCTTGCTGACTTTATTGTGTCTTTTGTTTTTCGACTTAATTTTAGACGCAAAGAAAACTAAATACATAGTCTTATTCTTTTTTATCGCAGGATTAATTTGTCATTACTTGTCAGGACTTTTGTTTAGCGGACTTGTAGGCAAAGTGCTTTTTACAAATATTTTGTATGGCGAAAAGGGCCCTAGCACGTGGGGCGGATTCATGTTGAATTTAACAGAATCTTTTGATTTCTTTTATTGGATTTCATTCAGAATAAATAAACTCTTTTTATCTATTATTGAAAATCCATTTGCCTTTATAATTTTTGCCATACCAGTTTTGGTAATTCTTTTGAATGTGTTTTTACTTTTGAAAAATCCAAATAAGAAAAATTTCAAAATACTTATAATGCTTTTGTCTTTTTTCCTTGGCACTTTAGTGATGCTCTTTTTATCGCAGTATAATGTGAGATATATGCTTTATGTATTCCCTGCGATTGTGGCATCTTTGCTATATGTTGTTGTTCAAATATCATTTATTTCAAAGATGAAAAAATGCTATGTGTTGGGCGCGGTGGGGCTTTTGTTTGTGGCTTTCGTTCTTTGCAATTTTGTTTTTATCAGAGGCAATAATGCTAGAATTTTTAAAGAAAGAAATCTTGAAAAATATTATTATGAAAATTTAACACACAAGATAAATGCGGGTGATAAATTTTTATTTTTAGGAAAAGAAAATAGAATTCTTCTTTCTTTGATGCCTCAATCAATAAAAATCTTTTTTCCGCATATGGAAAACAAAAGAGAAGATGTAATTTCAAGAGCGAATAAATTTTCTGCAGATAAAATTCTTATCAGTGAAGAGTTCAGCGATTATGCCAAGGACTTGTCTGTAGGCTATACTCCTAAAGGTGTAATAGAACTTTACGGAACAAAATATTTATATTTTGAAAAGCCCTGATTTTTATCCCACTATAGGTGAAGATAGTACAAATAGAATCAAAAATATAACTGCGATTACATAGCTTTTTGGGTTTTTTATTGCGTAAACAATAGGGTCGCTGTGAACACGTTTGCGTCCTGCGGCAATCCATATATCGCAAATAAAATAAACTAATAGCATTGAACCGTACATCAAATATTGCGGATTTTTATACAGCTCTTGAGCTCCTTTATCCACATAAAAAATATACAGTAAAACAGAGAGCATACCTGAAGAAATTCCCATTGCTTGTATAGAATTCGCATCGGCTTTCATGTATCCGCGAGATTGCAGTTTTGTGTTCTCTCTATCCATATCGAACACTTCAACAAAACGTTTCAAAAAGCCCAAGCTTAGGAAGAAGAAAATTGAGAAAGATACTAGCCAAAAAGATATTTCAGTGCTTATTGCTTGGGCTCCATAGAAGAGCCTGAAGATGTATAAGAAAGACAATGTTAAGACGTCAACTAAAGCTATTCTTTTTAGAACGAATGAATATGATATTGTGATTGCGCAATAGATTAGCAAATAGGCTAGTAGCACCAAATCCACGATTGCTGCAGAGACTCCTGCAATCACAAAAAATGCAAACATTATAAATAGCGCAGCAGGTATAGATAATGCGCCTGAAGCAATTGGTCTGGATTTTTTGTGATAGTGTGCTCTATCTGCTTCGACATCGAGAATGTCATTTAGAATATACGTTGCGCTTGCGCAAAAGGAGAAAGACAAAAATGCTATAAAAGAAGCGTACAGCGCATTTATATTTGTATAACAGTGAGCCAAAAATAAAGGCGCGAAAATCAGCGCGTTTTTTGACCACTGATGTATACGTATTCCTTTTAAAAAGACTTTTAGTTTTTTACGTTTCTTTTCAAAAACTTTTACTTCTTTATTTGGATTTTGTTTTTTTGCTTTTTTGATAAGCGATTTTGAAGCGTTTACTATAATGATTTTTTTGCTATGTTTCCAAATCGCCAAGTCGGGAGTATCATTGCCCGCATATACAAAGTTTCCATCGCCGAATTTTTCGATTAGAGCTTTTGCTTTGTTGCCTGATTTTAAATTACAAGAAGGTGTTGTCGCAAAAACTTCATCAAATAAATCCAAAGGTTCTACGATTTTTTTTGCCAAAGATTCTTCGCAAGCAGTTGCAAGATATAATTTATCTCCATTAGCTTTTGCTTCTTTAAGATAAGTCAAAAACTCGTCATTGAATGGCAATTTATTGATATATTTTGCAAATCTTTTTGAAAGATTTACTTTCAAATTCGCGATTCCGCCAAGCAACCAAAAGGGTAGTGCAATCAAAATCCATGGGCAATGTTTTAGCATTCGTAAGAAAAGCTCCCACAGAGTATCAGAAACAATTAGTGTTCCATCTAAATCAACACAAATGATTTGCTTGTCGTTGTTCATGAATCCTAGAGCTATATTAAGGGGATGTTATGTCAAATTTATAATTACTATTTATTTGACAATCATGATTTCTGCAAAATAGAATTCTTGCGTATAAATTTAACATCTAACAATTACAAAAACTATGTATCTCACAAAATACGACAAGAATTGGAAACCAAATCCTGCAAATATTTTGGCAGTTTTGGAAAATAAAAAACCTGAATATCTCCCTTTGTATGAGCACCATATTGAAGACCCTTTTATCAGCAGAACTATTGGTCAAGAATTGACTCCATTGGGCAAGTCAGGCAAGGATTTGGAAGACCATTATATGACTGTCATGAATTTTTGGAAAGACATGACTTACGATGCATGGGATTATGAAGCTATGATTTGCGATGTAATACCTGAACACGGAGCAATTTTCGGCACACGTGAAGGTCCTATTCAAACTCCTGAAGACTTTGAAAAATATCCTTTTGACGACATCGTAAAATTGTGGAAAGAAAGATATATTCCTCAACTCGAAGCTTTGCGTAAAACTATTCCACATACAGGAATGATGCCTTTCGGAGGCCCTGGATACGGCATATTTGAAGGCGTTCAAGACTTCGTAGGTTATGAAAATCTTTGTGTGATGCTTTATGATGAACCTGAATTGTTCGCAAATATCTTCAAAAAAGTTGGCGATTTGTGGTATGAAATTTGGGAATTCTTCTTGCAGAATTATGGCGATATGTTCTTGTTCTTCCGCTTAGGCGACGACTTGGCATATAAGTCATCAACAATGTTGTCTCCTGACACTATACGCGAACATGTCTTCCCACAACATCGTCGTTTCATCGATTTGGTTCATAAGCACAACAAAAAGTTCTTGTTCCATTGCTGTGGAAATATCGTTCCTCTTATGGATGAGATTATCGACAATGGTATTGACGCAAAACATTCTAATGAAGACGTTATTGCTCCTATGGATTTCTGGATTGAAAAATACAACGATAGAATAGGTCTTTTTGGCGGCGTAGACATGACTGTTTTGATTAACAATAAATTCGATTATTTATTCGATTTGATTGTTGAAGACGGCACACGTTTAAGAAACAAAGCAAAAGGTTTTGGACTTGGATGCGGACACTCTATTCCGATAGGTGTTCCAACAGACAGCTTTGCTGCTATTGTTGAAGCGGGCAAGTGCATACGCGCAAACGAAAAGAAATAATTTCTAATTTTTTTACCTTTAAATGCGGGATTAAAACTTCAAAATTTAATTCCGCATTTTTATTTTATGATAGAATTACTTAGTCCTGCAAAAAATATTGAGGTTGCGAAAAGCGCAATTCTCTCTGGTGCTGACGCTGTTTATATAGGGGCGCAATCTTTTAGCGCGCGCAGTGCGGCGGGCAATAGTGTTGAAGATATCAAAGCTCTTTGTGAGTTTGCGCACATTTTTAACGCAAAAGTTTATGTCGCAATCAACACGATTTTGAATGATGAAGAACTTGCGCAAGCTCGTGATTTGATTTGGAAATTATACGAATCAAAAGTAGACGCTGTGATTATTCAAGATATGGGATTACTTGAATGTGATTTGCCTCCTATTGCTTTGCATGCAAGTACTCAGTGTCATATAGACTCTTTAGATAAGGCAAAATTTTTTGACAGTTTAGGATTTCAAAGAATTGTTGTTGCAAGAGAATTGGGTCTAGAAAAAATTGCGGAAATCGTAAAAAATGTTAAATGCGAAATAGAATGTTTTGTTCATGGAGCTCTTTGTGTGGGCTATAGCGGGCAATGTTATTTAAGTCATGCAATCGGCTCTAGGAGCGGAAACAGAGGCGTTTGTGCTCAGCCTTGCAGAATGCCCTATACGATTTTTGATGCTCAAGAGAAAGTATTTTCAGCTGAAGCACATTACCTGTCTCTCAAAGACATGAATAGAAGCGTGTCTTTAGAAGATTTAATAAAAGCAGGCGTGACATCTTTCAAGATTGAAGGGCGATTAAAAGAAGAAAGTTATGTGAAAAATGTGACATCTTTTTACTCTGAAAAACTAAATGAATTGGTAAAATTTTTGAATCAAAAAAGACAAAGTTTTGGAAAAGTTGATTTGCCTTTTATTCCTAATCTCGAAAAAAGTTTTAATAGACGCTTTACTGAATATCACTTGCATAAGCTCGATAGAAATTGCGAATCTTTCTCAAGTCCGAAGTCTCGTGGCGAATATTTAGGCGAAGCAAAATTTGTGAGAGGGAAAAGTTTTGATGTGCGTCATCTCAAAAAAAATGTTGATAATGGAGATGGTCTTTTTGTTGAGAATCCTGATGGAGAAGTTTTTGGTCTTCGCATACAAAAAGTCGAAAACAATATGGCATATTGCGGTCAAGAGGGCGGCAGGCTCATGTCTTACGCAAAAATTTGGCGCAACTCTTGCATTGCGGACGATAAAGATTTCGCAAAAACTCCAATTCGCAAATTGCCTGTGCATCTCAAAGTTGAAGTGATTGAAAAAGAATTTAAACTTTCCATAAAAGGTAAAAATATTTTAGAAGCATCTGCTAGTTTGAGTTTTGAAGAATACGCAAATAAGTTCGATATGGCGAAAGCAAGACTAAGCGATTCGTTGTCTAAAAGCGCAGATTCATATTTTGAAGTAAAGAGTGTGGATTTTGATTGCGACAAATTGCCACATATTAGTTTTGCGCAAATCAATGAAATCAGACGCAATCTTTTTGAAAATTATCAAAAAGTTCTTTCGCAATTCAATGCGCCCAAAGACACTGTGCGTGTGGAGTCTGACGAATTACATATTCCAAAATTGCTAGGTGATTACTGCTTAAATATACTAAATAAGAAGGCGGAAATTTTTTATCAAAAGCGCAAAATAAAAGTTTTTGAATATGCTCTTGAGTACGGGACAAAAATCGAAAACAAAATTTTAATGCGCACAAAACATTGCATTTTACGTGAGATGAATTTATGCAAAAAACAAAATAAATTTCCTGCACAGTTTTCCGAGCCGCTATTTCTAGAAAATGAAAATGTGTGTTTGGAAATTGATTTTGATTGCAATAATTGTGAGATGAATTTAGCTTTGCCTCAAAAAGGAAAATGATGGAAATTGCAATAGTTTTAATAGTAGGCACAATCTTAATGGCGTTGGAATTTTTCCTGCCAAGTTTAGGACTTCTTAGCGTGATGTCTTTGCTATGTTATGTGTATGGCATATATGTAAGCTATCTTGAATATGGCGTAGTAGGCGGGCTTGCCGTGACGATTCTTTGCATTTTCTTAGTGATTTTTGTTTTGATGATTTGGTTGAAATTTTTTCCTAAAACAAAATTCACAAAAAAATTATCTTTGCAGTCTGTTGCAACTCCTGTTGAAAATCAATATGCAGGCTTGGTTGGCTTAGAAGGCGTAGCTCTTACAGACATGGCGCCCACAGGCAAAATCGCAATAGACAATGTGGAATACGAGGCTCAAAGCGATATTGGCTTTATAGAAAAATCATCAAAAGTGACAGTCGTAGCCGCAGACAATTTCAAATTAAAAGTAAAAAAAGTATAAATTATGAATACAGGAATATTAGCATCATCTACATTTACAGGAATAATTTTAATAGCATCATTGATTGCTGCTATCATCATCTTTTTGGTGATAATTACATTTGTTGGCACTTGGTTAAAAGCTCTTTTGGCAGGCGCGCCTGTTAACATGTTAACTCTTTTGGCGATGCGTCTTAGAGGCGTGCCTTACTCAGTGATTGTTGATGCTCGCATTACAGCTTTGAAGTCGGGCTTAGACTTAAGTATTGCTCAGCTTGAAAGTCATTATTTGGCAGAAGGTAATTTGTTGCCAACGGTTCAAGCTATAGTTTCAGCAAACAAAGCAGGCATGGATTTATCTTGGGAAAAAGCTTGCGCAATAGACTTGGCAACTAAGGGTACAGGCAAGACTGTAGGTGAAGCGGTGCGCACATCTATCAATCCTAAAGTGATTGATTGTCCAAATCCAAACACAGGCAGACATTCTATAGACGGTGTTGCTAAAGACGGTATTCAAGTCAAAGTTCGCGCGCGCGTCACAGTACGTACAAATCTAAAAACTTTCGTAGGTGGTGCTCAGGAAGAAACTATTATTGCTCGTGTAGGTGAAGGTATTGTTTCTTCGATTGGCGCGAGTGATTCTTATAAATTTGTTTTGGAACATCCAGATGGAATTTCAAAAGTTGTGTTGGGTCGTGGCTTAGACTCTGGAACAGCGTACGAAATTTTGTCTATCGATATTGCAGACGTTGATGTTGGCGAAAACATAGGAGCTAAATTGCAAGAAGCTCAAGCTGTCGCAAATAAGAATATGGCACAAGCTCAAGCTGAAATCAGACGTGCTGCCGCTGTTGCTCTCGAGCAAGAAATGAAAGCTAAAGTTCAAGAAATGAAAGCTAAGGTTGTTGAATCCGAAGCTCAAGTGCCATTGGCATTGGCAGATTCTTTGAAATCAGGCAAGATGGGCTTTATGGACTATTACAAGTTGCAAAATTTGCAATCCGACACTTCTATGCGTGAATCAATTTCAGGCAAAAATCCTCACGACACAAAAGACCATAAATAGTGGAGATATTAGAATTCATATTAAATTTGCCTCCGAAAGGATTACTTGTAATAGGAGTAATCTTTTTCTTCTTCTTTTCCAAAATTGTGAAGTCTGTTTTGACTCCTGAGGATAGGGGAGAGCATACTGCGCGCAAGCGTTATGACACTTCTACAAATCAGGGTGATTATTTTGAAGAAGCAAAAAAACTTTTTCAGGAAATGCAAAATGAGAATAAATCTCCGCAACAGTCTGCTGTTAAAAATAAGAAAAAGAAAAATCCTGCGCAAGAGCGTCCCGTGACATTTTTTTCTTATGATGATTTACAAGATATTATTGCGGACCCAAAAAATCACGACAGAAGCTTTGATGCGATAGACGAAAATTATGCGCATGCAGAAGAATGTGGCGCTCATTTGCGAGATTTTTTGCAAGATAGCGATTCTTTGAAAACAGGGATTTTAGTGTCTGAAGTTTTAGGCAAGCCTTTATCTATGCGAGATGAACGACGATTCTGAAAATTCGATTAAGGCTTTTAACGAAGATTCAAATTTGTATACTAAGGCGCAAGAGTGTCTTAAAAAACATTTTGGATTTGATAATTTTCGCAGCTCTCAATACGAGGTAATTAGCGAGATTTTAAATGGTCATAATACTCTTGCGATAATGCCGACAGGCAAAGGCAAGAGTCTTTGTTATCAACTGCCAGCGCTGATGTTAGATGGTGTGACGTGTGTAGTGTCTCCATTGATTGCGTTGATGAAAGACCAAGTTGACGCTCTCAAAGAAAGAGGTATTTCTGCCGCGTATATAAACAGTACGCAGACATGGAATGAGCAAATAGAAATTCTAGATTCTTTGCGAAATGGTGAATTAAAAATTGTTTATGTAGCCCCTGAAAGATTTAGAGCACAGAGTTTTTTAAATGCTCTTAATGGCATAGCGATATCTCTTTTTGCGATAGACGAAGCGCATTGTATTAGTCAATGGGGTCATGATTTTCGTCCTGATTATATGCGTCTTGGCAAGGCTATTGAGCTTTTGGGCAAGCCTCGCATTGCGGCCTTTACAGCAACCGCAACGCCTGATGTAAAAAAAGACATAATCACTCAATTAAAAATTCCTGACGCAAAAGTTTTTGTTTCAGGATTCGCAAGAGACAATTTAAGCTTTAATATAGTTTCAGTTTCTAGCAAAGCGGAAAAAGAGGAATCTATAAAGCATCTGATTAACGATTTCAAAACAGGAATCATTTATTGCGCAACTCGCAAAAGTGCAGAGCAAGTGTCGGAATTTTTGACTGCAAATCTTTTCAAACATGTGCTTTATCATGGAGGCATGACAACTACAGAGCGTGATATCGCTCAAGAAGAATTCATGAAAAAAAATTGCGACATTGCAGTTGCGACAAATGCTTTTGGTATGGGTATCGATAGGTCAGACATAAGATTTATTTGTCACTACGAGCTCACTGGTAGCATAGAAGCGTTTTATCAAGAGGCGGGTAGAGCGGGGCGTGATGGGCTCGAGGCTCATTGCGAAATGCTTTTCATGTATGCCGACAAAAGGGTTCAAGAATTTTTCATAGAGGGCGCAAATCCTAATGTGGACACGGTTCGCAAAACTTATGAAGTCTTGCATAGGCAAGCAAACGCAACAGGCGAAGTCTTATTGAAAATCGATGACATTGCTGTTTTGATGAAAGAAAATGCTTCTAGTAAAAAGCCTATAAATACAATGGCTATTTCTAGCGCTATTAGTATTTTGCGTGGTTGTGGATTTATAGATAGATATGATGTTGCATCTTCTCGTATACGAGGGACAAGAATTTGCGATATGTCTTTATTGCCGCATTTATTGGATTTGCCAAAAGAAGTTTTAGAAGAAAAGCGTGCTCGTGATTTGGCAAAATTACAATCTGTATTGAGCTTTGCATATTCAAAATCTTGCAGACAAGAATGGATTTTAGATTATTTTGGAGAAAGCAATTTGATAGCATGTGGCAAGTGTGATAAATGTTTGTCAGGCACAAATGCTTCTATGAGAGAGCTGAATCTTGAAGAGCTCGACATTGTCCGTAAAGCTTTGAGCGCGATTGCAAGGATGTCATATAGAGTTGATAAATTTACTTTTACTCCTCGTTTTGGTAGAGAGAGAATTCTAAAATGTTTGGTTGGCAAAAAAGATGAGAAAACTTTAGCTGCGAATCTCGATAAGCTTTCAACTTATGGAATTTTGAAAAGTCATGGAAAAGTTTTTGTCGGTAAACTTTTGGATGCTATGATGGATGCGCGTCTGATTGATTCTTTTGAAGGAGAATTTCGTCTTATGGGGATTACTCAAAAGGGCGTTGAAGTCATGTTTGGTTCGAGAAATGCTTTGATGGATTTTCCTGAGTTTTCCAAAAAGGGCTTGCGGAAAATGAATAGAGAGAAAAAACTCTTTGAAACAGATGATTTGCCTGATGATGAAATTCTCTATAAAAAGCTTGTGTCAAAAAGGAATCAATTACAACACTTGCGAGGCAAAGTGCCTGCCTATGTAATTTTTCCAAATAATGTTTTGAAACAGCTTGCTGACATGAAGCCAAAAACAATTGAAGAATCTATGACTATCAAGGGAATAGGACCTCAAAAAGCAACAACAATTTTACCTTCTTTCTTAAAAATCATAGCTCAGCACGAAAGCGGCTCTTAAAAAAATGGTTGACCTCGGCTAATTTTTATCTACTTATAGTCGGCTTTTCTTAAATACAAAGAAATGGTGCTTGAAATATTGAAAAGTAAGCTGTTGCGTGCAACTACGACAGAAGTTTGTGTAGATTACGAAGGTTCTTTGGCAATCGACAGCAATTTAATGAAGCTTGTTGGACTCGTTCCTCATGAGAAAATTCTTGTTGGAAATATCAATACAGGCACAAGATTTGAAACTTACGCAATTGAAGCTCCTTCTGGAAGTTTGACTTTTTCTATTAGAGGAGCTGCTGCCCATCTTGGTAATGTTGGCGATTTACTCGTAATTATGTCTTTTGCCCAAATGTCGGAAGATGAGGCCAAATCTTGGATTCCACGCACTGCGACTTTGTCTGATTCCAATAAAAAAGTAATCAAAACTCAAAACACTTTATAAGCAAATCATCATGAAACAAAAACTATTCATCCCAGGTCCAATTCAAGTTTCGGACAAAACATATCAAGCAATGTGCCACCCTATTATGGGTCATAGAAGCAAGGACTTCGTCTCTTTATATAATGGTATGCAACCAGCTCTTAAAGAGCTCTTTTTCACACAAGACCCTGTGTATATTAGTACAAGCAGTTCTTGGGGCGTGATGGAAGGTTCAGTTAACAACGTTTGCAAAAAAGCTGTTTTGAATTGTGGCAATGGCGCGTTCTCTGACAAATGGTATGATGTTTCTAAACGCAATGGCAAAGAAGCAACATTCTTGTCTTTTGAATGGGGCAAACCTGTGTGTCCTGAAGCTGTTCGTAAAGAACTCTCCACAGGCAAGTACGACACTATTACTTTGGTTCATAACGAAACTTCAACTGGTACTATGACAGATATCAAAGCCGTTATGGATGTTGTTCGTGAATTTGATGACGTAATCAGTATTGTCGACACAGTAAGCTCTTTCACAGTTTTGCCTATTCTTAAAGACGAGTTAGGCATAGACGTAATGGTGACAGGTTGCCAAAAAGCTTTGGCTTTGCCCCCCGGATTGGCTTTCTTAGTGCCTTCGAAGCGCGCTTTAGAAAGAGCGGCATCAGTTGCGAACCGTGGTTATTATTTCGACTTTTTGGAATTCCAAAGCAACTACGAAAAGGGCATGACTCCTTCGACTCCTGTGATTTCTTTGATGTTTGCTTTGCAAAGCAAAATCGAAGACATGTTTGCGGAAGGCTTGACTAATAGATATGCGCGTCACGAAGCAAACAACAAAATGATGCACGACTGGGGTTATTCAAAAGGCTTTGAATTATTGCCAGAAAAACAATATGCATCAAAGTCATTGAGTTGCTTTAAAAACACTCCAAATATTGATGTTGCCGCTTTTGTTGCAGAACTTAAAAAGCGCACAGGATTTATTATTGATGGAGGATATGGTAAGCTCAAGGGCAATACTTTCCGTATATCAAACATGGGTGATGAAACTAAAGAAACAATGTCAGAATTGATTGCAGGCTTAGATTCTGTAATAAGCGATTTTGTGAAATAAATCTGATGAAGCTTGTAATCGCCGAAAAACCGAGTGTCGCTGCCGATATCGCGCGCGTTCTTGGTAAAATGAAAAAGCAAGAAGACTATTATATTAATGATGAGTATATAGTCTCTTCTGCTTTGGGTCATTTAGTAGAGCTTTGCATGCCTGCGGATATTGATAAAAAATATGCGCGTTGGGCATTGGCGAATCTGCCAATTATCCCTGAAAAATTCACTTTAAAGACGATAGATAAGACCAAGAAAAAGCTCTCTACTTTGAAAAAGTTGATGAGCGATAAAAATGTCACCGAAGTAATTAACGCTTGCGACGCTGGTCGTGAGGGTGAACTTATTTTCACTTACATTTACGAAATTTGTAAATGCAAATTGCCACGTAAGCGTCTTTGGTTTTCTTCAATGACTCCTGATGCTATACGCACAGCTTTCAACAATTTGCTATCTCAAGACGAGATGGCTTCTTTGCAAGATGCGGCTCGTTGTCGTAGTGAGTCTGACTGGTTGATTGGCATAAATGGCACTCGTGCAATCACAACAAGAATGTTTGGTTCAAGAGGCAAAAGTATCGTTACGGTTGGCAGAGTTCAAACTCCAACTTTATCTATGATTGTTGATAGAGAGCATGAAATCGCTAATTTTGAGCCTAAAGATTTTTGGAAAATTTCCGCAAACTTTGGTATTACAAATGGTCAATATTTAGGTGTCTATCAAAAGCCAAATTTCAAAGCGGATAAAGAAGAAAAAAAATCTGCGGATAAAGCCGATAGAGTTTGGAATTGCGAAGAAGCCACGAAAATTTTTGAAGAAATCAAAAATGCTAAGGAAGCCATTGTGACGGACAAGAAAAGCTTGTCTAAACAAATTGCTCCTCGCTTGTACGATTTGACAACTTTGCAAAGAGAAGCCAATAATAGATTCTCTTATCCTGCAGGCAAAACTTTGAATGTTGCTCAAAGTCTTTACGAAAAACATAAGATGATTACTTATCCTCGTACAGACTCGCGAGCATTGCCTGAAGACTATTTGCCTACTGTTTTGCGCACTCTTGAATCTATGGGTGGCGAATATGAAGCTTTTGCTAAAAAAGTTCTGAAAAATTCTTATGTAAGATTAGGCAACAAACGTCTTTTCGATAACAAGCAAGTCAGTGACCACTTTGCGATTATTCCTACGGGAGTTTCTAGCGACAAACTGAATGCTGATGAATTTAAAATTTATGACATGATTGCGCGTCGCTTCATTGCGGCATTTTTCCCAGAAGCGCAGTTCGACGTCACAGTTCGCACAAGTAAAGTTGGCGAACATTCTTTCAAGAGCGAAGGTAAAATTATGCGTGACGCTGGCTGGTTAGAAGTCTATGAAAAAGAAGATTCAGCAGACGCAATCATGCCCTCATTAAAGAGCGATGACGAAAAAGCAAATGTCTTGGATGCGGCTCTAGATGCCGACAAAACAAGACCTCCTGCCAGATACACAGAAGCAACTCTTCTTACTGCAATGGAAACCGCAGGCAAGCTTCTTGATGATGAAGAACTCGCTGAAGCAATGAAAGAAAAGGGTTTAGGAACTCCAGCAACAAGAGCTCAAATTATCGAAACATTGATAGCTCATAAGTTCGTAGAGCGCGACAGGCGCGACCTTATACCCACAGCAAAAGCCGATTCATTCGTTCAATTTTTGAAAGTTATAAAAGCTGAAGAGCTGACAAGTCCAGCTATGACAGGCGATTGGGAATATAAACTCAAGCTTGTCGAAAAAAAGATTCTTACAAGAGACGATTTCATGCAGGGAATTAAAAATATGACCATACATATTGTTGAAACTACAAAAGCATTCAACGAAAGCGAAACACAAACGCGCGAAAGCGATATTATCTCTCCTACAGGCGATGGATTTTTGCAGGAAACTTTTAGAGCCTTCCGCTCTAAAGATGGTTCTTTCCAAATCTACAAAACCATAGGCAATCGTAAATTCAGCGAAAATGAAATTCGTGAATTAGTGAATAATAAAAAGATTGGACCCTTGACAGGCTTCAGAAGTAAGCTTGGCAAACCTTACGATGCTTCTTTGTATTTAGATGAAAATTTCAAAGTAAAATTCCAATTTGCAAATGCAGATAATGAATCAGGCGAGACTTCTACAACAGAAAGTTTTGATTTGAGTCAAGCTGAAGTGTTGAGCGTATGCCCAAGGCTTTCAAAGAATTTGTGCGCTTCTAAAAAAGGCGGCAAGATTGTAATTACTCCTCAAGCATACTGCTGCTTAAATGATAAAGGTGAAATCAATAAAGATTGCTTTAGATTGAGTCGTGTAATGTTGTCTCATAGATTCACAAACGAAGAGGTCATGGCATTGCTCGAAAATGGCAAAACTCCTTTGATTGAAGATTTTGTTTCCAAACGCACAAACAAAAAATTCTCAGCATTTTTGGTCCTAGACGAAAAAGGTTCCGTATCCTTCGAGTTCCCCCCAAGAGCCAAAAAAGAAGGCGATTCAAAATCCCCCACCAAAAAAACTACAACCAAACGTATAACAAAAAAATAAAATAAAATATTTATTTTAAAAAGAGCATTTTCATTAATAAGAATTCTTATTAACGAAAATGCTCTTTTTGTATATATTTATTTCTCTTATTCGTAATGTCTCTTTTTGTAGGGCTTTGCCCTACGACCCAGCAAAGGGCTGGTTTCGCCCTTTGCAATCCCAAAGCAAACTGGGTTTGCATCTATTATGCCCTTCTACATAGACAGACACGCGCATTGCTTCGCAATTGCTGCATGCGATGTCTTGCAAATCATTTTTTAGTTTTACTCGCTTAGCATTCTATTTGTTCGGCAAATCGCATCGAGCAATTGCGTAGCAATGCGGACTGTCTGTCTATGCAGTGGGTCAATTTTAGGTGCAGGAACGCACTTCCTGCCGAGTTTGCAAAGGCGAGGAGCCTTTGCTCAAGGTTTCGAAAGGACTGAAAGTCCTTCGCAGTTGCAAGGCAGAGCCTTTTGTGGGTTCAAGGGCAAAGCCCTTGAAGAGATGCTACGAACAAGAAATAAATATTTATACAAAAAGGCGAATTGTGAAAATAAATATTATTTTCATAATTCGCCTTTTTAAAAATATAAATTTTTATTTTTTTATTCAATACGTTTGATAGCTGGGTGGGAGCGGGGGATGGAGATTGTGATGGTTGTGCCTTTACCGAGGTTGCTATCAATGGAGATTTTGCCTTTATGTGAGCGAATGATACTTTCTACAATCATCATTCCTAGGCCACTGCCTGTTTCTTTAGTTGTGTAGTATGGGTCAAAAACTTTGGTTAAGTCGTTAGGGTTTATTCCACAGCCTGTGTCGGCGAAGGAGATATTTACAAAGTCGTCAGAGCTTGAGGCTGTGATTGTAAGCGAGCCTGCGGTCTTTGTGGCTTCCATAGCGTTTTTGATTATGTTGAAAAAAAGTTGTTTAAGCAAAGTGCTATCTGCGCTTACAGTGGGTAAAATGCTGGGGCTTTTAAATTCAACTTCTATAGGAATATCTGCTAATTGAACTTCTAGAACTTGTAGAGTTTCAACGAGAGGTTTTGTGATGTCGCAAGCTGTCAGCACAGGATTCATCGGGCGTAGAGCTCTTAAGAAATTTTTTATAATTGCGTCTAATCGTTTGATTTCAGAATCGCAAATGTTTGTGGATTTTTGCATTGCGGCTTTTGTTTTTTCATCATCAACTTTTTCCAGTGAGCGATTGATTAGTTGAAGATGAATACTCATTGAATTCAGTGGATTACCGAGTTCATGCGCTATGCCTGATGCTAGATTCAAAAGAGAATTAAACTTTTCGTTTTCGATAGTTTGATCTGTGGAAATTTTTTCTTTAGTGGCATCTCGCAAAATAATTGTATAATTATTTTCTAGTGCGTCAGGATTTTCCATTGGCACGATATATGCTTTTATGAAACGCTTTTCAGGATAATTTATATAAAATTCTTTGCATTCAAGCGATTCATTTTGCTTTGCGCCACTAATAGTCAAGTCGGGCAAGAGCTTAAACAAAGAGAGATTTTCTAATTGTTCAGGCAGACTCAAAAGTTTTTTACTCGCTTCATTCGCAAAATTTATCATGCCACGATTATCCACAACAATCACAGAATCTTGCAGTATATTCAAAAGATTATTTACTCTATTGAATTTGCGAGAGAGTTTTTTATTTTCTCTCAAAAGATTTGTAATATCGTCATTTTTCATAATCAGGAGAGAAGATTTATTGAGTATTTTAATTTTTCTATAAAGAATTTTGCCTCTTCGAGAGTGTTGTAAAATGCGAATGACGCGCGGCAAGACACGGGCGCATTCAAGAGTTTGCCAAGAGGTTGCGCGCAATGATTTCCTGCTCTAATTGCGATTGCGTTTGCGTCTAGCAGAGAAGAAATATCGTAAGGGTGGAGTCCTTCGCAGACAAAAGAAAATATGGGTAATCGATTTTTTGCGTTGCCTAGTAAGCGAACTTTTTTGATTTGCGAAAGCTCTTCTAAAACAAAATCACGCAGATTATTTTCATGAGTTGCGATTTCTTTTTTATCTAAAGAAGAAAGATAATCTAAGCTTTTTGCAAATGCGATTGCGCCCTCGATATTTTGTGTGCCTGCTTCAAAAAATTCAGGAGCTTCTTTATATGTGGACTTTTCGAATGTCACAGTGTCGACCATATCTCCGCCGCACTGGTATGGTTGCATAGAATTTAGAATGTCACGCTTTGCAATTAAGAGTCCGAGCCCTGTAGGTCCATAGCATTTATGGGCAGATAGTGACATAAAGTCGCAATTTGAATTCTCAAAGTCTGACAAAAAGTGTGGTGATGACTGTGCGGAATCCAAGCTAAGTAATGCTCCATAATTTTTGCATAGTGAAGAAATTTTTTCCATATCGTTTACTGTTCCAAGAACATTCGATGCTTCGCACACAGAAACTATTTTTACAGAATTTTCTTTAAGCAATTTTTCAAAAGCGGAAAAATCTAGTTCACCATTTTCTGTAATAGGAATAATTTTAAGTGAGCATTTTGTTTTTTCTGCGCATATTTGCCAAGGGGTCAAGTTTGCGTGGTGTTCCATTGCGCTGACCAAAATAGTGTCGGAACTTTTCAGGAATTTTTCGCCATAGCTGTAAGCGATAATATTTATAGATTGCGTGGTGCCTGATGTGAAAATCACAGCAGAATCTTTTTTCATATTAAAAAATTTCTCACAAGTCGCACGTGCAGATTCGTAGAGAGCGGTAGACTCTCGGCTTAATGTATGTGCGCTACGGTGTATATTTGAATAATTATTGTTATACAAATTTTGTATAGCATCTAGCATTTGTGCGGGTTTTTGCGCACTTGCGCCGTTGTCGAGATAGACAAGTGTTTGTCCATCTATAGTACGTTTCAAGATAGGAAAATTTTCACGTATACTTTGAATATCTAAAGCCATTGTATTATATTTGAAATGATTATATCTTTTGCGTCAACTTTTTTGCTTGCATAGAGCTTACAAAAACTGAGAGACTTACTTCATAGTATTTAAAAACGCCTTTTTCTATGTTTTAAATTTGGCTCAATGATACTCAAACTTTTTAGATTAAAATGTAATATTATACATTGCCTCTAAATAAAAAAATTTCTCTAAAATGGAAAATACAAATAATAATTGTGATGAACAATCACAGGCAAATAACGACGCACAGCCCTGTGTGAATAATGATACTCAATCGAAAGAATCTCAGAGTGTTGAGAATTCTAATGCTCAGGCAGAGTCTAAGCAAAAAGACAATCTTGAAATTATGTCTGTTGAGGGCGTGTTTGATTTGATGGCGAATCACAATGGGATTTTATTAGACTTAGCACGCAATGGACGTACTCGTCCTTCGGATCCTTTTGTCTCTCGTGATTTGATTCAGAAATTTAAGATTCGACGTGGACAATACATTAAGGGTACGGCTCACAAGCGTGTTGGTCATGGAAATCCAAAGGTGCGGTTCATTGAGACTATTGACGGTCTTCCATGTGTTGAACGCAGAAAGCAGATGTCTTTCCAAAATCTCACTACAGTTTCGCCTGATGAGAAGTTGCGCTTAGAGACTAAAGATGGCCGCATGACGAACCGTGTGATAGATTTGTTTTGTCCTATAGGCAAAGGCACTCGCGGTTTGATTGTTGCTCCGCCTCGCACGGGAAAGACCACTTTGCTCAAAGACATTGCGATTGGCATTTCTGAAAATCACAAAGAATGCAAAATCATAATTCTTCTAGTTGACGAGCGTCCTGAAGAAGTGACAGATTTTAAAATGGATTTACCTTTTGCGGAAATTTACGCTTCTTCCAATGATGAAAATATCGACATGCACCTGCGTGTTGCAGATCTTGCGATAGACCGTGCTCGAAACATTGTTGAAGCGGGTGGTGATGTTGTTCTTTTGATGGACTCGCTTACTCGTCTTTCTCGTGCCCACAACTCCTCAAAGGCTCGTAGTGGCAGGACGATGTCGGGTGGTCTTGACATTCGCGCTCTTGAAAGACCTCGTCAAATTTTCTCGTCTGCTCGCAACACTGAAGAGGGTGGAAGTCTCACTATCATTGCTTCTGCGCTCATTGAGACAGGCTCTCGCATGGACGAACTAATTTTTCAAGAATTCAAAGGCACAGGTAATATGGAAATGGTTCTCGACAAAAAGCTTGCTCAATCACGCATTTGGCCCGCAATAAATCTAGCGGCATCAGGCACTCGCAAAGAAGAACTTCTCCTCTCCTCAAAAGAATTAGAAGCCGCATCCTTCCTCCGTCGTGCCATGAGCTCCTCGAAAACTGAAGATGCCACAGAAACCCTAATCGAGCGTATGTCTCAAACAAAAAGCAACGCAGAATTCTTAAATATCATTAACGCTTAAGGCTTTGCCTTTTGAATCCACGAAAGGGCATCTGCCCTTTCGAAATCTGACTTAGGGCTTTGCCCTAAGAACCCAGCAAAGGCTTGCTCAGCCTTTGCAAACCGAGGCAAGCAGGGCTTGCATTCATATTGACCTACTGCATAGACAGATAGTCCGCATTGCCTTTGGCAATTGCTGAATGCGATTATTTTATAGTTCTTAAAATATGGAAGTTTGTATTATAGGTTAATCCTAAGGCATGAGTTTTATATTTGT